>Ga0255182_1000963_pt1 | contig 16530 bp, 13 predicted proteins | sample Atl_UVDOM_RepA_8_FD_188420 | JGI IMG/M metagenome (GOLD analysis project Ga0255182, IMG submission 188420) | Freshwater microbial communities from Altamaha River, Georgia, United States - Atl_UVDOM_RepA_8d | ecosystem: Environmental > Aquatic > Freshwater > River | place: USA: Georgia...
CAGCACGGGCCTGTTCTATGTCGTCGTGAGCGGCGTGTCCTACCACGCAGCCTGGCTGGGGGTGCAGCCCCTGTGGGTGGCGAACGTGCTGGTGGCGCTCATGGCGGCGGTCTTCCTGACCTTCTATGCCCTGGTGCGCTCCGGCTGGTCTCAGCGTTTCGACGACCCGGTGCTGACCCTGCCCCACGCCATGACCAGCCAGCTCATCACGGTGCTGGCCTACGTGTTGCTGGGCAGCTCCAGAGCCGACGTGGCGGTGCTCTTGGCCCAGGCCATTGCGATATCGATGTTCCGGCTGCGCCCCTTGGACATCCTGTTCCTGGGCTGGTGGACGGTCGGCTGGCTGGGGCTTGCCCAGGTGGGCCTGATCGTCATGGACGTGCCGGATTTCGACACGGCCCGCGCCATCGGTCACGCCCTGGTGGGCTGTGGCGGTCTGCTGGCGCTGGCCATCGTTGGCAAGTGGGTCAGCGAGATCCGGGTGCGCATCTCGCGGCAGGCGCGTGAGCTGCAGGACACCCTGGCACAGGCGCAGGCACTGGCCACCACCGACTTGCTCACCGGCCTGCTGAACCGCCGCCGCATGCTCGAGCTGTTGAGCGAAGAGATCGCCAAGGCCCAGCGCACTCACAAGCCGCTGAGCCTGGCGCTGATCGACATTGATCACTTCAAGCGCATCAACGACCAGCATGGTCACCGCACGGGCGACGAGGTGCTTCGGGCGTTGGCCGAACTCGCCCAGGTGGAGCTGCGGTCTGTCGACCGGCTGGCCCGCTGGGGGGGCGAGGAGTTCCTGCTGCTGATGCCCCATGTGGAGGCCGGGCAGGCCTGGGGCGCGGCCGACCGATTCCGTCGACAGCTGGCCGTGCTGCACCAGACCACGTCGTCCGTGCCAGCGGTCAGCTGTTCGGCCGGCATCGCCCAGTGGAACGAACACGAGAGCCTGGATGCCTGGCTGGAGCGGGCCGACCGCGCCCTCTACCAGGCCAAGCGCCAGGGTCGCAACCGGTGTGTGGTGGCCGATGTGCCCGAGCTCCACACCCCGTCGCCGGAGGTGGTTGATGCACCCCCCGGCGGCATTCTGCAGAGGGGCACATGAGCGCTGCATCACCGACGTTTGCCGAGGCCATCCGGCCGCTGCTGATCTGGGTGCTCGGGCCCGACCGTGCGACACGGCTGCGGGTGGTGGGGGTGGGGCTGTGCTTCGTGATGTACATGCTCAGCTGTGTGGCCGCCCAGGTGGCCGTGCAGGGGGGCCTGATGAAGGCCTGGGCGGTGCCGGTGCTGGTGGGGGTCACGCTGCCCGCCAACGCCCTGGTGCTGGTGCTGGTTCGCAGCGGCTGGTCGCGCCGCCTCAAGGACCCGACCTTGATGCTGCCTCAGAATGTGCTCGCCCTGGCGGCCATCACGCTGGCCTACGTGGCCATTGCACCAGGTGACCGGGGGCTCGTCTTTCTGTTGCTGACCCTGGTCATGGTCTTCGGCATGTACACCCACACGCCCAGCCAGACCCTGGCGGTCGGCGGCGGCGGCGTGGCGGTGCTGGGGGTGGTCATGGTCGTGCTGGCGCAGGTGGACCCGGCGTACTACCCGGCCGCCCAGGAGTTGCTGCGCTTCGAACTGCTGCTGGGGTGCATGCCGGTGCTGGCCTACACGGCCTTCCAGCTGGCCCGCTGGCGCGAGCGCCTGCGCCTTCAGCGAGATGACCTGCACAAGGCGCTGGCCCGCGTGCAGGAACTGGCCACCCGCGACGTGGTGACCGGCCTGGTGAACCGCCGGCACATGCAGGACCGGCTGGCCGACGCGGTCAAGCGGCTGGAGCGCTATGGCGAATGCTTCACGCTCGCCCTGATCGACCTGGATCACTTCAAGCGCATCAACGACCAGCATGGCCACCATGTGGGCGACGAGGTGCTCAAGGCCTTCGCAGAAGCCGCTTCGGCCGTGCTGCGGGACTCGGACACCCTGGCGCGCTGGGGCGGCGAGGAGTTCCTGGTGCTGTTCCCTGACACCGACCCCGAGCAGGCCCAGCACCCGCTGTTGCGGCTGAGGCAGGATCTGCGGGGGCGCAGCGTGTCGGTCGAGCATCCGGATCTGCGCATCACGTTCTCGGCCGGTCTGACCCAGCACGTGGCGCGCGCCACGCTCGACCACTCGCTGGAGCGCGCCGACACGGCTTTGTACGAGGCCAAGCGGGCCGGGCGTGACCAGCTGGTGCAGGCGCCCTTGCTGCCGGGTGCGGACGCGGTCATCGACGACCGCGTGCTCTGATGCGGCCCCCGTGTGGGTTCAACACTCGATGATGTTGACGGCCAGGCCGCCGCGCGAGGTTTCCTTGTACTTGGCCTTCATGTCGGCGCCCGTCTCGCGCATGGTCTTGATGACCCGGTCCAGGCTCACGCGGTGATGCCCGTCGCCGTGCAGGGCCAGGCGTGCGGCGTTGATGGCCTTGACGGCGGCCACCGCGTTGCGCTCGATGCACGGGATCTGCACCAGGCCGCCCACCGGATCGCAGGTGAGCCCCAGGTGGTGCTCCATGCCGATCTCGGCGGCGTTCTCGACCTGGGCCGGTGTGCCGCCCAGCACGGCGCACAGGCCGGCCGCCGCCATCGAGCAGGCCACGCCGACCTCGCCCTGGCACCCGACCTCGGCCCCGCTGATCGAGGCGTTTTCCTTGTACAGCAGGCCGATGGCGCCGGCCGTCAGCAGGAAGTCGACCACGTCCGATGCCCGCGCCCCGGGCACGAAACGTTGGTGGTACTGCAGCACGGCCGGGATGATGCCCGCCGCGCCGTTGGTGGGGGCCGTGACCACCCGCCCTCCGGCGGCGTTTTCCTCGTTGACGGCCAGGGCGAAGAGGTTGACCCAGTCCATCACGTCCAGGGGGTCGGCGCCCGGTACGCGCGCCATGAGTTTGCGCTGCATCAGCGGGGCACGCCGGGCCAGCCTCAGGCCGCCGGGCAGCGTGCCTTCTCGCTCGCACCCGCGCTGGATGCACGCCTGCATGGCCGACCAGATGCGCTGCAGACCGGCGTCGATGTCGGTGTCGGCGCGCCAGTGCCGCTCGTTCACGCGCATGACGCCGGCCATGCCCAGCGCGTGGTGTTCGCACAGGGCCAGCAGCTCGGCACCGCTGTGAAAGGGCAGGGGCAGCACGGTGGCATCAGGCACCACCTGAGCGTGGCGTGTGCCGTCATCGGCCAGTTCCTCCCCCACCACGAAGCCGCCCCCCACGGAGTAGTAGCAGCGTTGCTGAAGCACGTCGCCGTTCGCATCGTGGGCCGTCAGGCGCAGGCCGTTGGGGTGGAAGGGCAGGCTCTGTCGCTTGTGGAACACCAGGTCGCGCTCAGGGGCCAGGTCCACGGTCTGCTGCCCGAGCAGCTGCAGCCGCCGGGTCTCACGCACCTGCGCCAGCCAGCCCTCGATGAGGTCGATGTCGACGGTATCGGGTTCGTGGCCCATCAGGCCGAGCAGCAGGGCCTTGTCGGTGCCATGGCCGCGACCGGTGGCGCCGAGTGAGCCGAAGAGCTCGACAACGACGTGGCGGGTGTCGGCCAGCAGGCCCAGGTGCTGCAAGCGCAGCGCGAACAGCCGCGCCGCGCGCATGGGCCCCACCGTGTGGGAACTTGAAGGCCCGATGCCGATCTTGAACAGGTCGAAAACGGAGATGGCCATGTCCAGCCTCCTGTCACGACCTCATTGTGGCGATGGCGGTGGGCCGCGAACCGGGCAACAACCCGAGGTTCACGGCCTTCCTTCACGGCCGGTGCCCGTGCGCCGGGCCGGCACGCCGTCACCGCGGGCCCATCACAGGGCGGCGATCACTTCCTGGGCGGCGCGCTCGCCGGCACGCACGGCGCCTTCCATGTAGCCGGTCCACACGGTGGCCGTCTCGGTGCCGGCCCAGTGCAGCCGGCCCACAGGGCGGCGCAGGGCCGGCCCGAAGGTGGTCAGGGCGCCGGGCACAGCGAAGCCGGTCGGGCCGCCGCCGCTGAAGTTCTCGGCCTGCCAGTTGTGTTCCAGGTAGCCCACGGGGTTCGCCGCCTTGGCGCCGAAGTAGGCGGTGAACGCCTCGATCACCTTGGCTTTGCGCTGCGCCTGCGTCATCGTCAGGGCCTGCACGGCATCGATGCCGTCGATGAAGCCCATCATCACCCCGGGGGCGCCCGCCTGGGGCGGGGTGTTGTCGAACGTGACCTTGGTGATGAAGGCGTCGCTGGTGACCTGGCCGTTGAGGTTGTCGTCGCGCCAGAAGGGGCGGTCGTACACGCAGTGCACCTTCCAGATGGTGCCCATGGGCATGCGCTGCATCAGCTGCAGGCGCTGCTGCATCAGCGGGCTGAGCTCACCGTCGTACGACACGCGGCCGGCCACCCAGGGGGATGTGGCCATGACGACCCGGCGCGCACGCACGGTGAAGTCGGGGCCCGACACGTACACGCCGTTGGCGTCTTGCTGGATGTTCTGTACGGGCGATTCGAACACGATGCGATCGCCCAGGGTGCGGGCCATGGCCAGGGCGATGACCTGGCTGGCGCCGACCACGCGGTCCTGCTGGCCGCCGCCGTCGGTGGCCAGCAGCGTCTGCAGGCTGCCGGCCGCGCGGATGTACGACAGCACAAACAGCAACGACACCTCGCGCGGCTCGCACGACAACAGGCTCAGGATGGCCAGGCGCAGCAGGTCCTTGCCGGCGGCCGTGAGCAGGTTGCGGTCCATCCAGGTCTGGAAGGTCTGGTTGTCCCATTCGACGGCCTTGGCCGCCTGCCAGGGCGCTTCGGCCGGAAGGGTCTTGGCCATGGTGTCCAGGCGCAGCATGGCCACGGCGCCTTCGCCGGCCGCCAGGATGTTGGCCAGCGGGATCACGCCCGAGTACGTGGTGCGCGTGCCGCCCGTGTAGTTCACGGTGCGACCGGTGTTGTAGGTGCGGAAGGTCTGCAGGCCGAACTCCTTGACGAGTTCATACATGCGGGTCTGGGTGGGGCCCAGGAACTCGGCCCCGGCTTCGATGGGGTACTGGCCGTAAGGGGCGGGCAGCGATTCGTTGAGGCAGCGCCCGCCGACCCGGTTGCGGGCCTCCAGCACCATCACTTGCTTGCCGGCCGCCTGCAGTGCACGGGCGCAGGCCAGGCCCGAGTAGCCGGCGCCGACCACGACCACATCGGTGTCGAAGGTGGTGGAGCCGGTGGTCGCGGTGGCCGCGCGGGCCGACGTGGCGGGGGTGGTGAGTGCTGCCGCGGCGGCAGAGGCCGTCACGCCGCTCAACCAGCGGCGACGTGACACATGACGATCGGACATCCTTCTAGGCTCCCTGAGGTCGCAACAACAACCCTGCAAGCGTAAAGGAGTTCACGAAACGTACGGTGCGGGATACCCAGCACCGGGGGGGCAACGACCCCCCGCGATCAGGTGGTGATGACCTCAGCGCGCAACGAGTGCGGGTAAGCCTTTGTAATGTTGACGTCGATCATGTGACCGACGAGCCGGCTGGGGTTGGGGCCCGCCGCGAAGTTGACGATGCGGTTGCACTCGGTGCGCCCCATCAGCTCGTTCGGGTCCTTGCGGCTGGGCCCTTCGACCAGGATGCGCTGGCGCTGGCCGACCAGGGCCTCGCTGTAACGCAGCACGTTGGATTCAAGGTAGGCCTGCAACGTTTGCAGGCGCTGCAGCTTGACCTCGTGCGGCGTGTCGTCCGTCAGCGCGGCGGCCGGGGTGCCGGGGCGAGCGCTGAAGATGAAGCTGAACGACGCATCGAACTCGATGTCGGTGGCCAGCTTCATGAGCTTGTCGAAGTCGTCGTCGGTCTCGCCCGGGAAGCCGACGATGAAGTCGGTGGACAGGCGGATGTCGGGCCGCACGGCGCGCAGCTTGCGGATCGTGCTCTTGTACTCAAGGGCGGTGTAGCCGCGCTTCATGGCCATGAGGATGCGGTCCGAGCCGTGCTGCACGGGCAGGTGCACGTGGTTCACGAGCTTGCTCGTCTTGCCGTAGACGTCGATGAGTCGCTGGCTGAACTCGTTGGGGTGGCTGGTGGTGAAGCGGATGCGCTCGATGCCGGGGATCTCGGCCACGTACTCGAGCAGCACGGCGAAGTCGGCGATCTCGGTCGTGTCACCCATCTTGCCCCGGTAGCCATTGACGTTCTGGCCCAGCAGCGTCACTTCCTTGACACCCTGGTCGGCCAGGTCGGCCACTTCGGTCAGCACGTCGTCGAAGGGGCGCGAGACCTCTTCGCCGCGGGTGTAGGGCACCACGCAGTAACTGCAGTACTTGGAGCAGCCTTCCATGATCGACACGAAGGCCGAGGCGCCTTCCTTGCGCGGCGGGGGCAGGTGGTCGAACTTCTCGATCTCGGGGAAGCTGATGTCGACCTGCGGGCGCTTGAGTTGCTGGCGCTTTTCCAGCATGGCCGGCAGGCGGTGCAGCGTCTGCGGGCCGAAGACCACGTCCACGTACGGTGCACGCTCGATGATGGCGGCACCTTCCTGGCTGGCCACGCACCCGCCCACGCCGATCATCACGCCGCGGTCCTTGAGGTGCTTGACGCGGCCCAGGTCGCTGAACACCTTTTCCTGCGCCTTCTCGCGGATCGAACAGGTGTTGAACAAGATGAGGTCGGCCTCTTCGGGGTTGTCCGTGGGCTCGTAGCCCTTGGCCGCGTTCATGACGTCCGACATCTTGCCGGAGTCGTATTCGTTCATCTGACAGCCGTAGGTCTTGATGTAGACCTTCTTGGCGTTGGAGGTACTGCCGCTCATGGTCACTTGGTCCAGGTCTGGGTCAGGGGGTCGAAGGTCCACGACGACGCTTCTTCGGGGGTCTTGGGCCAGCGCTTCTGGGCCTCGTCGGGGCGCAACACCCAGACGTCGAGGATCAGGCCGTAGGACTCGCGGGTGTAGTTGACGACCAGCTTCTGGCCGATGGCCGCACCGGGCATCACCAGCATGTTGTTCATGCCGCGGATGCGGGCACCAGGGGCCAGGCGATCGGTCTTGCCGTTGAGCCGCACTTCGGGCGGGTTGGTCAGTACCAGCTCGCCGCGCAGCGACGTGGGCGGCAGCTGGCGCATGAAGGCCATGGGCACCAGGGTGGACGAGGTGGCGCCGGCGCTCGTCGTGGCAGACGACGATGGCGTGGTGATCTCGTCGGTCTGGGCGAGGGCGGCGGTGTGCGCACACACCCACCCGGCCGCCAGGGCGGCGGCTGCGCGGAGACAGCGGTTCATGGTGTAGATCCAGAGGCTGTGAAAACAGACCCGGATTGTACGCGGGCGCCTAGGCGGCCGGTGCCGACCCGTTGAGCTCGGCCAGCCGCTGCGGGGTGCCGACGTCGACCCAGCGACCCGCATACCGCTCGCCCGAGAGCCGGCCGGCGGCAATGGCCCGCTCCAGGCAGGGGCGCAGGGCGGCCTTCTGGCCGACAGCGATCTCACCGACCATCTCGGGTCGGTACAGGCCGATGGTGGAGTAGGTCCAGCCACGGCCGGTGCCGCGCACGCCGACCCGACTCGTCGCGTCCAGGGCGAAGTCGCCCTGCGGGTTGTGGGCCGGGTTGTCGACGAACCAGAGGTGGCCCCAGTCGTCGCTGCGCACGAAGTCGGCGACCGCCTGCGGCGCAAAGCGAAAGTCGGGCGCAAAGACATCGCCGGCCACCACCCAGAACGTGTCGCCCAGCAGCGGCAATGCCTTTCGCATGCCGCCGGCGGTCTCCAGCGCGCCACCATGGTCTCGGCCCTCGGCCGAGTAGTGGATGCGCAGGCCCCAGCGAGACCCATCCCCCAGGGTGGGTGGAAACTGCTCTTCCAGGTGAGCCGTGTTGATCACGACGTCACGCACACCGTCGCGGGCCAGCGCAGCCAGGTGCCATTCGATCAGGGGTCGTCCCTGGACCTGCAGCAGGGGTTTGGGCGTGGCGTCGGTGAGCGGGCGCATGCGTTCGCCGCGACCGGCGGCAAGGATGAGGGCGGTGACCATGGGTGAGCGGTGGCAAAGGGCCTTCGGCATTGTGCCGGCAAAGGCCAACGCCAGCAGGTCGGAGCCGAGCGACTGGGATGTCGAGTTGATCGCCCATCAGGTCTGTCCGCTGAACGACTGCAACGTTCAACCGTGAGGCAGAGACCCTCCTCGATCTTGATCCTTGTCAAGTGTCGGTGCGGCGTCGGGCGCTGGCCGCAGTGTGCGCCTATGATCCCTGCGGACCACTGGTGGTTGAGGATGCGGATGGGCGTAAGGTGTTGCGGTGCCCCCCGGAAGCAGCCCCGATCGCGGTTGACGCCGAGGAGGATCCATGCACGAATTGAGCCTTGCGGTGGGCATTGTTCAGCTGGTGGAAGACGCCGCCGCGCGCGAGCGCTTCAGCCGCGTGCGCGTGCTGCATCTGGAGGCGGGCGCCTTGTCGGGCGTCGAGGTCCGGGCGCTGCGTTTCGCGCTCGAATCCATCGTGCCGGGCACCTGCCTGGACGGCGCCCGCATCGACATCGACGAGCCTGCGGGCTCCGCGTGGTGCCTGGGGTGCAGCCAGTCGGTGCCCATCCGCAGCCGTGTCGATGCCTGCCCGGCCTGTGGCGGCGTGCGCTTGCAGCCGACCGGCGGCACTGAGTTGCGGGTGGTGGATCTGCAGGTGGACGACACGCCGGCCGAGGCCGCGATCCCGTCCCCGTGAACCTTGGAGAACGAACATGTGCGTGGAGTGTGGATGCAGCCAGACCGGGGCTGTCGCGAACGAGGGCCCCCGAGTGAACCCTGACACGGGCGACCTGCACTTTGGAGCCGGCGAGGCCCAGGTGAGCGTGCCGGGCATGAGCGCGGCGCGGGCCATTCGGCTGGAAGCCGATGTCCTGGGGGCCAACAACCAGATAGCGCGTCGCAATCGTGCGCATTTCTTTGCTCATGGTGTCACGGCCCTCAATCTGGTGTCCAGCCCCGGGTCGGGAAAAACCACGTTGCTGTGCGCCACGCTGCGTGCGCTGCAGGCGTCTCACCCGAGTCTGCCCGTCGGGGTGATCGAAGGCGACCAGCAGACCAGCGTCGATGCCGATCGCATCCGTGCCACGGGGGCGCCTGCCATCCAGGTCAACACCGGCAAGGGCTGCCACCTCGATGCCCCGATGGTGGCCGAAGCCTTCGAGCGCCTGCCGCTGCATGGCGCAGCCCATGGGGCAGGGGCCCCCGCGCATGAGCATGGCCACGATCATGGTCACGACCCTCATCACCACCACCACCACCACCACCACCACGCCGAAAAGCTGCTGTTCATCGAGAACGTGGGCAACCTGGTCTGCCCCGCGATGTGGGACTTGGGCGAGGCGGCCAAGGTGGCCATCCTGTCGGTGACCGAGGGCGAGGACAAGCCGTTGAAGTACCCCGACATGTTTGCGGCGGCCCGCCTGATGGTGCTCAACAAGATCGACCTGCTGCCGCACCTGCAGTTCGATGTGCAGCGCTGCATCGACAACGCCCGGCGCGTGAACCCGGGCATCGAAGTCCTGCAGGTGTCGGCCACCACGGGTGAAGGCCTGGACGGCTGGATCCAGTGGCTGATGCATATCGAGCCGACCTTGTGACATCGGCCGCCACCACCGTCCTGCCCCGGCCCGCACCCCGGCGTGTGCTGGCTTTCGGCGCCTGGCTCAAGAACACCGCCTGCCGGCTCGACGGCAACACGGTGACGTGGTCGCCTCTGCACGGCGACCTGGCCGAGCCGGTCCAGTGCCAGGCACTGGAAGCGTCGGTGGCGCAGCTGGTGGCTGCCGGGCCCGTGGACGTGATCGCCCACGACCTGCATCCCGATTTCTTCAGCAGCCGCCTGGCCGCGGCCTGGGCCGATCGCCTGGGCGTGCCGGCCGTGGCCGTGCAGCACCACCACGCGCACATTGCCGCCCTGCAGGCCGAGCACGGTGTGAGCACACCCGTCGTCGGGCTGGCGCTCGACGGGGTGGGCCTGGGCACCGATGGCACGGCCTGGGGCGGGGAGCTGCTGTGGGTCGACGCGGCGCGCTGGCAACGGCTGGGCCACCTGTGGCCCTTGCGTCTGCCCGGTGGCGACGCGGCTGCACGAGAACCCTGGCGCATGGCCGCTGCCAGCTTGCAGGCCCTGGATCGCATCGACGACATCGACACCCGCCTGTCGCCAGCGCACGGCGCCACCGCGACGCGGCTGGTGGCCAGCCTCCTGAGCAAGGGCCTGCACAGTCCCTGGACCAGCAGCGCCGGCCGCTGGTTCGACGCGGCAGCCGGTGCGCTCGGTCTGGGGGCCCGACAGGCGTTCGAGGCCCAGGCGGCCATCCAGCTTGAACACGATGCCACCGGATGGCTGGCCTCGGGCGAGCGGGACGTGCATCCCGTGCCGGTGCCGGTGGGCCCTGAGGGCCGGTTGGATCTGCGCCCCCTGATGCAGGCCCTGTGGCAGCGGGTCGATCCGCGCGGCGGCCCGGTGGACCCGAGCGTGCGCAGCGAGGCGGCGGCGGTGTTCCATGTGAGCCTGGCCCACGGGCTGGCGCAGTGGGCGCTGCAGGCCCTGCAACGCCACGATGCCCACACGCTGGCCCTGGGCGGTGGCTGCTTCTTCAACCGCCTGCTGGTGCGTGAGCTCAGCGTCGCGCTCGAACGTCTGGCCCCAGCGGCGGGCTTGCCCACGCCCCGCGTGCTGCAAGCCCGCGCCGTGTCCTGTGGCGATGCCGGCCTGGCCCTGGGTCAGGCCTGGGTAGCTGCGCACGAACCCATCACCCCATCGGGAGTTGTCTGATGTGTCTGGCCCTGCCTGCCCAAGTCGTCGAACGGCGCGATGCCGATGAGGCCATCGTCCAGCTCGGTGGTGTCCGCAAGTCGGTCTCGCTGGCCCTGGTGCCCGAGGCCGACGTCGGCGACTATGTCATCGTGCACGTCGGGCACGCCATCGGCCTGCTCGATCCCGAGGAGGCCCGCCGCACGCTGGCTTTGTTTGCCGAGCTCGAGGCCGCCGTGCCGGGCGCGGGCCCGCTGATCTCGACGGAGGCGCCATGAAGTACGTCGACGAATTTCGCGACGGCGATCTGGCCCGTCGGCTGGCGGCCCGCATCGGGGCCGAGGTCAACCCCGCACGCACCTACCGCTTCATGGAGTTCTGCGGCGGCCACACCCATGCCCTGTCGCGTTACGGCGTGCTCGAGCTGCTGCCACCACAGGTGCGCATGATCCACGGCCCGGGCTGTCCGGTGTGCGTGCTGCCCATCGGGCGCATCGACCAGGCCATCTCGCTGGCACTCGATCGCGGTGCCATCGTCTGCACCTACGGCGACACCATGCGGGTGCCGGCTTCGCAGGGCCTGTCGCTGATCAAGGCCAAGGCCCGTGGGGGCGACATCCGCATGGTGTATTCGGCGGCCGATGCGCTCAAGCTGGCCCAGGCACAACCCGAGCGGGAGGTGGTGTTCTTCGCCATCGGTTTCGAGACGACCACACCGCCCACGGCCCTGGTCGTGCGACAGGCCCAGTCGCTGGGCGTGCGCAACTTCAGCGTGCTGTGCTGCCACGTGCTCACGCCGGCCGCCGTCACCCACATCCTGGCCGCGCCCGATGCCCAGCGGCACGGCCGCGTCGAACTGGACGGCTTCATCGGCCCGGCGCACGTCAGCATCGTCATTGGCTCGGCCCCCTACGAGCCCTTCGCCGCAGGATGGCACAAGCCGGTGGTCATCGCGGGCTTCGAGCCGCTGGACGTCATGCAGGCCATCCTGATGCTGGTCCGCCAGGTCAATGAGGGGCGTGCCGTGGTCGAAAACGAGTTCACCCGGGCCGTCACGCGCGATGGCAATCGCGCCGCACAGGCGGTCATGGACGAGGTCTTCGAGGTGCGCGAGTCGTTCGAATGGCGGGGTCTGGGCGTGGTGCCGCACAGCGCGTTGCGCCTGCGCGATTGCTTCAGGGCCTTCGATGCCGAGCACCGGTTTGCACTGAGCTACCAGAGCGTGCCCGACCACAAGGGCTGCGAATGCGGCGCCATCCTGCGCGGGGTCAAGCGACCGACCGACTGCAAGCTCTTCGGCAATGTCTGCACCCCCGACAACCCGGTGGGTTCGTGCATGGTGTCCAGCGAAGGCGCCTGTTCGGCCCATTACAGCTATGGCCGTTTCAAGGACATCCCCGTGGTGGCCCAGCCGGCCTGAACCCTGAACCCTGTTGCCATGCCCGTTCGACCCGACTACATCCGCCCGCTGGACTTCAAGTCCGGCCGCATCGACATGAGCCACGGCGCAGGTGGCCGCGCGGCCGCCCAGCTGATCGATGAGCTGTTCCTGCGCGCCTTCGACAACCCCTGGCTGCGACAGGGCAACGACCAAGCCGCGTTCGAGGCCCCGCCCGAACTGGCCCAGGGCGGGCGCCTGGTGATGTCCACCGACGGCCATGTGGTGTCACCGCTGTTCTTCCCCGGAGGCGATCTGGGCTGCCTGTGCGTGCACGGCACCATCAACGACGTGGCCATGGCGGGCGCCCGTCCGCTGTACCTGGCGGCCAGCTTCATCATCGAAGAGGGCCTGCCCCTGAGCACCTTGCGCGATGTGGTCAGCTCGATGGCGCGGGCCAGCCGCGAAGCGGGTGTGCCCATCGTCACCGGCGACACCAAGGTCGTCGAACAGGGCAAGGGCGATGGCCTGTTCATCACGACCACTGGCGTGGGGGTCGTGCCGCCGGGGGTGCGCATCGACGGGGCCGCGGCCCGGCCTGGCGACGTGGTGCTGGTGTCGGGCACCCTGGGCGAGCACGGCGTGGCTGTGCTGTCGCAACGCGAGTCGCTGGCCTTCGACACCACCATCCGCTCGGACACGGCGGCACTGCACACGCTGGTGGCCGACCTGCTGGCGGCGGCAGGCGCTGGCGTGCGGGTGCTGCGCGATCCCACCCGGGGCGGGCTGGCGACCACGCTCAACGAGATCGCCCGTCAAAGCGGTGTCGGCATGCACATCGATGAAGCCGCGGTGCCCGTGCTGCCCGATGTCGAAGCCGCATGCGAGCTGCTGGGGCTCGATCCGCTGTACGTGGCCAACGAGGGCAAGCTGGTCGCCGTCTGTGCGCCTGATGTGGCCGACGCCGCCCTGGCCGCCCTGCGGTCCCATCCTTTGGGCGCGGCGGCAGCGCGCATCGGCGTCGTCACCGAAGACCCGCACCACTTCGTCCAGATGACCACCCGCTTCGGCGGGCGTCGCATCGTCGACTGGCTGACGGGGGAGCCGCTTCCGCGCATTTGCTGATCTGGCCGCTCAAGCATGGCCAACATGAGGGACCTCGTGTTCGAGATCACGCTGCCCCGCGTACCCTGAGGCGGAGCGCGCCCCCCCGCGTTCAGGCGCTCTGGGTTCGGAACACGCTCACGGCGTCGACCAGCCTTTGGGCCTGCAGGCGCAGGCTGTCGGCGGCTGCGGCGCTTTCTTCCACCAGAGCGGCGTTCTGCTGTGTGGACTGGTCCAATGAGCCCACCGCGGCATTGATCTGGCTGATGCCCGTGGTCTGCTCCGACGCCGCCGAGGTGATCTCGCTGATCAGCGTGGCCACATGGCGCACCTGGTCGACCAGCTGCCCCATCGCGGTACCGGTTTCGTGAACCAGGTGGCTGCCCTGGTCCACCCGCTCCACGCTGTTGCCGATCAGGCTCTTGATTTCGCGAGCGGCTTCGGCGCTGCGCTGAGCCAGGCTGCGCACCTCACCGGCCACCACGGCAAAACCGCGCCCCTGTTCACCGGCGCGAGCGGCCTCGACGGCGGCATTGAGCGCCAGGATGTTGGTCTGAAACGCGATGCCGTCGATGGTGCCGATGATGTCGCCGATGCGGCGGCTGCTTTGCTGGATGTCGCCCATGGTGCTGACGACCCGCTGCATCGCATCGCCACCGGCCGAAGCGGCCTTCGCGGCCTCGTCCGCCATCTCGCTGGCGCGGCGGGCGGTCAGCGTGGTGGCGCTCACCGTGCCGTTGAGCTCTTCCATGCTGGCGGCGGCCTGCTGCAGGCTGCTGGCCTGGTGTTCGGTGCGGCTGCTCAGGTCCTGGTTGCCTTGGGCGATCTGCTGGCTGGCGGTGGCCACGTGCGACGCGTTGTCGCGCACCGTGTGGACCACATCGGTGAGCTGGCGACACATGCCCGCCAACGTGGCCAGCAGTCGACGGCCCTCGTCGCGGGCGTCGTCGGGCACCGGCGGGATCCGGCACGCCAGATCGCCGGCGGCCACAGCTTCGGCCACCCGAGCGGCATCCTCCAGTGACCGGCGGGTGTGTTGAGCCACCCGCCAGATCAGCCAGGTCGCCCCGGACGTGAGCACCAGCAGCGTCAGCAGGCCCCAGGCCATCTCGGTGCGTGCCTTCGACACGTAGCTGAGGATGTCGGCGTGCAGCGCCTGGCTGGTGGCATCGGCCAGCTTGAACTGCACGTCGATCACCTGCGTGGTCTGCGTCCACCAGTCCTTGGGCGGGTGGTCCAGCGTCGCGGCGCGCAGCAGCTTGTCCTGCACGAAGGCGAGGCCCGACTCGACGGCCGTCTGCGCAGCGCGTGCGGCCGGCTCGATCGTGGCCTTCAAAGCGGGGTCCGCCTGCTGAGCCTGCATCAGGGCCCGCTGGGCGGCTGCGTGGCTGGCGTGCAGTCGCTCCACCAGCCCGGCCACGCGGGCGCGTTGTTCGGGCGTGGCCTCCCCCTTGCTGAGGATGCCCATGCCCATGCCGCGCAGTTGCCCGAGCAGCTCGCCCACCACGGGCAGGTGGTTGAGCGCGGCATCTTGCAGGAAGTAGCCCGACGCCGCAGGGTGCAGCACGATCTGCGATTGCACGGCCACGTCGTACAACAGGCTCAGTTGCTGAGACACCAGGGCGTTGTGACGCTGAAAACTCTCCGGGGCGGTGATGCTGCGGCTGGCCACGGCCTGGGCCAGTGCCCGGCTGTCGGCGGCCAGCGCCTCGGCGCGGCGGGCCAAGTCAGGCGACTGCAGGCTGGCCATGGCGGCCTGGACCACCGGCCAATGCTGTTCGAGCTTGCGGGCCACGTCGGCGCGATCGGCCATGGCCTGGGCATTGCCGTTGAGCGCGCCCGACGACAGCCCCCGATGCTGGGCACTCAGTCGGGCGGCTTCGGTCAGCGCTTCGGCCGGCGGCAGGCCGTCGAGAGAATGCTGCCCCTGGCCCAGGGTGCCCAGGGCGTGGCGCAGGTACAAGGTGCTGGGCACCAACAGCATCAGCAGGGCCAGGGCCCCGATCAGGGTCATTTTGCGGGCCATCGGCCAGCGATCAAGCAGGGTGGCAGACATGGTCGGGTGCCTCGGTGTCGGTCGCCGAGTCATCCGGGGGGCTGCACGCTGCGCCGCTCGGGGCTTCGGCGATGCGCCCCTTAACGGGTGGGGGCCTGCTCGGCCAGCGCCGCCATGGGCGTCGGTGACCGTGTTCCCGCCGTCAGTGTGCTGTGGATATCGACCGAACAGGCGCGCACTTGATGCCTGTTCACGACCTGAAAAGACCCTTCAGCGGCCGGCCTGGGTGGGCAGCGAGAAGCGGTAGCTCAGGCCCAGCCCCACCGTCGTGGCCTCAAAGGCACGGCCTGCGACCTCAGCGGGCTTGCGGGTGGACACCGTGCGCCCAAGGTGGCTGTAGAGCGAGAAGCGCTCGCTCACGTCGTAGCTCACGCCCACCGATGCATTGAGCAGGGCCCCCACGTCCTGCGTCTTGTCGACGCCCAGGTCGTTGAGCCCCACCAGCAGCTGCCCATGGACGTTCCAGCGCGAGGCGCTCGGGATCGGGTGGCTCCACCCCAGGCCCGTGAACATCTCGGCATACCCGGCATAGCCCCGGTACGCATTGGTGGCGGCGGCCACCTGGAACGGCACATAGATGTGGTCGTCGACGAAGTAGTCCAGCTGCAGGGCGACGGTGTTGATGGCATCGACGGCCACGCCGTTGTGCTGGATGTCGCTCAGCAGCTTGTCATACAGGTGGACCCGCACGCCATCGAGTGTGAGCCCGCTGTCCGCCCCCGCCCCGCTGGCACCCCGCTCGAGCGGAGACAGGTGGAAGTTGAGCGCCGCCCCCACGGTGTAGTTTTTCGAGCTGCCCTTGGGCGCCGTCAGGTAGCCCGCCGACAGCGACAGCCCCAGGTTCGAATTCAGGAGGTATTCGGCCTTGACCTTGGGGTAGACGATCAGCCCCGGGCCGGTGTCGATGGTGTCCGTCACCCAGCCGCCCGTGCCCAGCCCCAGTTGCCCGTACAGATGGAACCGGGGCGACACCTGCAGCTTGCGCCCGATGCCGCCGTGGATCTGGTTGTACCAGTCCAGGCCCGACACCCCCAGGTCGAAGCCGAAGTACAGGTAGTTGTCGTCCGAGATGAAATGCGAGAACTGGGGCGACACCAGCCCGATCGGCCCGCGGTACAGACCCTGAGGGTCGATCTGTCGCAGGTGGTTGAGTTCGACCGACACGATGCTGTCCCGCTCACGGTACGAGCTGTCGCTGTCGGCCAGCCGCCGCCCCGCGTCTTCGAAAGAGCCCGTCCAGAACGACACCGGCTTCTGGATGAAGACGTTG
>Ga0255182_1000964_pt1 | contig 16528 bp, 11 predicted proteins | sample Atl_UVDOM_RepA_8_FD_188420 | JGI IMG/M metagenome (GOLD analysis project Ga0255182, IMG submission 188420) | Freshwater microbial communities from Altamaha River, Georgia, United States - Atl_UVDOM_RepA_8d | ecosystem: Environmental > Aquatic > Freshwater > River | place: USA: Georgia...
AGAACATCAGGTTCTGTTCCTTGTCGTACGGCCACCAGCCCCAGGTCGAGCCGCCGCCGATCTTCCACTGGTCACCCTTCCAGGTTTTCAGCGAGGAGTCGGGGCCGATCGGCTGCAGCATGGAGGTCGTCTTTTCCGGGTCGACGAGGATGTCGGAGTCCGGGCCCATGCTGTACGCGCGCCACACGCGCTTGCCGGTCTTGAGGTCGTAGGCGTTCATCCAGCAGCGGACGCCGAATTCGGCGCCGGACATGCCGGTGAAGACCTTGTCCTTGATGACGTGAGGAGCGTTGGTGTTCGTCTGGCCAAGCTTGGGATCGCCATTCTTGACCGACCACACCACGGCGCCGTCTTTCGCGTTCAGCGCGACGAGCGTCGTGTCGGCCTGCTGCAGGATGATCTTGCCGTCGCCGTAGCCGAGACCACGGTTGACCGTGTCGCAGCACATGACCGGAACGGTTTCATCGTAATCCTGGACGGGCACGTATTCCCAGACCACTTCGAGCGTGTCGAGGTTGATCGCGAACACGTTGTTGGGGAACGCCGCATGGATGAAGAGCGTATCGTGCGGCAGGCCGGTCGACGACGACGGCAGCACCAGCGGGCCACCTTCGTGGCCGCGCAGCACGCCGGTCGAGAACGTCCACGCCGCCTGGAGCTTGCCGGCGTTCGTGCTGTTGATTTGATTCAGCTCCGAATACCGCCAGTTCCAGTAGTTACCACCGGGATAAGCCCAGTAGTTGGGGTCCTGCATCAACTTCTCCAATTCGGCATTTGCCATGACCGCCCCGGAAGCGGTCACTGCCGTCAGAGAGGCCGCTGCCACGAGCCATCGTTTGAACGATGCTTTTCTCATGACCTCCTCCTTCACACTTTTTGCTGTTAACAGTTTTGTGCTGATCTCTACTCAGTTTTGACTCTGTGCCACGCCGAGATCGAGAACGCGTCACAGAGTATATCCAAACCGGCGTCGGCGTCGGCGCCGGCGTAAGCGACGCCAGCGCGGGAAAAAAGGAGGCGTGGCCCAGGTGCGGGCGGGGCACGGAACGGAGCTGGATCGGGATGACGAAAAGCAGACGGGGAGCGGTGGCTGCGGAATGTGGTCATGCGAACCCTTGTCCAGTGTTGTGTCACGTCACCGCCGGTGGGCGCGGTGCCTGAACTGTCGGTGCACCCCGACCACACTCCCCGGAAGGTGCATCGCGTGCCGGCCTGCCGCGGGCGCTGTTGCGTTCTCTGTTTCAGAGCGCCGGCCTCGGCAGTGCGGGCGCTTCGATTATAGAGAAAAAAGCCACTCCGACAACCCTGCGCGCCGGCCTCATTACCGCGTGGAAATCCCCGGTTTTCCCGCCGCACGAGGCCACTTTTTTACTGCGGTGCAGCGATTTTTTTCGGCGGGATCTTGTGGGGTGCCTTGGTCTGCCGGGTGGCGCCCACGAAGCAGCGCTTCTTCGCGTCCGCGCGGGCCGCGTTCAGCTTGGTCGTCAGCTCCTTGGCGCGGTCGTTGTCGCGGAACAGGCCGCCCTTGTCACCCGGCATCTGCTTGTAGATCTCGTAGGTGCGGGCCTCGGTGAACTCATCGAAGCTGACCTGCTGCATCAGCACATCGACCTGGCAGCTACAGCGCTGCAGGTTGTCGATGTTCTGCCCGCCGTTCTCCGCCATGCAGGTCAGCACGCTGTCGACCCGGTCCATCGTCGGATAATCGTAGGCCCAGGCAAGCGCGGGCATGCAGAGCAAGCCGCTTATCAACATGCGTGTACGCTTCATCAACTCCTCCATCTTCGATTGGGGGGCGGTCCCCGGATTGTACCGCGTAGCCCCGCCATGGCCAGTTCGCGAGGGCGCCGGCTGCAGTGCACACGACTTGCGGCCGCTATGGCAAACGATTGTCAGAGAGCGGCGTGCGTTCGCGTGCGCGTACCGCGGCCGTCACGGCCCTGTGCGAGTATTCCCGCGGGCAGTGAGCCCGCCGCCCGCACGGCCCGTCGCGGCGGAATTCGATATGGAGGCTCTACGTTCATGGGTACAGTTCTGATCACCGGCGGCGCCGGGTATATCGGGAGCCACGTGGGGAAGCTCCTGGGTGCGGCCGGCTACCGGGTGGTGACGCTCGACAACCTGTCGAAGGGCCATGCGGGCGCGGTGACGCATGGGGAACTCGTGGTCGGCGATACCGGGGACGCGGCACTGGTGTCGCGGCTGCTGCGCGAGCACCGGGTCGACACGGTCATGCACTTCGCGGCCTGGACCATCGTGCCGGAGTCCGTGGCCCAACCGTTGAAGTATTACCTCAACAACACCTGCAACGCCCGCACGCTGATCGAATGCGCGGTCGCGGCCGGGGTGCGCAACTTCATTTTCTCGTCCACGGCTGCCGTCTACGGCATCCCGGACACGCCGACGTGCGTAGAGACCACCCCCACCCGGCCGATCAACCCCTACGGCTCGTCGAAGCTGATGGCCGAGCAGATGCTGCGCGACGCCAGCGCTGCGAGCGGCATGCGCCACGTGATCCTGCGCTACTTCAACGTCGCGGGCTCGGACCCGGACGGCGAGATCGGGCAGTCCACCCGCGAGGCGACGCTGCTGATCAAGGTCGCCTGCGAGGCCGCCACCGGGCGCCGCCCCGGCCTGTCGGTCTTCGGCACCGACTACCCCACGCGTGACGGCACCGGCGTGCGCGACTACATCCACGTCTGCGACCTCGCGGACGCGCACCGGCTGGCGATGGAGTACCTCGACGCCAACGGCGAATCGGCGACGCTGAACTGCGGCTACGGCCACGGCTACAGCGTGCGGGAGGTGCTGGACGCGGTCGCAAAGATCGCCGGCAAGCCGCTGAATGTCAGCTACGCCGAGCGCCGGCCGGGCGACCCGCCGGAGCTCATCGCCGATTCCCGCCGCCTTACGGAGCTGTTCGGCTGGCGGCCCAGGTTCGCCGACCTCGAGACCATCGTCCGCACGTCCTTTGCGTGGGAGACGAAGCTGGCGCAGGGCCTGGTGGTGGACGGGCGCGCCCGATGAGACTCGCGCCCAGGCTCGCTGGCCTGCTGCTTGCCCTTGCCTGCCTGCCGGGGCTGGCGCGGGCGGCCGCGCTGCCGGACCTCATCGACGCCGTGCGGCCGGCGGTCGTCGGCGTTGGCACGCACGACCCGCTGGGCGCGCCGCGCTTCACGCTCGGCGCCACCGGCTTCGTCGTCGGCGACGGCCGCACGGTGGTCACCAACGCCCACGTCATCGAGTCGGTGCAGAAGAAGGAAGGCGAGCTGCAGCTGGTGGTGTTCGTCGGGCGCGGCAAGACTCCGTCGGTGCGCGGCGCGACGGTGCTGAAGAGCGACCCCGAGCACGATCTCGCGGTGCTGCGTATCGAGGGTGACCCGGTCAAGGCCCTGCCGCTGGCCCCGGCGACGCCGGCGCGTGAAGGCACCGAAGTGATTTTCACCGGCTTCCCCATCGGCGGCGTGCTGGGGCTCTACCCCGTGACCCATCGCGGCATCGTGTCGTCGATCGTGCCGATCGCGATCCCGCTGGGCACCACCCAGGGCCTCACGGCGGAGAAGATCCGGCGCCTACGCGATCCCTACGAGATCTACCAGCTCGACGCCACCGCCTATCCCGGCAACAGCGGCAGCCCGGTCGTCGAGCGCGACACCGGGCAGGTCATCGGCGTGGTCAACAGCGTGCTGGTCAAGCAGACGCGCGAAAACGTGCTGAAGGACCCGAGCGCGATCACCTACGCGATCCCGGTGCGCTTCCTGCACCCGCTGCTCGCGAAGCCCTGATCGCCCGGGCCGCATGCGCGTTTCCACCCGCACCCACTGGCTGCTCATCGGCGGGATCCTGTTCCTGACCGCCTACGGTTCCCTGTACCCGATGAGCGGCTGGCGCAGCCCGGACGGCTCGGTGTGGGCGCAGTTCTTCACCCGCACGGATCGCTTCTCCTTCGGCGATATCGCGACGAACCTCGTCATCTACGTGCCCTTCGGCTTCGTGCTGGCGCAGCTGGGCGGCGGCCGGCGGCCGAGGCTTACGGTGCTGCTGGCGACCCTGGCCGGCTTCCTGCTGAGCGGCACGATGGAAGTGCTGCAGGCCTTCCTGCCGCAGCGGGTGTCCTCGGTCTACGACCTTGCGCTGAACGTGTTCAGCACGACCGTCGGCGCGGTGACCGGCGTGAGCCTGTATTCCTCCACCGCGCTCGGCCGGTACCTGCACGCCTTGCGCCTGAAGCACTGCCGCGACGATATCGAGGCCAACATCGGCCTCGTGGTGTTGGCGCTGTGGGCGGCCTCGAACCTGATGCCCTTCATCCCGTCGCTGGACGTGGGCCAGATCAAGAGCGGCTTCAAACCCGTGTGGCAGGTGCTGCGGCTGGCGCAGCCGCTGGATATCGCGGATGCCACCGGCTATCTCTGCGCGGTACTCGTCATCGCGGCGGTGGCGCACCGCGTGTGGCGCCCGCTGCCCGGCCGCGTGCTGAAGACCTTGGCGTTCGTGTTCGGCGTGCTGCTGCTGAAGGGCTTCATCGTCTCGCGCAATGCATCGCTCGAAGCCCTGCTGGGCGCAACCGCCGGCCTCGCCCTCTTCCGCCTGCTGCAGCGGCTGGAAACCATCGTCGCGCGGACGCTCGCGCTGATCGCGCTGCCGGTGATGCTGCTGGTCAACGGCCTGCAGCCGAGCAACAGCGCCGTCGGCACGCTGTACGCATTCAACTGGGTGCCCTTTCGCGGCCACCTGCAGCACACGCTGACCGGCGTGCAGGACCTGGCCGGCGACATCTGGCCCTATGCAGCCTTCGCCTTCCTGCTGATCGCGCTGTTGCGCAACCAGCGCCGCTTCGCGCTGCCGCTGGGCCTGGTGGTGGTGACGGGCGTAGCGTTCTTCATCGAATGGCGCCAGCAGTACATCCCGGACCGCCTGGGCGACATCACGGACGTGGTCATCGCGGCGACGGCCTACCTTGCGCCGTGGCTGCTGCTGCCAAAGGGCAAGGACCCGCAGCGGCGGCGGCCGAGCCGGGCGAAGGGAATGCGCTACGGAAAGCCGGAGGGCACGCCCCGACGCGCGAAGCGTCGCAGCCTGCCGGCCCTGGCTGCCCTGACGGCGGCCATCGGCTTCGGGGCCTGGTTCTCGCTGACCAGCCCGAACGTGGTCGAGCAGCGGGTGGACGAGAGCAGGCTCGCACGCCTGCCGGCACCGGAGGAACTGCCGGCGGTGCGGTTGCCGGGTTTCAAGCTCGGGCATCCCAGGCTGCCGGCGCCGTCGGCGGCGGACATCGAGGCCATCCGGGCCGGAAATTCCAGTTACCTCCGTTTCGAGCAGAAACGCGCCAAGGATAGCCTGCAGTCCGCCATCTTCTCCGAATACGTGACGCCCGGCAGCGTCGACCTCGAGAAGCTGCACCGGAAGCTGATGAGCCTGCAGTACACCTGGCGCGGCCACGAACAGACCAAGCCCGTGGCCCTGGCCTACGACTGGCTCCACGACCGCTGGACGCCCGCGCAGCGCAAGGCGCTGCTGGACAAGGCCCTGGAGGGCTGCGAGTACCAGATCAAGTACATCCGCGAAGAGCGGCTGTCGCCGTACAACGTCTATCTCTACAACAGCCCGCTGCAGGCGCTGATGGCCTGCGCGCTCGCCACGTATGGTGATTCCCCCCGCGCGGACCCGGTGATGCGCTTCACCCACGACTACTGGACGCGCCGCGTGCTTCCGGTGTGGCGGCAGGTCATGGGTAAGAACGGCGGCTGGCACGAGGGTGGCGAGTACGTGGGCATCGGCATCGGGCAGGCCATCTACCAGCTGCCCGCGATGTGGCGCGCGGCAACCGGCGAAGACTATTTCAAGACCGAACCGGGCATCCGCGGCTTCCTCGATTTCCTGGTCTACCGCAACCGGCCGGACAACACCTACCTGCGCTGGGGCGACGCCGGCTTCTTCGACAAACGCGCCGAAGACGCCAAGGCGCTGGCGCTGGAATACCGTCACGCCGCGGCCTACTCGCTGCACGGCTGCCCGCAGCGGCCGGCGCCGACCTCGTGGCCCTGGGGCCCGCTGCCAGACGACACGCTGTGCGACAAGACCGCCGAAGCGAAGCTGCCGCTGTCGAAGCTGTTCGACGGCATCGGCATGCTGGTCACCCGCAGCGACTGGGGGCCGGATGCCACCCACGTCAGCTTCAAGGCCGGCGACAACTATTGGTCCCACACACACCTGGACCAGGGCGCGTTCACCATTTTCAAACGCTTTCCCCTTGCCATCGACAGCGGTGTTTACGGATCCAAGTACGGGTCCGACCACCACATGAACTACACCTACCAGACCATCGCTCATAACGCTGTGACGGTGACGGACCCGGCGGACATCATCCAGGCGCCGACCAAAGAGGGTACGAGGTATTTCGCGAACGACGGCGGACAACGGCGTATCGGCTCCGGCTGGGGCGTAGAGGCCGCGCCGCTCGATCTGGATGAGTGGCTGCAGAAGAGCGAGACATATCGCACCGGGACCATCATCGAACACAAGGCGGCCGGCGACTTCGAGTACGTCGTCGCCGACCTGACCCCTGCCTACACCAACCAGTGGAGCGGTAAAGGGCTGTTCTCCCCGCGCACACGCCGGGTCAATGCTTACCAGCGCAGCTTCGCGTATGACCGTAAAATGGACGTGGTCCTCGTGTATGACCGGGTATCGGTCGAAAAGCCGGAATTCTACGTGCGCTGGCTGCTGCACACGGTGGGCAAGCCAATCAAGTATAAGGATGGCTTTGAAATCATCGTGGAGCCCGGTGCGAATGAGCTGCAGCGAGGCGCCGCGGGCATGCGAGTGTACACGCCTGCACCGGAGGACCGGCATATACGCTTCATCGGGGGGCCGGGCAGCGAATTCGAAATCGAGGGTCGCAACTACGACGACAGCGGCGAAGTGCAGCGCCTCGCGAATCGCAAGAAACTGACTGAGTACGGCGAATGGCGCGTGGAACTGGAGCCTGGCGCGCAGGGCTACCAGCACGAGTTCATTGTGCTGATGGTGCCGTGGGTGGACAGCCCACCGGAGGATCTCGCTGTCGAATGCGAGGCGACGGAAGCCAACCATGAATGCCACGTGATGCGCACTGGAAGAAGGATCAGCTACCAGATAAACAGGGCATCGGGCGCAATCCAGGCCCGCCCTTCTGGCAGCCCTTCTACGTAGGGATTCTTAGCAACACCAACCTGTGCGGCCAAGCGGCGCGTCGTCAGGTTTTTCTCTCCGCTGCCGCTACAAAACTTAACTCGGCGGCGCGAGCATCCGCCAGAATAATGGACTCCGAACTTCAGGCAGGAAGCTTTCGACTCATGAGCTCAATCACGATGAGCACCCAAGGCATCCGCTCGCAGCAGACGTACATCTGCGCTTCAGTGCGTCAAGCTGCGCTCTCCAAGGGTGAAATGAGTTTCAAAACTGAATCGCCGCATTTCTTCGACGAGCGGCAGATGATGTTGTCTTTGTCGCCCGCCTCGTTCATTTCCAGGAATTCACGAAAATGAACAGCCAGCTGCGCAGAACCCTGGCCCGGGGGATCAACAAACTTGTGGCACCGCTAGGATTGCGTTGCATTGAGCGGCCACAGGTGCTGCCTGCACCGGAACTGTCCGAGGCCCACGTCCGTAATGCATGCCTGCTACCCAACCGCACGGATATCCTGCACCAACTTGGGCGGCAGGACGTCGTCGCAGAGGTCGGCGTCGGCTTCGGCAGCTTCAGCCGTCAGATCATCGACATCATGCGGCCGACCCGTTTCGTCGCTATCGACACCTTTCAACTCGACACGCCATCCTGGACCGGGCGGCACGGGTACGGCGACATCCTCGGCGACCTGAGCCACGAGGCGTTCTACCGCCAGAAGTTCCAGGATGAGGTCTCCAGTGGACTGGTCGACATCCGCCGCGGTTTCAGCCACGACGAACTGGCCCGATTCGAGGACGGCTACTTCGACATGATTTACATCGACGCTGCCCATGACTACGAGAGCGTCAAGCACGACCTCGCGGTAGCCAACCTCAAGACCAAACCGGAGGGCTACATCGTCCTCAACGACTTCACAGTGATGGATCCATTGCTGCTCCAGCATTACGACATCACAAGGGCCACCCAGGAATTCTGCCTCGAACACGACTGGGAGTTCGTTTGCTTCGCGCTGCACCGCTTCATGTTCTGCGACGTGGCGCTGCGGCGAATGAATCGAGTCGAAAAATGACAGGGGTCAGCCAAACCCGGCGCAATGTGGCACTGACGGCTTCGTCCGGAGCTCAGAGTCCCCACGCGCTTAGGGCACCCGGGTCAGCGCAGAGTTGCCCGATGCTTCGCCACCCCGACAAGCGCGGGGCACCCGCCCGATGAGCGCAGGCACTCTAATCGCAGGTTACCTCGCGCATTCGCGAGACGCGCTGGCGCCTTGGCTTGACGAACTGCACAAATCCGGCCTGACGCCCGCCCAGGGAAGCACGGATACCCGAGGCGATGCCTCAGTCTGGGCACGTGGCGCAGCGGCCAGTTGTCGCCTGAGCGACGGCAGCACGGCGCTCCTGCTCGGCACACCCTACCAGCTTGGCGCCGACCAAGAAGCGCCGCGACTGGAAAGTGTCGCCGGCGGCCTGCTCGAGCACCCTGAAACAACACTCGCCGGCCTCGGCGGCCCGTTCGCAATCGCGGTCGTCAGCCCGGCGCGACAGGAAGTTCTGCTCGCGGTCGACCGCTTCGCGATAGAAAACCTGTTCTTTACGCAAACGAGCGACGGCGTCGCCTTCGCGAACCGCTCGCGCACGCTGGCGGCACACCCGGCCATCGGCAATCGGTTCAGACTCCAAGCCGTTTTCGAGAGCATCTACTTCCACTGGCTCCCGGGTCCATCGGCGGGTTACGTGGGCATGGAGCGACTGCTGCCGGGCCACTATGCGCACTGGCGCGCCGGCCGGCTGGAGGTGAAGCCCTATTGGCAGCCGCGCTTCGACGTGGACCCCGGCGCGACAGAGGCCGCCCAGTGCGCGGCGCTGCGCGAAAGCCTCGAATTCGCGGTCAAGCGCCGCCTGCCCGAGCGGCACGCCGCCTGCTTCCTGAGCGGCGGGCTTGACAGCTCCACCGTCACGGGCTTCGCCGCAAAACACCGGCCCGAGGATACCGTTGCCTACACCATCGGCTTCGAGGCCGACGGCTACGATGAAATGGAATTCGCGCGTACCGTGGCAAAGCATTTCGGCGTGCGCCACGAAAGCTACTACGTGACGCCGGACGATGTAATCACCGCGCTGCCGTCGATTATCGACGAATTCGACGCACCGTTCGGCAACGCCTCTGCAATTCCGACCTACTACTGCGCGAAGCTCGCCGCCGAACACGGCCACCGCAGCATGCTCGCCGGCGACGGCGGCGACGAGCTCTTCGGCGGCAACGCACGCTATTCCAAGCAACTCGTATTCGAACACTACTGGCGGTTGCCGGCGGGGCTGCGCAAAGGTCTGCTCGAACCCCTGCTCGCGCACTCTCCGCTCGGCAGGCTCGGCGGCCCCTTCGCCAAGGCGGCAAGCTACGTACGGCAGGCCTCCGTGCCGCTGCCGGACCGGCTTATGACCTACAACCTGCTGAATTTCGTCAAGCCCGAGAGCTTCCTGCACCCGGACGTACTCGCTGGCCTCGATTTCGCGGCTCCCTCACGCGTGCTGCAGGACATGTACGAGGCTCCGGCTGGCACGGACGTGCTGAACCGACTGCTGAAGCTCGACTGGCGCATCACGCTGGCCGACAGCGATCTGCCGAAAGTTTCGCGCATGTGTGCGCTGGCCGGCATCGACGTCACCTACCCGATGCTGGACGAAACGGTCGTCGACCTTTCGCTGCGGCTACCACCCGCGTCGAAGGCAACCACGTCGGACCTGCGGCCGCTCTATCGCAAGGCATTCGCCAATTTTCTGCCCGTTGCGACACTGACGAAGAGCAAGCAGGGCTTCGGCCTGCCGTTCGGTGTTTGGCTGCACAAGCAACCAGCATTGCGTTCGTTCGCCGATGCGGAGCTCGCGGCACTCGAACAGCGCGGCATGCTCGCACCGGGTTTCCGCGATGAGTTCCTGAGTCGGAAAATCACCGAGCATCCGGCTTATTTCGGGACGCTGGCCTGGATACTCCTCGCACTTGGCTTGTGGCTCCGTGAATCCGGTGCCGTCTTGAGATGAGGTCATCCGGTTCAACGACACGGCTCCGCCACCTCACGGCGCCGCATCTGCTGAGCGCGGTCCTGGTGGGCGCGACCCTCTTATGTTTCTATGCGACACTGGCCACTTACCAAGGCGACGGCTGGTGGCCGCGCGGCAGTTGCGGCGCGATCTTCAACGCGCAAGCCATTGCACTTCTCAATGGAAAAATGGCGCTCGAGCCCGATGTGCTTGGCGCCGAGGCGTTCTTTCGCGACGGCCGTTCCTACACCTACTTCGGGATTTGGCCGGCGCTGCTTCGAATACCGCTGGTTTTCTTCCTGGACCGCGACTGGACCGCCCTTTCCTGCGCGCTGGCGGCAGCGATTTCCACCGCGTTTCTCCTGCTCACACTGCGCACGGCGACGCGGGACGGACACCGTTCTTGGACACTGCGCATCCTGCTGTTGGCCACGGCTATAAGCTTCATCGCCTCGGGACCGCAGTTCGAGCTGACTGCAAAGCCGACGGTCTATGTCGAAGCAATCCTCTGGGGTTACGCTTTCGCCTGCATCTTCATCTGGCTCGCCTTTCCGGTAGTGCTCGGCCATGCCGTTACGGCAGGCAGGCTCTCCGTACTCGCCGCATTGGCAGCTCTCGCGCTGCAGGCGCGGGTCACGACAGGAATTTCGCTTTATGCGGCGTGCAGCCTGATTACGATTGCCGCCGTCGTCCAGTCCAGCAACGCCGGCACGGCAGTCCTCGGTCGCGTCCTCGTGCCGTGCATCTTGCCGTTGGCGCTGGGCGTGCTCGTCGCGGGGTCCGTCAATTACGCCCGGTGGGGTAATCCGTTGGAATTCGCCAACCTCGCGCGGAATGTGTTCTATGCGAACGACGAGGCCCGGTCGCACCAATTGCGGGTGTACGGTGCTTTCGAGGCCGACCGATTTCCCCATGCTTTGAAGTACTACTTCAACCCCAGCGGCTTCTTCGACCAAAGGAGAGCAGAGCGCGGCAACGGCGAAATAACGCGCCTGTTTGACAAAGCCGAAGGCCCTGCAGCGAGCCAATTCACGAACAAGCTGGCATGGTGGCTGCTCGGCTTGGTCGCGCTGTTCAAGGTCAAGGACGGCGTCGGCGCGGACAGGAACGGGAGGCTGGCCGCCCTCGCTCTCCCGCTCGGCTTGACGCTGGCACCGGTCATCATCTCGTGCTATGGCTACCTCGCCTTTCGCTTCGGAGCGGAGTTCGCACCCTTCGCCGCGACCACTGCGCTGGTCGGCGTTTCGGTGGCAAGCCGGCACGTAGCCAAGCAGGGCAGGCGACTACCCCTCGCGCTCCTGGCCTTGGCGCTCGTTGCGGCCACCGCGACGCAGCTTTCATCGACATGGTCCAACGCGGCGGCGTATACGGCCAGCGACTACACGGACGGCGCCTGTGATTGAACTCCCGACATGCCCCATTCCGGCGAGCGTCCGGTCCTGCCACGGCGGAAGATCCGCGCTGCCGCCCAGCCCGTGGCCGGTCCGAGGTATCGCTGGGTCCGTTTCCCGAACGAACCGAGGCGTGGTCGCGTGCTGAACCTCCTCAAGAAGCAGTTCCCGGGTGCCTACGATTGGTACTGCAGGTCCGCGCGCGCGCGGCATGGGATGCAAAGGAAATCCGCCATCGAGGCCATCCTCGCCGACCCCCGCCCGCCCGGACCGATCGAGGAGGAGCACGTCGTCGAAGGCCTCATGGCACGACCTCTTCCGACGCCGAAGCCCTACGATTACGACGACCTGAGCCTTTGGCTCAGGGCTAGCCGCCGTATCGCAAGACTCGCGGAACTTGGTGTACTGACGGCAAACCCATGGCGGATCCTCGAGATTTGCGGCGGAGATGGAATGGTTTCGGCGCTGCTCGCCGGACTTGACCACCAGGTCGTGATGGTCGATCAATCGGACTGGCGCCACGCCCGGGCACAGGACGTCCAGTTCGTGGAGTGCGACGTCGATGCGGGCCTGCCGTTCCGAGACTGCGAATTCGACCTTGTGGTCTCGTACAACGCGTTCGAGCACGTGAAGCAACCCGAAGCCGTGCTGGCCGAAATGCGTCGGGTGAGCCGTCCCGGGGGAAAGTTGCTCCTCGACTTCGGCCCTCTGTACGCCAGCCCGTTCGGACTCCATGCCTGGAACCTGCCCCTGCCGTGGCCTCAATTCCTCCTGTCCCACGCACTACTGGCGCGAGCAATCCGCGGCAGATCCCTGTCGGACCTTGGGACTCCGCAGGACGGGCTGCAACCCACGAACGGCTGGGCGCTTGCACGATTCCGGGAGCTATGGGCCCGGTCCGGCTGCATCATCGAGCACTTGGCCGAAGACGAGGATCACCGCTTTCTCGAGCTAGTCACTGAATTTCCGACGGCGTTCCGCGGACGCGGCCTGACGTTCGAGGATCTCGTGAAGAACAGCGTCGAAATAGTGCTCACGCGCCCGGCCTCCCAGTAGCGAGAAGCCGTCACCGATGAGCAAATCCCAATCGATTCGGGCAGGCTCGGCTTGGATCCTGAGCGGAAACGCAGCGCTCCAGCTCCTCCAGTTCGTGGTCGGCATCGTCCTCGCACGCCTGTTGTCGCCGGCCGACTTCGGCGCGCTGGTGACGATCCAGGTCTTCACGGGAATCGCCGGCTTCGTTGCGTCCGGAGGCATGGGGCAAGCGCTCGTTCGTGCCAAAAACGTCGAACCCCTGCATTTCCAAGTGGTCTTCACGGTTCAATTGATCAGCGGTTGCGTGATCTACAGTGTGTTCTGGTGGTCAGCCCCCCTCCTCGCGTCCGCCTACGACACCCCCGTCTACCGCGAGTTGGTCAGGGTGTCCGCGCTCGGATTCATCATCCGTCCCTTCATCAACGTGCCTTCGTCCTGGCTGCAGCGCGAAATGCGATTCCGCCGCCGCACCGTGCTCCAGCTCTTGTCGCTTCCCATCGGCAGTCTCGCGTCGATCGTGCTCGCCGCTCGCGGTCATGGGCCATGGAGCCTAGTCTGGGGCGGCCTGATTTCTAGCGTGACCCTCGCAGTCCTGTCGGTGGGCACCTATCCGGGCTTCGTGCGCTTCCGTTTCCGGGAAGAAATTTTCAAGGAGCTCGGCGCCTACAGCGCAAAGTTGACACTCAACGACGTCACGAGCTACCTGCGCAACCAGACCTCCAATTTCCTGCTGGGTGCGCTCGCCGGCGCGAGCAGCGTCGGTCTTTACAACAAGGCGGACAGCCTGGCCAAGCTGCCCCAAACGATCAGCGGGGCGGTCTATGACCCGGTGTTCCGCGGGCTGAGCAGGCTTTCCGGGGATCTGGGCCAGGCTCGCCAACTGTACTACCGTGCGATCACCCTGCTGGCCGTCTACATGCTGCCTCTGTATTTCGGCCTCATCTGGCTTGCCGAGCCCTTCATCCTGCTCGTCTACGGCGAGAAGTGGCTACCGGCGGCAACCCCGCTGAAGATCCTGTGCGCCGGTGGAGTATTCGCCTGCGTCGGTCATCCGGCCGGGGCGGTCCTCGCTGCCCACAACTGGCTCGGCCGGGAACTGGTCGTGCAACTAAATGCCACCGCCTTGGTCGCCGCCGCCTGCATCGGTGGCCTCCGATGGGGCCTGGAAGGGGTGGCCTGCGGAGCACTGCTCGCATGGGGATATTCGACACTGCACCTCCTGGTGCTTTGCAACAGATGCATCGGTACCCGGGCAACGGACGTCCTGCGCAGCCTCGCGCCCGCCCTGGGCTTGGCCACCGCGATGAACGCAGCCCTCTTCGTAGCCCACGAAACGCTAGGCGAGTTCATGGGCGGCACGCACTCCGCAAGCTACCTATTTGCGATGACCTTCGCCGGTTTGCTGGTATACGGGGGTTGTTTCCTCCTCGTACCGATACCGGCCGTCGCGTCCGAAGCCGCCAGATGGCGGTCCGTCCTGAACCGCTACGCACGCGGTGAACGCATGCCGCGGGATAGCAGAAGCCAATGAAAGCAGGAATCGACACATGGCCCGCATCCTAGCCATACACATTCGGTATCCGGAGGGCGATCGATGCAGCGGCGACCTCCGCCTCGGCAATTTCCTGAGATTGCTCGCCGAGTCCAACGAGGTGACCCTACATATCCTCCACAAGGGCGCTGACTATGTTCAAGCGCCCCAGAACGCCGGCTATCGCTCGCAACTGGCCGCCGCGGGGATTCGTGTCACCCACGGCAGCCTGTCCCGCGAATTACGCGAACACGACTACGAACTCGTGATCATCGAATTCTGGTACGTGGCGCGACATCTCATAGACACAGTCAGGCTCCACTGTCCGTCCGCGAGGATCGCGGTGGACAGCGAACACGTGTACTTCCATTCCGATCAGCACAAGGCCCGCGTACTAGGACAAGATCCCGACTCGCCGGAGTTTCGCGCCAGGAAAGCGGCAGAACTGTCGGTTTACGGCGCAGCCGACGCCGTCATCGCTGTGACCGCCGAAGACCGTGACGTCCTCCTGTCGGAGCTTCCCGACGCAAACGTCTTCATCGTGCCGAACATACACGAGATACCGGCCCATTCGCCCGACGCCCACTTGCATCGCGTTCCGGGCCGCATCATTTTCGTCGGCAACTTCGCGAACAATCCTTCGAACATAGATTCCATGGAATGGTTCGTGAAAGACATCCTGCCTCTGGTACGGAAGTCGGCTCCGGCCGCTCACCTCCAGATCGTCGGCAATGCACCTCCGGCGGAAGTCCAGGCGCTGGCGGGACCATGGGTCGAGGTCACAGGCTATGTTCCAGACACGGGCCCTTACCTGTGGGCGAGTGAGGTATCGATCTGCCCGCTGCGATTCGGCGCCGGCCTCAAAGGCAAGATCGGCGAGGCCATGATGCATCGCTTGCCAGTGGTCACGACGGACATCGGAGCACAGGGAATCGAGGTGAAGAACGGCGAGGGCATCATGCTCGGCAACTCTCCGGAGGAGTTTTCCCGATGCATCATCGAGCTGCTCGAGAGCCCCGAATTGCGCCGTAGGGTGGCGACCGGTGGCTTCGAATACCTCGAGCGGCAGTACTCAATCGAGGCCGGACGCCGGCACGTCAGGGATTTCCAGCTCGGCATCGAGCGCCTCCCGAGCAAGCGCCTGCCACTGGCGTCGCGGCTCGCACGGCGTGCGGGCGCGATGTTCGACGACTATCTGGGCTGGCGCTTCCGATGAACGCCCGAACCGCACTCCATCAGTGACCGAAACCGGGGCTTGACCATGCGCATCGGGCTCGTGACGTCGGAGTTCCCGCCCGACATTGGCGGCGTGGAGACCTACTCGTGGCACATGGCGGCTGAACTAGGGCGACGGCAAGGTGTCGAGGTGACGGTCTACTGTCCGCGCGGCTCCCGGGACGCGGCGATGCCGCCCGGTGTGGCGCTGAAACCCTTCCTCGCGACCTGCCGGGATTCGGACTGGAAACGGCTCCGGAATGAACCCATCGACGTCTGGCACGCGCTCTCCGCTCCCCACGCGTGGCTTGCCCTGACCCAACGCCCGACCGTGGTCTCGGTGCACGGCAACGACTTTCTCATGCCGTATCTGCCAACGGCGCGACCCGCGCTGGCCGACACGCCACTGTGGCGATGGGAGGAATGGGTGTGGAAGCGATTCGACGGATACTGGAGGCGGGCCAGTCTCAAACTCGTGGAGAAATCGCTCCCCAAGGCGCACGCGATTTTCTCCAACAGCCGCTACACGGCCGCCGTGCTCGCGAAGCGGATTCCGGACTGTGGGTCGCGAATCAATGTCACTTGGGCGGGCGTGGACGAAAAATTCCTCGAAATCCCCCGCGCCCCTCGCGGTCCGCGGGCCCGTCTGCTCACCGTGAGTCGCCTGTCCGAGCCGCGCAAGAACGTCGGCGTCGTCATCAGGGCACTGGGGGCGCTGCGGGATCGCCACGAATTCGAATACACCGTTGCCGGCGACGGCAAGGAGCGGGAGTCGCTCGAAGCGCTGAGTATCGAATGCGGCATTCGGGACCGCGTGACGTTCACGGGTCGAGTGAGCGACGAAAAGCTCAAGGAGCTTTACGCGAACGCGGATCTATTCGTGCTGACCTCGTCAGTCATCCCGGACAGCCACGAGGGTTTCGGCATCGTCTACCTGGAAGCGGCGGCCGCCGGCGTGCCTAGCCTCGCGGCCAGACTCGCCGGCGCGGTTGATGCCGTGCAGGAGGGTGGCTCGGGTTTCTTCGTTGACGAAGTGAGCGTGCCCTCGCTGGTCGACGCCCTGGGCGACTTTCTCTCCGGCAAGCAGCGCTTCGACAGCCTCGCGTGCCGCGCGTTTGCCAATCGATTCAAGTGGTCGCGCATCGTCG
>Ga0255182_1000966_pt1 | contig 16510 bp, 12 predicted proteins | sample Atl_UVDOM_RepA_8_FD_188420 | JGI IMG/M metagenome (GOLD analysis project Ga0255182, IMG submission 188420) | Freshwater microbial communities from Altamaha River, Georgia, United States - Atl_UVDOM_RepA_8d | ecosystem: Environmental > Aquatic > Freshwater > River | place: USA: Georgia...
TCGACGCCGACTTCTCCACCCATCAGGTTCGCGAGGCGCTTCGCGATCGCGAGGCCGAGGCCCGTGCCACCGAAGCGGCGGGTGGTCGAGCTGTCCGCCTGCTGGAAGCTCTCGAACAGCCGTGACAGCTGCCCCGGCTCGATGCCGATGCCGGTGTCCTGCACCTCGAAGCGGAGCAGCGCGCGTTGCGCGTCGCGCGCGAGCGGCGCGACCGTGAGCAGGATCTCGCCGTGCTCGGTGAACTTCACCGCGTTGTTCAGGTAATTGACGAGCACCTGCCCGACGCGCAGCGGATCGCCGATCAGCTGCAGCGGCGTGTCCGGGCCCAGATCGATGATCAGCTCCAGCTGCTTGGCGCGCGCCGCCTCGGCGACGAGGCCCAGCGCGCTCGTAAGCACGCGTTCCAGCCCGAAGCCCACGTGCTCCAGCGGCAGGTTGCCGGACTCGATGCGCGAGAAATCGAGGATGTCGTTGATGATCGACAGCAGGTGCTGGCTGGAGCTTTCGACTTTCTCCAGCAGGGCGCGCTGGCGCTGGTCCAGCTGCGTGCGCAGCAGCAGGTGGCTCAGGCCGATCACCGCGTTCATAGGCGTGCGGATCTCGTGGCTCATGTTGGCGAGGAAATCCGCCTTCGCCTGGCCGGCGGCCTCGGCGGCGCGCCGGGCCTGCTCCAGTTCGGCGCGCGCCGCGCGTTCGGCGGTGACGTCCTCCAGCAGCACGACCTCCCCGCGCTCGACGTGTCCGGGCTCGATGTAGCGCCCGCAGAACCTGCCCCAGAAGCGGCTGCCGTCCCGGCGCACGAGTTCCAATTCCTCGCGCCAGATCTCGCCGCGCCCGGCCGCGGCGTCGAAATCGACCTGCGCCTGACGGTGCGTCTCGTCATCGACGTACCAGAGCCGCGTCGGCTGGTTCAGCAGCTGGTTCGGGCCGTAGCCCAGGATCTCCTCCAGCGCGCGATTGCAGCGCAGGACCGTGCGCTGGCCGGTCAGCACGATGCCGACGGGTACGGTGTCGAAAATCGCGAGCTGCGTGGCGTTGAGCCCGCGCATCAGCGCCAGGGCCCGCTCGAGTTCGGCGGTGCGGGTCGCGACCAGGGCTTCGAGACTCTCATGCGCTTCGCGCAGCGCGGCTTCCGCGCGGCGCTGCGCGGTGATGTCGACCCCGAAGCAGATCCAGACCCGCTGGCCGTCGGGCTGCGTGATTTCGTCGCTGGCCCACAGGATGTCCCGCACCTCGCCGTCGCGGGTGCGGATGCGATTCTCGTAGTCGGTTTTCCAGCTGCCGTGCGTGACGCGTGCGGACCAGTCCGCGCGCGGGCGCCCGCTCCCCTCGAGGGCCACGGTGCCGAACCAGTTCCGGCCGATCAGTTCAGCTTTCGTCCAGCCCGTGAGCGCCTCGCCGCGCGCATTGATGAGGACGACCCGCCCGTCGTCCTCGAGACCGAGGATCATGATGCTGGCCGCTTCGATTACGGCGTCCGCGAAGCGCCGGGCATCGTGCAGCTCGCGGGCCGCCGCGTGCCTCTGCACGAACACGGCGAGTCGCTCGGCGACCGCGCGGAGCAGGCCCTGCTCCTCCGGCAGGAAGTCGTCGTCGCGGTGGCCGCCGCCGGCTTGCGGCCTGCAGGCGACCTCCAGCCGGCCGCGCTGCGTGCCGTGGACGTTGATCGTCGCCTCCAGCGTCACGAGGCCCGCGTCGAAGCCCGGCGTCGCGTGGGTCTCCCCATCAATCTCCAGACGGGTGCTCACCGCTTCCGGGTGCTGGAAGCCCGCAGGCAGGGCCGCGGCGACCTCGCGCAGGACTTCGCCGATGGGGCGGTCGACGTGGGTCGTCGCCGTGAACACGGCCTGCAGGCAGTCCCGCTCCTTGACGCGCTCCAGCAGCGCACGCCGCGCGCGCTCGAGCTCGCCGGTGCGGCGCCTGACCGCCGCGCGCATCGACAGCGTCCAGGCGAGCAGGGCGAGCGCGACGACGGCGAGCCCGAGCAGTGCGGGCCGCGCGTGACGCAGCAGCAGCGTCCCCTCGTCCGGGCCCGCTCTCAGCCATTTGCGTTCAAGGGTGAGCAGTTCGTCGGCCTTGATCTGCTTCGCCCCCTCCTCGACCAGCGCGAGCGTCGCGGCGTCGCCCCGCCGAACGGCCGGCTGCAGCAGGCTGTCGAAGAGCTTGAAGGCGCGCCCGAAGCTGGCCAGCGCCCGCGTCTCGTACAGCGCCGCGCGGGCGCGCGGCTCGTCGAGGCAGAACACGTTCGCGTGGCCCGCGAGCGCGCCCTCCACCAGTTCGATGGCGCTGTCGTAGAGCTCGACGTCGCCGACCCCCAGCGCGCGGAGCTTGTCATCGCAGGCATGCCCGCGCAGCGTCGCGACGTGGAAGCCGCGCAGCGCGGCGGGCCGGCGCAGGCCCTCGAGGTCGTCGCGGACGTAAATCGACACGGGCACGCGGACCACGGCCGGCGAGAACTCGAAGGTCTGCGCAAGCGCGGCGCTGCGGGTGACCGCGCCCAGCACGTCGGCGCGACCGTCGAGCACGCGGGCGCGCGCCTCGGCCCGGCCGAGCGGCATGAGTTCGACCGCGACGCCGGTCTTCTCCGACCACAGCGCCCACCAGTCGGCGACGAAGCCGGCGGCGCGCCCGGTCTCGTCGTGGAAGAGGAGCGGCGTGACGTCGGTCGCGACCACGCGCAGCGGCGGCCGTGTCGCGGCCGACGCCGGCACACAGAGCCCCAGCACGGCGAGCAGCGCGGTGGCGACCGCGGTGACGGGTAGCGTGCTGTGGGGCTCGTGCTTCATGGCGCTCCGGGACAGGCAGGGCATGGCCGCGCGCTGGCCGGGATGCGTGGGACGCCTCGGACGTGCAGGGTCCCTGCAGCCGGAACCCGCATCAGCGCGGTGGCAGCTACTCTAAATGAAGCCCGAAGGTCTGTCAGATAAAAGCTGAACGTCGCCTTCGACGAGCCGGGCTGCGCCCCGCCGAACCCCGCCGGATCCACGGCTGAAGCCGGGAGCTGCCGCCGCTCAAGCCGTGGGCGAGGCGCTCCCGGTCTGCAAGCCGCCTGGTGCCTGCCCCAGCCACAGGCGCAGTTTCTCCTCCAGCGCCTTCGGCACGATGGGCTTTGCGATGTAGTCGTTCATGCCTGCCTCGAGGCAGCGCTCGCGGTCGCCCTCCATCGCGTTCGCGGTCATCGCGATGATCTTCACCTCGGCCATGCCCGGCCGGCCGCGGATCGCGCGCGTCGCCTCCAGTCCACCCATCACCGGCATCTGCACGTCCATGAATACGAGATCGTAGTCGCGCGCCGCGAGCTTGCGCATCGCTACCTCGCCGTTCTCCGCCGTGTCGCCCGCGATGCCGTACTGCGCCAGCATGGCGAGCGCCACTTCGCGGTTCACGTCGTTGTCCTCGACCAGCAGCACCTGTTTTCCGGCATAGGCATCCGTCGTGAGCGGGGCGCTGGGCGCGCGCTGGCGCGGGCCGGCCACACGGCCGCGCAGCGCGTTCATCGCCGCGTTGAACAAGCACGACGGCGCAACCGGTTTCGCCAGCACCTCCGCTATCTGCGGGTCGCGCAGCGGCATCGTCGCGTCCAGGCCGGTGCTGGTCAGCACGATCAGCTTCGGAGGGCTCCGCAGCGACAGCGCCGTCACGCGCGCGGCCAGCGCCGTGCCGAGCATGTCCGGCAGCCCGGCGTCGAAGAAGAACAGCTGCACCGGGCGGCCCGCCGCTTCCGCCGCCGGCAGCGCGGCGAGCGCATCGCTCGCGAAGCCGACGGCCTGCACGCGAAAGCTCATGCTCTCGAGCATGCGCGCGATCGCCGCGCGCGCCTGCTCGTTCGCCACCGCGAGCAGGACTTCGGCGTTGCGCAGGTCCGGCTGCGGCAGCCAGGGGTCGGTGAGCGCTTCACCGAGACCCAGCGACGCGGTGAACCAGAAGCGGGAGCCGACGCCCGGTTCGCTGTCGACGCCGACCTTGCCGCCCATCAGCTGGGCCAGCCGCTTCGCGATGGCGAGGCCGAGCCCGGTGCCGCCGAAGCGGCGGGTCGTCGAGGTGTCCGCCTGCTGGAAACTCTCGAACAGGTACGCCTGCTGTTCCTGGCTGACGCCAATGCCGGTGTCCCGCACCTCGAAACGCAGGACGGCGCTGCCGCCGCCGCGCTCGAGCACGGCCACGGCGAGCACGATTTCGCCGCGCTCGGTGAACTTGACCGCGTTGTTCAGGTAATTGACCAGCACCTGGCCGAGCCGCAGCGGGTCGCCGACGAGCTGCATCGGCGTGCCAGGCTCGAGATCGATGATGAGCTCGAGGCCCTTGACCCGCGCGGCTTCGGTGACGAGCGCGAGCGAATTGTTCAGCACCCGCTCGAGGCTGAAGTGGACCTGCTCGAGCTTGAAGTTGCCGGATTCGCTGCGCGAGAAGTCGAGGATGTCGTTGATGATCGACAGCAGGTGCTGGCTCGAGGTCTGGATCTTGTCGAGGAAGGACCGCTGCTTCGCATCGACGTCGGTGCGGGTCAGGAGGTGCGTGAGGCCGATCACCGCGTTCAGCGGCGTGCGGATCTCGTGGCTCATGTTGGCGAGGAAATCGGCTTTCGCGCGGGCGGCCTGCTCGGCCGCGTCCCGCGCGTTGCGGATGTCCTCCAGCGCCTTGCGTTCGGCGGTGATGTCCTCGTACAGGGTCACGTGACGACCCTGCGAGCTGCCGGCCGCGATGTGGCGGCCCGTGACCCGGCACCAGAAGCGGCTGCCGTCCTTGCGCACCAGCTCGCGCTCGTCGCGGAAGTGCTCGCCGCGCGCCATCGCCTCGTCGAACCTGCGCCGGATGTCGTCCAGCGAGGCCTGGTCCGGGTGCCAGACCAGGGGGCTCCGGCCGTCGAGCTCACCCGGGCCGTAGCCGAGCAGCTGCTCGAGGGTCTGGTTGCAGCGCAGGACCTTGCGGTCCTCGATCAGCGCGATGCCGGCGCTGGCGGCGTCGAAGAGGGCCCGCTGCTCCTCGTTGCTGAGGCGCAGCGTGTTCGCCAGCGCTTCGAGTTCGGCCGTACGCGCGGCCACCTGGCGCTCGAGCTGCTCGCGATGGTCGCGCAGCTCGAGTTCGGCGGCGCGCTGGGCGGTCACGTCCAGACCCGCGGAAATCATCAGGGTGTCGCCGTCGGCGGTCGTCAGGCGCCGGTTGTGCCAGCGGATCAGCCGCTCGCTGCCGTCGCGGATCACGATCGAATTCTCGAGCAGCTCGGGCAGCGGGCCGCCGCCCATCGCGGCGTCGAACATGGCCCGGGTGCCACTCTCCGGTTCGTGCCCGACGAGCAGCGCAAACCAGTCCTGCCCCAGCAGTTCCTGGCGCGTGTAGCCGGTGAGTTCCTCGCCGGCCGCATTGACGAACACCACCCGACCCTGCGCGTCGAGGCCGACGAGCATCACGTTGACGGTTTCCATGATCTGCTCGGCGAAGCGCTGCGCGCGTCGCAGCTTCAGCGCGGCGTCCTTGCTCTGCAGGAAGCCGACCAGCCGCCGCGCGACCGCCCGCAGCAGGCGCGCTTCGTCCTCGCTGAAGCCCCCCGCGGACGACGCCCCGGCGAGGCGCGCCAGCGTGAGCCGGCCCCGGGCGCCGGGGTCGGACGCGATGGGCTCGTCGAGCAGCACGCCGTCCGCCGCGAAGCGCGGCGACGAAAACGACAGCGCGCCGATCTCGATCCGCGCCGCCGTCTCGTCCGGCAGCCGGCAGCCGGACGGCAGGTGCAGCGCGACGTCGCGAATCACGTCAGCGAGGGGGCGGTCGATGTCCTCCGTCGCCTCGACGATCGCGTGCAGGCAGTCCCGCTCCTTGACGCGCTCGGCCAGCGCACGCTGCGCCGCGAGCAGCTCGGTGGTGCGTCGTCGCACCACCGCGCGGGTCGCGAGCGTCCAGGCCAGCAGCAGGCCGGCCAGCGCCGCGGCGGCCAGTGCGGCCGGCCACAGGTAGCGCCGCCACGGAGCGGAGGCGTGGGTTGCGTCGAGCCACTTGGCGTCGAGCGCCGCCAGTTCGTCGCGGGTCATCGCGGCGGCGCCCCGTTCGATCAGCGCCATGGTCGCCGCGTCGCCCTTGCGCACCGCGCGATGCAGCGTGCCGCCGGACAGCCGGAACAATTTGTGGAAGGCGTGATAGGCGTCCTCGTGGTAGAGGGCGTAAGCGGCGCGGCGCTCGTCGGTGCAGAAGACGTCGACTTCGCCGCGCAGCGCGCCGCGCACGAGCGCCGACGGATCGCGATAGGCCCGGACGTCGTCCAGCCCGGCTGCGGCGAGCCGTTCCACGCAGGCATGACCGTCGATGACGCCGACCGCACGCCCGGCGAGGCTCGTGAGCTCGGGGAGCTCGGGCGCGCGCCCGTGCGCGTACAGGGACAGCGGGGACTCGAGGTAGGGCACCGAGAACTCGTAGAGCGACGCGCGCCGCGGCGTACGCACGAGGAGATCCAGCGCATCGACCTCGCCGTCGAGCAGGCGGCGCTGGACCCCGGCGAGGCTGCCTGACTGCAGGTCGACCGCGACCCCCGTCTTGGCCGACCACAGCGCCCACCAGTCCGTGAGGTAGCCGGTCAGTTTTCCTGCGTCGTCGCGATAGAGAAAGGGGGGGAAGTCATCGGCGGCAGCGACGCGCAGCCTGGCCGGCGTGGCTGTGGCGGGCGCTGCCGGGACGAGGGTCGCCGCCAGCAACAGCAGTAGCCGCACGCCAGTCTTCATGCCGTGTCTCATGCTGGGTCAGCCGGCCGGATCCGGCTGTTTCGCGGATACATGCCAGCGACGGTGGGTGGGCCCGGCGACCTGCCGCAAGCGGGTTGCCGAACGTTGAGGGCGGGTTTTTAGTCGAGTTCCCGCGGCCGCGCAATCATCACGGGCGGTCAATCGCATCCGGTCTGGTTGGGACGCCTGTCGTTCCGTTTCGTGGCCCGCCGCCTGTCCATACGCGGTTGGGCCCATGGGCACCGGCGGTGCGGCGTGGCTATCATGAATCCTGCGCTCGCAGTGACAAGGAAGCTGCCGGCAGCAGGCAGCGGGCAGCGCCCGCCGTCGCGGGCCGTCCGGCAGGGAGGAGGGGAAGGTGACGAGAAGATCAGTGCCCGCCGGGGCGGGGCAATCCCGTGCCCTCCTGCGGCGTTTCACCGTGACGGGCGCCGTCGTCCTGTCCCTCGTGTTGGCGGGCGCCAACGCGGCCGACCTGGGACGCGAGGCGACCGCCCGCACGGAATACCAACCGGCACTCTCCGCCGCCCTGCCCGGCGCCACGGCGGCGCTGGGCATTCGGGGTTGAGCGCGGCGAGGCTACAGCCCGTAGATGCGCGTCGCCGTGCCGCGGAACATGGCGTCCTGCTCGGTCTCCGAGTAGCGCGCGGCCATCTTCTTGAATGCGTTCCACAGCACGGGGTATGAAATCGCGCATTTGTCGACCGGGAAGTTGCTCTCGAACATGCAGCGGTCCGGGCCGAACAGGTCGATCGCGTAATGGTAGTAGTCGCCCTGCCGCGCGACGAGTTCGTCCGAGGTCGGCGGGCGCGTGCCCTCCTCGAAGCCGAAGCCGCACCAGGGCATCACCAGCCCGCCCAGCTTCATCGTCACGTTCCCGCACTGCGCCAGCTCGGCGAGGTCGCGCTTCCACTGGGCGCGGGTTTCCTCCTCGCGGCCCTTGTAGGGGCCGACGCCGAGCGGCGTGCCGAGGTGGTCGAGCACGATCGACACGGTGGGGAATGCGCGCGCGAGCGCCGTCAGGTGCGGCGTCTGCGTGTGGTAGTGATAGGCGTCGAACACGAGGCCCATCTCCGCGAGCACCGCGAAGCCGATGCGGAAGTCGGCGTGGCCGTACAGGTTGGCGTCGCCGACGTCCGGCATGCTGAATATTTCCTCGCAGGTGTCCCACGCCGCGATCTGGCGGATGCCCCGGAACAGTCGGCTCGCCGCCCGGTGCGCCTCGAGCACTTCGCGCACGCCGGCACCGAGGCGGAGATCCGCAGTGGCCATGATCGCGCCGATCTGCGCCGAGCCCGGCTGCTTGCGCGCTTCCGCCGCGATGGCGTCCACCCACTCGGTCTCGCCGACCACGCGCAGGTGCTCCGGCCCTTCGGTGCGATAGCCTTCCCAGCACTGCAGGTAGACGGTCTGCTCGACCTTGTGGGTGGCCGTGTCCGCGTGCAGGTCCGGCAGTTCGTAGTGCGGAAAGTCCGGGTTCTGGATGAAGAAGTGGTGGTGCGGATCGACGATGCGGCGATCCGGGTCGATGATGTCCTCGACGACCTGGTCGAGCCAGCCCTGATGGACCTCCAAGTGCATGGTGTGCTCCCCTTGCTGCTGTGCCGGCGGCCACCACGTCGGATGCCGGCGATTCGTGATGCTTGAACAGCGAGCGTAGCAGACGGCGCGCGTGGCGCCCAAAGATGAGGCGTGCGCGGTCGAGCGGGGCTCAGCGCGCCGGCGCGCGCGGGCCGTGATGTCGCCGGAAATGCCGCACCGCGACTCCCATCGCGGCGAATTGCAGCAGCGCGCAGAAATACATCGGCGCGCCGACGCGCCAGTCGTCGCGCGGCAGCACCGACACCGCGGCCATCAGCGGCGTGCCCAGCAGCGGCCCGAGCACGGCCATCAGGCTCGCGAGCGACGACACCGCGCCCATCGTCTCGCCCTGCGTGTGCGCGTCCGCGGCGTTGGACACGATGCTCTGGATCGAGGCCGAGATCGTCCAGCCGAGGAGGTTGCCCGCGATCACCGCGTACATCACCCAGCCGCTGGTCGCGAGTCCCCAGCACACGTAACCCACGCCGCTCGACAGCAGGCCGGCCACCGCGAGATGGCGGGCGGTGAAGCGTCGCAGCAGCGGCGCGAGCAGGAAGCCCTGCACGACGAGGGACGCGAGGCCCATCGCGAACAGCGACCAGCCGTTCTCGCGCGGACCCCATTCGAAGCGATAGGTCGTGTACAGCACCCAGGTCGTGTACATCACGAACGTGGCGAGATTGGTCAGTGCGATCACGCCGAGCAGGCCGCCGACGCCCTGCAGGCCGGCGACCCGGCGCAGGCTCGACAAGGGGTTCAGCCTTGCCAGCCGTACCGGTCGCCGTCGTTCGGGCGGCAGCGATTCGGGCAGCACGAACACGCCGTACAGCAGGTTCGCGAGCGCGAACGCGCCGGCGACGAAGAACGGCAGCCTGAGGTCCGTCGCACCGAGCAGGCCGCCGAGCACCGGGCCGAGGATGAAGCCGATGCCGAACATCGCGCCGAGCTGGCCGAAGCGCCGCGTGCGTTCCTCTGGCGCCGAGATGTCCGCGACGTAGGCGTTCGCGACCGCGACGTTGGCCTGGAGCACGCCGCCGAACATGCGCACGACGATCAGGGCCCACAGTTCGCTGGCGAGCCCCATCGCGAAGAAATTGAAGCCGAGCCCGCAGAAGCCGATCAGCATCACCCGCCGTCGCCCGTAGCGGTCGGACAGCGCGCCGAGTATCGGCGAGCCGATGAAGTTCGCGACGCTGTAGGCGAAAGCGAGCACGCCGAACCACAGCGCATGGTCGCGCGGGTCCGTCGCGAAGCTGCCGACCAGCGCCGGCAGCACCGGCACGACGATGCCGATCGAGATCATGTCGATCAGCACCGCGATCATGATGAAGCGCATCGCGGCGGGACGGCCGGTGCGGGTGTGCGCGACGACGTGAGCGTTGGTCAAGGGGATACCGGGAAAACGGGCGCCTGACGCGGCGTGCGCGCATCCTGCCTGCGCGCACGCCGTCAGTTCAAGCGATGGTTTGATTGTCGCGTCCGCTTGGCGCAGCGCCGGGGCAGGCCACCCTCACCCGCCGCCTGCGGCGTCGACCTCTCCCGGAACGGGAGAGGTGAAGCGTGTCGGGTCTTCGCCTCTCCCGGAACGGGAGAGGTGAAGCGTGTTGGATCTTCGCCTCTCCCGTTCCGGGAGAGGCCGGCCGCGCAGCGGACGGGTGAGGGTCGCGTCCGAGTGGCGCAGCGCCAACCGACCCGCCCCTCACCCGCCTGCTCAGGCGTAGTGCGACGGACGGCGCGCGGCCCAGGGTTGGGCCTGTTCGAGCTGGCCGGCGAGGCTGTAAAGCGTCTCCTCGTCGGCGAGGCGGCCGACGAACTGCATCGCGAGCGGCAGGCCGGATTTCGCCTGCCACAGCGGCAGCATGATCGCCGGCTGACCGGTCGTGTTGAACAGCGGCGTGAACACCGAGTAGTTCTGGATGATGTGCTGCCACCAGCCCAGCATGTCCAGGCCCTGCGCGTTCTGGTCCAGCTCGCCGAGCTTCGCGACGTCGCGCGCGAGGCCCGGGGTCAGCAGCACGTCATAGTCCCGCATGGTCGTGCCGACGATGCGGGAAATGGCGTTCTGCTGCGCCATCGCCTCTTCGAGCTGCATTGCCTTCAGCGACTGCGCGTAGCGGTAGACTTCCAGCGTCACCGCCTCCACGGTCTTGGGCCCGATCTTGCGGCCGGTCGCCTGCGCGAACTGCTCCATGAAATAGCCGAGCGTCGTCGCCCACAGGCGGATCGTCGACTCGTTGAACATCTCCGCGTCGTACTTGATGCTGACCGGCTCGCAGACGTGGCCGAGGCCCTCGAGCAGCTTCACCGTGTCGGCCAGCCGGTCCTTGATTTCGCGCGTGATCGCGCGGCCGCCGGGCAGGCGGTCGACGACGCCGATGCGCAGGCGGCCGGGCGGCGTCATCGCCGCGGTGAGGAAACCGCGCTTCGGCGGCGGCGCGTCGTAGAAGCAGCCGTCGTCCGGACCGGCCAGCATGTCGAGCAGCGCGGCCGAATCGCGCACGGAGCGCGTGTTCGCGAATTCGATCGCGAGCCCCCACAGGAAGATGCCGGCATCGGGGCCGGTCGGGGTGCGGCCGCGCGAGGGCTTCATGCCGACGACGCCGTTGCAGGCCGCGGGAATTCGGATGGAGCCGCCGCCGTCGTTCGCGTGCGCGATCGGCACCATGCCCGAGCCGACGGCCGCGCCGGCGCCGCCGGAGGAGCCGCCGACCGAGTGACCGAGATTCCACGGGTTGCGGGTGGAGCCGTAGGCGAGCGCCTCGCTGTTCGCGTTGAACGCCATTTCGGGCGTCGTCGAGGTGCCGACGGTCACGAGGCCGGCGGCGCGACAGCGGCGCATCAGTTCGGTGTCGTGCGCGTGGCGGTAGCCCGCGGCGAGGCGCGAGCCCGCCGAAGTCGTCATGCCCTTGAAGTGCATGCCGAACTCCTTGACCAGGAAGGGCACGCCGCGGAAGGGTCCATGCGGCAGGCCGGCCTTGATCTCGCGCAGGGCGTTGTCGCGCAACTGCTGCACGACGCAGTTGATGCTGGGGTTCAGGCGTTCGATGGCATCGATCGCGCTGTCGACGAGATCGACCGGCGTCACGTCGCCACGGCGGACCAGTTCCGCGAGGCCGAGGCCGTCGTACTGGCTGTATTCGGCAAAAATCATGCTTGTTGTCCTCCCCTGTACTCGTTATTGACGGCCGCGCTCGCGCGGCCCCGGGCTCCCGGCCGATTATAGGCACGAAAGCCGGAGTGCCGTCGCCGGCCGTGGCGCCGGCCGTGCACGTCGCCGCGCCGGGGGCTGACGCCGCGCCGCGCCCCTCCTGTATCCTCGCCACCCATGAAGACTCCTCATCGCATTGCCGTCATCCCCGGCGACGGCATCGGCCGCGAAGTCGTGCCCGAGGGCCTGCGGGTGCTCGAAGCGGCCGCGCGCCGCCACGCCATCGACCTCGAGCTCGTGCACTTCGATTTCGCGAGCTGCGACTACTACCTGCGCCACGGCAGCATGCTGCCGCCGGACTGGGAGCAGCGGCTCGCGGGCTTCGATGCCCTCTTCTTCGGCGCCGTCGGCTGGCCGGCCAGCGTGCCGGACCACATTTCGGTGTGGGGGTCGATCCTCGCCTTCCGCCGCGCTTTCGACCAGTACGTGAACCTGCGTCCCGTGCTGTCGATGCCGGGCATCACCTCGCCGCTGCGCGGGCGCGGACCGGGCGACATCGATTTCTACGTGGTGCGCGAGAACACCGAGGGCGAGTACAGCAACATGGGCGGTCGCATGTTTGCCGGCACCGCGCGCGAGGTGGTGGTGCAGGAGACGGTGATGACGCGCACCGGGGTCGACCGCGTGTTGCGCTATGCCTTCGAGCTGGCGCAGCGCCGTCCGCGCCGCAAGCTGACCTCGGCGACGAAGTCGAACGGACTGTCGATCAGCATGCCGTTCTGGGACGAGCGCGTGGCGGCGATCGCACACGAGTTCCCGGACGTCGCGGTCGACCAGTTCCACATCGACATCCTGGCCGCGCACTTCGTGCTGCACCCGGACTGGTTCGACGTCGTCGTCGCGAGCAACCTGTTCGGCGACATCCTGTCCGACCTCGGCCCGGCCTGCACCGGCACCATCGGCATCGCGCCATCGGCGAACCTGAACCCGGAGCGGCGTTTTCCCAGCCTCTTCGAGCCGGTGCACGGCTCGGCGCCCGACATCGCGGGCAAGGGCATCGCGAATCCCGTCGGACAGATCTGGTCGGCGGCGCTGATGCTGGAGTTCCTCGGCCACCAGGCCGCGCACGACGACGTGCTGGCGGCAATCAAGGCAGTGCTCGCGGCCGGCCCGGACGCGCCGCTGACGCCGGATCTCGGTGGCAAGGCCGGCACCGCGGCGCTCGGCGGGGCGATCGCGGACGCGGTCGCGCGGGGCGGGAGGACGTGATGGAAGACAGCGGGACCGAAAGAATCGAACTGAAGATCGCGTTCCTCGAAAACGCCTTCCAGGAACTCAGCGACGTCGTCTATCGCCAGCAGCGTGAAATCGAATCGCTGCAGACACAGCTCGCGCTCTCGCAGCGCCAGCTCGAGGAGATCAAGGCCGATCGGGTGGTGCCGCGCCCGGAGGACGAACGGCCACCCCACTACTGACGGGAACTCAGGTGCTGGGCCTTGCGTCCGCGATGCGGGCCCTGCCGACGCCGGAAATCACGACGTCGCGCGTCCGCGCCCCGCCGCCGGCAACGGCGATGTGGAAGTGCGACTCGCCGTCGACCAGCGCGCTGCCGTCAGGCAGGAAGCGCAGCGCATTCGCATCCAGATCGGTGCGAATGCCGAGGTCGGCCCGCGAATAGACGTTGACGTGCAGCACTTCGTCGCTCCCGCCCTCGAAATTTCCGGCGCGCGATGCCGGCACGTAGACCATCCAGCCGTGGCGCCACTGCGTCGCGTCCGGCGCGCAGCGGGCCGGCGCGGTCTCCTCCCGGCTCGCGAGCCCGCACACCATCACCGGCCGGCTGCGGCTGACCGCGGCCTCGCGCGCGGCGGTCAGTGCCGTCGCCAGCGCGTAGGCCTCGCGGCTCGTCGCCGCGTTCTGCAGCATCGCGTTGACCGAGGGCACGGTCAGGTTCGTGACGACCGCGACCAGCGCTGCCGCCAGCAGGCTTTCGTGCAGTGTCGCGAAGCGCCTGCGCCGTTTCCGGGTGTGCTTGTCCATCGATTTCTCCTCCCGTGTCCGCCGCTGGGTAACGACCCGCACGATCGCCCGCTTTAGGAAAAAATCCCGGTCTTTTTGCCGAGTGTGACCTGAGTCTCAGCCTGCGGAATTGCGTCCTTATCGGATGAGTAATGCGGCGTCAGTCAAGGAAAAAATCACTTTAAAAGTTAAGATTTCCTAAACAAGGGCGCTATCACTGCCATGGGCCGGCCCGCATCTCGCGGCAGGCCGCATGCAAATTATCCGGAGGGTGGCGTGACCACTATTCGAATCGGCTCCGTTTCGGAGCGTCCCGCAAGCGGGCGCGGACAACGCGGCTTCACGCTCATCGAGCTGCTGACGGCGATGGCTGTCGCCGGCATCGTGGGCATGTTCGTCGTGCCCGCGCTGAACGTGTTCGCCGCCAACGCGGCGCTGCGCGGCACCGCCTACGACCTGATGGCGGCGCTGACCCTCGCGCGCAGCGAAGCGGTCAAGCACATGGACGAGGTGGTGGTCTGTCATTCGGCCGACCCGATGGCGGACGAACCGGCCTGCGGCGGCGCCGACGGCGACTGGTCCGACGGCTGGATCGTGTTCGTGTCGAAGGACGGGGATACCGACTACGACGCCGGCACCGACGTGTTCCTCAGCAGCGGCGACGCGTCCGGCGCGCGCACCCGCGTGCTCGCGAACGACAACGCCGCGACCCACGTCGAATTCCGCGCCGACGGCACGCTGGCGAGCGCCGGCGTCGTCGAGCTCGCGATCTGCGATAACCGCGGCGAGTCCAGCGGCAAGCGGGTGGATCTCGCGCTGGTCGGTCGGCCCTCACTCGTCAGCGGCACGGCCGCCGAGCCCCTCGCCAGCTGCACGCCGGGTGGCTAGGAAAGTGCCGATGTCACACGCAAGGAAGCGGGAGCAGGGCATCAGCCTGCTGGAAGTGATGGTCGCCGTCTTCATCCTCGCGGTGGGCGTGCTCGGCGTCGCCGGACTGCAGGTGACGAGCAAGCGCGGCAACTACGAGTCGGTGCAGCGGACCACGGCGACCTACCTCGCGCAGGACCTGCTCGAGCGCATGCGCGCGAACGTCGCGAACCTCGGCGTCTACACCAACGCCGGCGCCGGCCGCGTGATCGCGCTCGGTGCGGACGACGCCCTGACCGAAACGGATTGCTCCTCGGCGAGCTGCGACGGCGCGGGCCTCGCGATGTACGACCTCTTCGAGTTCTCGCGCGGCCTGGCCGGCGTCGCCGAGCTGCAGGGCGCGGCCGAGACCGGCGGCCTCGTCGCGCCGACGGTGTGCATCACCGGACCCGCGACCCGTCCGGGCTTCATCGCCGTCGCCGTCGCCTGGCGCGGCATGACGGCGCTGTCCAACCCCGGGATCGACGCCTGCGGCGAGGGCAGCGGCCGCTACGACGCGGAAGCCGGCACCGACGTGCTGCGCCGCGTGCTCGTCGTCAACGCCTACGTCGACTGAGAGCCGCCATGCCGACAACCCATCCCGCCAGACCCGAGACGCACCCCCGCGCACGGCAGCTGGGCCTCACGCTCGTCGAGCTGATGGTCGCGCTGACGCTGGGCCTCATGATCACGCTCGCCGTCGGCACCGCCTACGTGCAGAGCAGCCGGAGCACGGCCGAGGACGATCGCTACCTGCGCATGATCGAGAACGGCCGCTTCGCGCTGTCGCTGGTCGTCACCGATCTGAAGATGACGTCCTTCTGGGGCGAACTCATCGACCCGGCTTCGATCACCACCGCCGTGACCGCCGAAGAGGACTGCGACACCGACCTCCTCGACGCCGGCTCGGCGATCCTGGTCAACAGCCCGAACGGCTCCCCCGCGGTGACGCAGTTCAACATCGCCTCCACCGGCTGCGCCGCGCTGATGGGCACGGTGCGGGCGAACACCATGCAGCTCGTCACCAAGCACACCACCGGCGCCGGCCTCGAAAGCGGCGCGGTGGACGACGTGCTCTACCTGCGCTCGAACGGATCCTCGGGCACGATCATCGACGACGCGGCGTCGACCGCGCCGCCGACCGGCTTCGCCGACTGGGCGCTGGACCCGTCGCTCTACTACGTGCGGGAGGAGGCCGGCGACGTGCCGCGCCTGTGCCGCCTGAAGCTCGCCGGCAAGGGTTTCGGCGCGGTGACCAACACCGAGTGCGTGGCGGACGGCATCGAGCAGCTGCACGTCGAATTCGGGCTCGACACGGACAACGACGGGCTCGTGAACCAGTACAAATCGAATCCGACGCTGGCCGAAATGGGCGCGGCCCTCACGGCCCGCGTGTGGGTGCTGGTGCGTTCGGACACGGCTGATCCGGCCTACAGGAACACCAAGACCTACCAGCTCGGCGATCTCGCGGTCGCCGCCGCCAACGACAATTTCTATCGCCGGGTGTTCAGCTCGACCGTCGAGCTGCGCAATCCCGCCAACCTGGCCACCCTGAGGTGAACATGAACAGAGTCCGTACACCGCACAGGCAGGACGGCGTGGTGCTGGTCATCGTGCTGATCATGCTCGCGTCGATGACCCTGATGGCGACCGCCGGCGTGCAGTCGTCGATCATGGGCCTGAAGATTTCACGCAACGTCGAGGAGGTGGCGAACGCCTTCCAGGCCGCGCAGTCGGCGATCGACTTCGTGATTTCCGACACCAACAACCTGCCGATGACCGGCCCGCTGAACGACCCGGTCGCGGTCACGACGAGCGGCGCGCCCTTCGACGTCAACGCCGACGCCGGCGAGACGATGGAGGCGAGCGCCGAGCGCACGATCGACTGCGGCGTGCCGCCGCGCGTCGGCCAGGGCAGCAGCATCCTCGCGTATTCCACGTTCTCGTTCCGGGTCAGCGCCCAGATCGATCGCACGGCGACCGGTCGCGGCCGCTCGTCGCTGCGCGAGGGCTACATGGTCCTCGGACCGAAATGCTGAGGATCGCCGGTATGTGCCAAGCATTCGCCTCCGCTCGATTCGGTGCGTGCCTGCTCCTGCTCGTCGCGCTGGGCGCGCCGGGCCGGCTGCTCGCCGACGACACCGACATC
>Ga0255182_1000967_pt1 | contig 16499 bp, 16 predicted proteins | sample Atl_UVDOM_RepA_8_FD_188420 | JGI IMG/M metagenome (GOLD analysis project Ga0255182, IMG submission 188420) | Freshwater microbial communities from Altamaha River, Georgia, United States - Atl_UVDOM_RepA_8d | ecosystem: Environmental > Aquatic > Freshwater > River | place: USA: Georgia...
CTGGAATACGCCATCAACGGCATGGAGAACGTGTCGGAGAGCCTGCTGGATATGAATTCACGCCTGCGAGATGTGGACTACGCCAGTGAAATGGCACGGCTTGTGCGTATGCAAATTGGTCAGCAGGCGGCGAGTGCCATGCTTGCCCAGGGCAATCTTTTGCCTGAGGTGATTCTGTCAATGTTGCAGGTGCAAGAACTCCCGGCCTGACCCGGCATGCCTTTTGCTTAATCCCTATTAAACCAAGCTCCGAAAGGGGCCGTTAATGCATTTAGCGGGAGTCCGCAGGTTTGCGGTCGCCCATGGGTTTGATAGGGGAAAGGGCTGTCAATGGCTGTTACCAGCGCCACCAGTACGGGCATCAACGTTCCAGAGATCGTTTCCGGTCTCATGGAGGTCGAGCGCGCGCCAGTGACGAAGCTAGAGGCCCAGATCGACCAGAAAACGCTTGTCATCAGCACCCTGGGGGTCTTTAAGAGCAAAGTGGCGGCCTTGGAGTCGGCGGCTAAAGCGATCCAAACACCTGGGGTTTTTTCTTTGCGGTCCGCTAACTCCAGTGACGCCACTAAAGTCTCTGCCACGGCAACGAATGCCGCCTCTGCCGGAACCTACTCGGTAAAAGTTGCCCAAACGGCACAAGCCGCCGTCTTATCTGTTCCAGGCTTTACGGCCGCGAGTCAGGTGGTAGACCTATCGACCTTCTCCATGACCCATGCCGGCACTGAGTACTCGCCGGAGTATGCGAAATTCGCAGGCAAGACTACCTTCGCCAATGGTGACAAGATCAATTTCACCCTTACCGGGGGTAAGGAACAGACTTTTACCGTTACCACCCAGACCGAGGTGGATCAGGTGGTGTCAGCCATTAATGCCGCGGTTACGGCAGGAACCTTGTCTGGGGTTGTTGCAAGAAAAGATTCGACGAATAGCCTCCAATTAAGCTCTTCGAATGCGATTCAGGGCCTAGTCGCCGATATTGATTTGAAAGCCGGTGGCACGACAGCGGCGGTCGCCACATCTGAGGGGCTCTCCACGACCACATCAATCTCAAGTCTTGTTGATCTGATTAATGAGCTTGATGTGGATGTCGAGGCAAACCTGGTTCAGATCGGAAGCAGCAGTTACTCGCTCAGTCTGGCATCAACCGCTACTGGCGCGGAAAATACGCTCGCGCTGGCGAATCTCAGTGTGGTCACCGGTGGCGCTGGGCCGGCCGCGCAAGAAGTACAACAGATTTCGGGATTAACCCCAGCGGCTGGGGATGTTTTTGAGCTGAAGTTAAGCGATAACACGGTGCTTACCACCGCGGCTTTGGGTGCGGCGCCTACTTTGAGCAGCCTTGTCACTGCGCTACAGGCCGACTCAGATTATGCGGCAAGTAATGTTGTCATTTCGACAGACGGTTCCAAGCTGATTCTGACTTATAAAAGTAATGCGAATGTGGGTGAGGGTGTCTTGAAAAGGACTGCAACCGAACCCGCTGTGTCAAGTTCAGACGGCGCCGTTGGTGTAACTGAAATTCAGCTGACAGGGTCAATAACTCCTGCTCAAAATGATGTATTCGAGTTGACGCTGCCTGGTGGCACAAAGTTAACGACAGCAGCACTCGGGGCTGCTCCAACCATAACCGATGTGTTGAACGGTCTTATCGCCGACTCCGATTATTTGGGCAGCGATGTTGTGCTATCCCTAGGCACAGGTGCGGACGCAGATAAGCTTGTTCTAACCTATAAAACAAAAGGTGACAAGAGCAGTGCGGCGCTGGTCCAGAATGCGGGGGCGGTGAGCATAACGACTTCCGTAGAGGGAGTTGCGTCTGCTCAAGAGGTACAAAAAACAGCTGTAGTTAACGTTGCTGAAGGGGATGTCTTTAAACTCACTTTACCAGGCGGTGTAGAACTGACGACCGCCGCGCTTGGCGCCGCGCCCACTTTGAGCAGTCTTGTCACCGCACTACAGGCCGATACAGATTATGCAGGAAGCAATGTGGTCATTAGCGCTGGGGCAGGGGCTGATGCCGGCAAGTTGGTTCTTACTTATGGCACATCCTCAGATGTCAGTGCCGCAACTCTAGTGAGAACAACCTCAGTTGGTGTGCTCGCTACGACGACCGCAGGATCGTCTGGTGCTGCTACCTATGGCTCGTTATCCGCCTCCACCCTACAATCCGCGCGCGATGCATTTTTCTCTGTAAACGGTCTCGCCGTTCAGCGCGCATCGAATCAGGTTGATGATGTGGTGAGCGGTGTCACATTCAGCCTGAACAGCCCTGTTGTGCCTTCCGGTGGGGCAATCTCCAGTCTGGGAAGTGCGGATTTCTCTACCGCAGCCACAACAACTATCAATGTCACTAAGGGTGCCGAAGATCTCTCGGGTGCGGCCGTTGAGGACTTTGTCAATGCTTACAACGAACTTTTGACGTTCTACAAAACCGAATCCATGTCGTCAAAAGACCCTGAAGCGCGGGGTGTCTTGAATGGGGATTCCACTCTGCGTACTTTCATGGATCGCATTCGCGGCCTTTATGCCAATGGAATTCGATTAGCTGATGGCAGCAATATCTCATTTAGTTCAATCGGTGTTGAAGTGCAGCGGGATGGAACGCTTTTTCTTGATAAGGGCGATCTCAATACAGCTATTGCAAACGGACTGCAGGACAAATTTGCGCAAGGGGTGACCCTCGGCTACTCGAGTAGTTCGCTAAGTCTGACTAGCTTTCTAACTGCGTCGCTCCGCACCACAGGCCTGATCACGTCGCATTTGACCGATGTCGAGACCCAGCAGACCCGTCTTGAAGACCGGGTCAGTGATTGGGAAGACAAACTTGCACGGATTGAGCAGCGTTACTACCGGCAATACGCTGCGCTAGATGCGTTGTTGTTCCGCCTGCAAACCACGAGTAATGCTTTGACGTCTGCAATTGAGAGTCTGGTGAATAGCCAGAAAAGCGGTTAATTGAATTTTTTTAACAGGGGACCCACTATGAATGCCCGTAATCTAAACGCCTACCGTAATCTGGCTGCCCAGACTGCGGTGTCAGAGGCAAGCCCGCTCGAATTGATCGTGCTGGTCTATAAGCGCTTAATTGATAACCTGCGCCTGGCCCAAAAGGCCATGGAAGAGGACAAGGAAGATGCTGAGCACATCAGCAAGTCCTTGGACTTAATCCAAAAGGGGCTGCTTGCAGCGCTTGACCACGATAAGGGTGGCGAGATCTCTAAAAACCTGGCTTCTTTATACGACTGGGCAATTCGGGAGATTCTGAAGGCACGCTTAAAGCGCAGCCCTGAAACGCTCACTGGTGTAATTGAGGTCTTCCGTAACCTGGAAGCCGCCTGGGTGGAGATCCATCTCATGCGAGCTGACTCGCAAGGGACAGAGAAAACCTCTCAGACCGTGCATATCTCCGCTGCGGGGGCTATCCCAGCCGTATAACTTGGCCGTATAAAGTGGGGTAAGGACCTTGCCCCATGCAGATACCGCCAAACATTCCAAAACCCGCCGCCCCCGGCCCTCAGGAGCTAAAGCCTGAGCCGGTCGCGCGTATCGCGCCGGTGGTGATGAACGATGCGGCATCCCGCATCGATCCCAGTGTGATCCTGAAGACCCCGGTCCCGGTCTCTCAGGGTCCACGCACTACCCACGGTGTTAGACCATCTACCGATCAGACCGGCACGATTTACACCTCGCCGGAGATCGCCCCAGACACTGAAGCCGCCGCTCACATTGCAAGCCTAATGAGTCAGCTGGGCAAGGCTGATTCTGGTTCGCAGATGCTGCGATGGCCGTTGCCGAGAGAGGTGGCCCAGCAACAGCAGCAACAGTCCCAAGGCGGTGGACAGGCGGGTTCAAGTGGTGGCTTGGCCGCTAATCCCAAAGAAGCTTTATCGGTTTTGAAGCAGGGTCTCGATCAATCCCCCATGCTCGCGATCGCTAATTTCGCGAGCGCACTTGGACTGACCCACGGTAAAGAGAAAACCAGCAAGCCAGCTGCAGTCAGTCTGCAGTCTGTGCCTGCGCGCGGGTCGCAAGAAGTGCAGGATGGATTGAATCTTCTGATGCATGGGCAAATGGTCTGGGAAGGGCAGTTCACCCCTGGCGTGCAGGCCAAGATCTATCGCGAAGATGCGTATGGAGAGGACCCCAAAAATCCGGGCGGCCCTCTTGTGAAGGGCACTCAGATCTCAATTGAAGCCGAGCTTCCAACCGTGGGGATAGTCAGGATTCGTGGCATGCAGATTGCCGATTCTGTGAGTGTGGTGGTCAGTCCCGAGCAGCAGGCCCAGGCAGTGCTCTCGCAGAATTTTCAAGAGCTGAAGGATCATCTCGTTTCTGCACAACTCGAGTCCGTCAAGATCCGGTTGCAGAATTCCGCCGGGGAGCTCTTGGCATGACCGAGCTCTTAAATAAACGCGCAGTAGCACTGCGGTATGAGCAAAATGCTGCTGCTCCGCGGATCGTGGCCAAGGGCTCAGGCTATACCGCTGAGACTATTATCGAGCGCGCAAAGGAATATCAAGTCCCGATCGCGATTGAGCCCGAACTTGTAGAGCTTTTGGTGCAGCTCGATTTGAATCAGTTGATTCCGCCGCAGCTATATGCCGCAGTGGCCGAGGTCTTGGCCTGGGCGTATCAGGTAGATGGAAAAACCGCGGAGGAGATTCGCGCGGCGCGCGAGGGGAAAACGGCTTAGGCCAAGCCGATACTTATCTTTGCGGCAGACCGTTGTGATACTGCCGCAATGCGATTAAACAAAGATCAGCGTGATGGGCTCGCAAAGGTCTGCGATAACTTGGCTACGGCTTTCATCCTCACCGCCGTTCTTGGTAGCTGGATCGAGAGCAAGGTCGGCGTGTGGCAGGCGATCACAGTGTTGCTCGTTGCCACCGCTTCTGTTACTTTTTCCTTGTATTTTCGCTCGGAGGAGAAAAATGATTGACTACGGTCTACTTGTTGCTGTAGTTTTCGTTGCCTTCCTTGGGTGCTTAGCTTACTTCGGTACCCGCCCCTCATCTAAAAAGCGCGATCAGTCGAAGTGAACTAGAGATCCCGCTAGGCACGGGATTAGGGAAATCCGCGCCGCGCGCGAAAAAAGCTTAAACCTGCAGGTTCGTAACGTCGCGATAAGCCTCAACGAGCTTATTGCGCACGGCAATCATTCCCTGAAAGGCAACGTTTGCCTTTTGCAGGGAGACCATGACCTCTTCAAGTGACATGTCTTTGGCCCCGAGCTGGAAGGCCTGGGCTTTGGCCTGGGCGGTGTTCTGGGCATCGCTGACTTCCTGTACGGCCTGCTTGAGCACGGCCCCGAAGTCCACACCACTGGTCTGGCCCGGCTGACCCGTACCCACCCCAAGCGGCATGCGGGGATCGTTCCCAACGGGCTTGCCGCCCTGGGCCATCTCCTGCATCGCCTGCATGCGGGCTAGTACCTGATTGATGCCTTCTACGCTCATTCCGAGATCTTAGGTTAATCCTTGCCTGAGTAAAACCCTTTTTCCTTGTAATCCTTGAGCTTGTAGCGCAACGCCCGCTCAGAGATTCCAAGGATATCAATCGCCTTTTTCCGGTTTCCGCCCGTGGTTTTGAGCACCCGAAGGATATGCTCGCGCTCCACAGTCTCCAGATCCGGAGGCTGATCACCCATAGAGGAAGCAAAATCCACGCCAGCCTGGGTCGATTCCATACCCCAGGCGGGCAGGTCAGCCGCCGCCCCTCTCATCCCATTTACGGCCAGTCCACCCGCCACGGTTACCCCGCCAGAGACGGCCTTAAGTTCTAAGTGATCGGGCATGACCTCATCGCCATCGCAGAGCAGCAGCGCCCGCTGGACTGCATTTTCAAGTTCCCGGACATTGCCCGGCCATCGGTGGGCATTAATGGCCGCCTTGGCGTCCTCTGAAAGCTTGAGTCCCGGCCGGCCCATGGTGCTGCCATAGCGCTCAAGAAAAAGTTCGGCCATGGGGATGACATCTTCCATCCGTTCGCGCAACGGAGGTATCGCGATTGGAAATACAGCGAGCCGGTAGTAGAGATCTTCTCGGAATTTGCCGCCCGAAACCCGCTCCAATAAATCGCGATTGGTGGCCGCGATGATGCGGACATCGACTTCCTGTGATTTGCTCGAGCCAATGCGCTCCACCACACGGTCTTGAATCACCCGCAAGAGTTTGGCCTGAAGCTCGATGGGCAGTTCACCGATTTCATCTAAAAAAAGCGTGCCGCCATTGGCGGATTCGAACTTGCCCTCTTGTGGTTTAACTGCGCCGGTAAAAGCACCACGCTCAAATCCAAAGAGTGTTGATTCCAGTAGCGTCTCGGGAATAGCCGCGCAGTTAATCGCGATATAGGGCTTGACGGACCGCGGCGAGCGGGCGTGAATCTGACGCGCAAAGACATCTTTACCGACACCACTTTCCCCGGTGAGCAGCACCGTAGCGTTCGTGGTCGCCACGCGCTGACAGCGCGATAAAACAGAGAGTGTCGCTGGGCTTCTTGCCACAATCGGCTGTCCCCCACCGTTACTCACAGTGTCGATAGCGGGCTGATAACGGGCAATCACACCCACCAGATGCTCAGGTTGAAATGGCTTAATTAGAAAGTCTCGGGCACCCGTCTGTAGTGCCTCCACTGCCAGCTTTGCCTCTGCAAAGGCCGTCATGATGACCACCGGCAATTGAGGCACTTTTTTACGAATTGAGCGCAAGAGCGTCAGCCCGTCCATACCCGGCAGACGAAAGTCCGATACCACCAGCGAAAACTCTTGTGCGCCAAAGGCCATCAGCGCGCTTTCGGCATCCTCAAAGGCCTGATAGCCGATCTGATGCAAATCCAGTGTCACGCAAATGGCTTCGCGCAGATCAGCATCATCTTCAACAATCATGACGGGAGGATGGGACATAGTGCGTTTCTTTTCTGTGAGATAGGTGTGGTGTTGATCGATAAATTCGGGCGTGATTTAAAGCGATGGCATGCAGGGCAGGCTCAACATAAAGCGCGCACCGCCATCGGGCCGATTGCTTGCATTGATCTCGCCGCGGTGGGCCTCAATTGCATTGCGCGCAATGGATAGCCCAAGTCCGGTACCGTTCACGCGGCTCGTGGTAAACGGCTCAAACATCGAATGCAGCATGGACTCTTCAATGCCAGGCCCTTGATCATCAATGCTGATCCGCACACGTGCGGGTTCAACGGTGGCCTGCATACGAATGACTGAGCCTTGTGGCGATACCTGTAGCGCATTTTCCAGTACCGCTACAAGCGCAGACACGATGGCATCACGCTCAACCGAAACCAGGCTTGGTTCACCCTTCAGACTGACCTCAAGCGGTACGCCATAGCGCTCGCATACGGGCCGAATTGCCTGCTCGGCCTCATCGAGCAGGTCCGCTATCAATACGCTTTCGGTCTTTTGTGGCCGCTGGCGCACAAACTGCAGCATGCGTGTGGTGAGCTTTTCTAAAGAGCTTAATTGGCGGCGTAATTTCTCGGCCATATCACGCTGCCGTTCTGCGGGCAGCAGTGGATCGGTCAGATGTCCTGCGTAAAGCGTTGCAGTCGCCAGCGGTGTTCTGAGCTGATGGGCAATGCTTGCAGCCATCTGCCCCATCGATGCAAGTTTTGACTGGCGCTGGGTCTCGGCATGCTGGGTCAGGCTCTCAGTGATGTCTTGAATCTGCAAAATCTTGCGATCACCGAATCCAACTTCTTTCACCTGCACCGTGCGGCTACTGGAGTCTGTGGTGGTCTGGTACTCCCCTTGCACAGGGGTTGGGGACCAGGAGCTTGGGATCTTCCAGGCCGAACCCTCATGCAGATCGGGAAGCAGACTCTTGGCAGCGGGATTCAAATCGCGCACCCGGCCTTCTTCAATCACCAGTACGCCTGCGGGCAGGGCTTCGAGCAGGGCGGCCAGCCGCTGATTGGCGGCGGCAAGATCTTCCGAAAGCCGATTAACCTGGTCCTGCAGAAGCGATTGCTGGGTCTCGAGCTCCTGGGAGGCCTGCAAAAATAGCCGAAAGGCCTCCTCGAGCTGGACGCTCTGGCTGGACTCAGCGCCCGGATGGGCCGTCAGGCTTGGCGCGGCGGGCTGGGTCAATGGCGTGTTCCTTGCTTCATATCGGATAGGCGGGGGATGCTTTTTTCTTGACGAAGTCGGTAAATAGTGTCATAACCGCGGAAAATTTAACGAATTACTTTAACTTTGCACTACAACCCGCGTGGCTGACAACGTCCAAAACCCGATTCCGGCATCAGATGCCGATGCAGCTGTCGTCAATATTGGCGGCGGCGCTGCTGCTGCGGCCGCTCCGCAGGGTGGTTCGGCAAATTCTGCCCAGAAATCGCTTGGAAGCAATCGCACACAGGCTTTTCAAGACCTTACAAATCGCGTCAAAGCCTTGCCCATGGCCCAAAAGGCGATCCTGGGTGGGGGCGCAATCTTTCTGCTTTTAGTGATTCTTTTCACCTCCTTCTCCGGGGCAAAGGATGACTATCGCGTCCTCTTCTCGAATGTGGACGAAAAAGATTCAGCGGCAATCGTTGCCTCTTTACAACAGATGGGTGTTCCGTACAAGTTTACGGAAGGTGGCGGTGCCCTCATGGTGCCGACCAAGGCAGTCCACGAGACCCGCCTAAAGCTTGCTGGCCAGGGCCTGCCCAAGTCCGGCTTTGTGGGCTTCGAGCTTTTAGAAAATCAGCGTCTCGGCACCAGCCAGTTTGTTGAGCAGGTCAATTACCAGCGGGGTTTGGAAGGGGAACTTGCCAAAAGCATCGCATCGCTTACGCCTGTCAAAGGCGCCCGAGTGCATTTAGCAGTGCCCAAGCAATCGGCGTTCGTGCGCGAGCAGCAGCGGCCCACTGCATCGGTGGTGCTCACGCTGCACCCCGGTCGCTTCTTAGATAAGCAGCAGGCGTTAGCGATTACACATCTTGTGGGCTCTTCGGTGCCGCAGATGGGCCCGCAGGATGTCACGATCCTCGATGCCGAGGGCAATCTCTTGTCGCCCAATCCGGATCGGGCAGAGGGGCTGAATCAATCGCAATTGAAATATGTGCAAGAGCTCGAAGCGGCTCTTTCTAAACGTGTCTCCAGCATCCTTGAGCCGATTACCGGCAAGGGCAACGTGAAGGCCCAGGTCACGCTGGACATGGACTTTAACGAGCTGGCTCGCACACAAGAGGCATTTGGCAAAAACACGCCGCCAAGCCCGGGTGCGATTCGTAGTCAGCAGAGCATCAATCTGCAGGGAACTACGCCCTCAACTGGCGGTATCCCGGGTGCGTTGACCAATCAGCCGCCACCGAATGCTCAGGCGCCCATTCAAAAAGGTGCTGCTGGTCCGGGTGCAAATCAGGCGCGAACCTTAAATGCGCCTGGCGATGGCGGACAGGGCCAGACATCGCGTAATGAGCTCACCACCAACTACGAAGTAGATCGCACGATTGAGTATCTCAAGCGCGCCAAAGGTGAGCTGCGTCGTGTGTCTGCTGCAGTGGTCGTGAATTACAAATCTCAGACCGATTCCAAGTCTGGCGAAGTCAAACAAACGCCGTATCAGCCGGCTGAGCTTCAGCAGATGATTGCGCTTGCCCGTGATGCGGTGGGTTTTCGTCAGGATCGTGGGGATTCGGTAAGTGTAGCGAATATTCCGTTTACGCCAGAGCCTGTCGAGCATGTGCCATTTTATAAAGACGCAGGCTTTATAGAACTTGCCAAGGAGCTCTCGAAGTTCGCCATTGTGTTGGGTGCGATGGCCATCTTCTTTTTCGTGGTGGTCAAGCCCATTCTCTTTCCGCCGCCTGTTGAGATCGTGGAAGAAGAGCAGAAACTTGAGGATGACATTGACGAGCGCATGAAGGCTGAGCTCGCCATGATGACGCCCGAAATTCGCGAGAAAAAACGTATGGAGATGGAACTCATCCGCGAGAAGAAACGTCTCGAGGAAGAGGAGAAGCGGCGTGCTGTTGAAGAGGATCGCCGGATCGCAGAGGAAGAGCGTAAACGCAAGGCCGAAGAGGCCCAGCGTGAGTACGAGGAACTGGTTCAGTATGCGAAAGACTTTGTGGCCAAAGACCCGCGTGTTGTTGCCAACGTGTTCAAGGGTTGGATGGGCAATGACGCCAAACCGGCTGCGTAAGGAGAACGCTCATGGCTGATGATGACGCACAAGTAGAAGATAAGCCGATATCGATTGCGCAGGCCCTGAAAGAGGGTGTGAAGTCAGCAACGTCCTCGGCTGCAACATCTATTGAGGATCTCGATGGTGCCTCGAAGTCAGCCGTGGTGTTGCTGGCGGTCGGTCCCGAGGCGGCTGCCGATGTGCTGCGCCTATTGTCTCCATTTGAAGTGCAAAAGCTCTCCTCGAAAATGGCGGTGGTACGTGCCCTGCCGCGAGAGCTGGTGATTGAAGTGTTGCGTCAGTTCAAGGACGCGACTGCCAATAACGCCCAGGTAGCATTCGATACAGACTCCTTCATGCAGAACATGCTGCACAAGGCGCTGGGCTCGGAGGGTGCATCGGATCTCTTGGGCAAGCTGGAGTCTGCAATCGACATGTCTGGTGTCGAGGCTCTCAAACGCATGGAGCCCGATGTGCTCTATGAAATGATCAAAAATGAGCACCCGCAGATTATTGCCACAGTGATGGTCTTTCTTGAGCCCCAGCACGCTGCGGCCACTGCCAAATTGTTCCCGGATGAGATCCGAGATGAGCTCATGCTGCGTGTGGCACTACTGCAAAAAGTTCAGCCTGCAGCGCTTAAGGAACTTAACGAAGTCATGTCACGCGCCATGGAAGGCACCAGCGATACCCGCCGAAGCACCGTGGGTGGCGTAATGCCGACCGCCGAGATCTTGAACTTTATGTCGGGAGGCATGGACAAAGCAGCGCTTGCCAAAATTGGCGAGCACGACGCAGAGCTTGCACAGCTTATTCTCGAGCAGATGTTCACCTTTGAAGACCTGGTGGATATCGATGACCGCTCACTGCAGACCCTGTTGCTGGAAATCCCGCAGGACATGCTGGTCGTAGCGCTTAAGGGTGCAAGTCCGCGTTTAAGAGAAAAACTGCTCAAGAACATGGCCCGTCGTGCCGCCGAAGGTGTTAAGGAAGATCTCGAGACCCGTGGCCCGATGAAGATTCAGGATGTGGAGGATCAACAGAAGGCAGTGCTCGCGATTGCGCGTACGCTCTCCGACGAAGGCCGCATCAATATGGAGCGCGGCAAGGCCGCCGACCAGTTCGTTTAATTCCCATCTATGGCTTATTCATTAGACTCGGTCTACAAGGCAGCAGAGGAGAGCCGGGCACGCAGGGCTGCGGAAGAGGCAGAGCTCGAAAAAGAACTCACAGCCTCGCTCAGAACCTGGAAGCCGCCGTCATTTGATCCACGCCCACCTACCCAGATTCCGCGTGCACCGCTGCCCACGGTTGAAGAGGTAGAGTCCATTAGAGAAGAGGCAGCCCGTTTAGGCATGGAGGCTGGCCACGCCACTGGTTATGCAGAGGGTAAACAAGAAGGTTTCACTGCAGGCCACTTAGAGGGCATGCAAAAGGGCCACGAAGAGGGCTATCGGGCGGGCTACGATGAGGCCAAGGCTGAGATTGAAAGACTCACCGCAGCACTAAATGAGTTACTTCAGGCGATCGATGAGCTTCCTGCTGCGATGGGAGAGCCGATGGTGGAGCTTGCCTATCAGGTAGGTGAGCGGCTTGCCGGTAAAGAGGGCATGGACCGCGGCCCCTTTGTCGCTGCAGTCCAAGAGGCCCTGATGCGCCTGCCCAAGCCAGGCGAGAAATTATTTTTTCGTATCCGTGCCCAAGAGGCAGAGTCATGGAAGCGGGCCGTGGAAGATCCAGGCCTGCCTTTTAAGTGCACGCTTGTATTTGATGAAAATGTTCCCGAGGGCCATGCCTATGTCGAGGCCCAGGGCATGCGGTTAAACGTCGGGGAGCAGGCCCGCCGAGCCTTAGTGCGGACGGCCCTGGGGCTTGATGCACCGGCAGAATAGTCAGTCACTCGAGCGTCTTCATTCTTACCGGGTAAGGCTAGGTGCCATGCCGCTATCGGTAAGAGAGGGTCGGCTTACACGTGTTTCAGGCCTGCTGTATGAAGTCCATGGCCTGCCCATGACAATTGGTGATCGTGCCACGATCAACCTCGGTGATCAGGCGCTCGAGGCAGAGTGCATTGGCTTTAACGGTGGCATTACTTACCTCATGCCGGTGGATCCCGTTGAAGGTATCTCGCCAGGTGCCTCGGTCTATCCGCTGGGCACGCCGTACTTCGAAGATTCAAGATTTAACGTTCAGAACACTGCAGCTGCACTGCCGCTTGGCGAGAGCCTGTTGGGCAGAATTGTTGATGGCTTTGGTAGGCCCATTGATGGCAAGGGTGTTGATGCCCACGGCATACCGGGTCTGCCGACGCGGCGGGTCAATCCTCTGCATCGTGCCCCAATTCATGAGCCATTGGACTCTGGTATCCGTGCGATTAATGGCGCACTGACCGTGGGCCGTGGCCAACGGGTAGGAATTTTCGCCGGATCAGGTGTTGGTAAAAGCGTCATGCTGGGGATGCTTGCGCGTAACTGCGTTGCCGATGTCATGGTGATCGGTCTAGTCGGTGAGCGTGGCCGCGAGGTGCGTGAATTCTGTGTGGACGTATTGGGTGAGCAGGCCATGCACCGCTCGGTGGTGGTTGCTGCGCCTGCAGATGCATCGCCACTTGCGCGTGTGCGGGGTGCCTACTATGCAACCGATGTAGCGACCTGGTTTCGTGATCAGGGTAAGCATGTGGTGCTGATTGTGGATTCCCTAACTCGATTCGCAATGGCCCAGCGTGAGATCGGACTCAGTCTTGGCGAGGCGCCCGTCTCCCGAGGCTATACGCCGAGTGTGTTTGCCAAAATGCCGGAGTTAGTAGAGCGTGTCGGTAACGGCGCGCGCGAGGATGCATCGATTACCGCCTTCTATACGATCCTGTTGGAAGGCGATGATGTCCATGATCCCGTGGCCGACACCGCCCGAGGCATTCTGGATGGCCACGTGTTCTTGTCGCGTGAGCTGGCAGACAGCGGACACTACCCGGCGATTGATATCGAGAAATCAATCTCCCGGGTGATGCCTAAGGTCACAACCAAGGAACATCAGTTGGCCGCCCGAAAATTCAAGATGCTCTATTCCCGTTACATGCGTGGCCGTGAGCTCTTATCGATGGGTGCCTATGTGCCCGGGGGTGATCCGGAGCTCGATATGGCTGTGCGGATGTGGCCCCAGATTCAACGCTATCTCCAGCAGGATGCTGATGACGCCCACTCCATGGAGAGCTCGCTTGCCGAGATGATGAAGATTGCCTCCGCGATCGGTGGGCCAGGCCAGGCGCAGGCAGGTACTAAATGAGCCGGGCCATTAAGGCGATGGCCCGACTGGCCAAAGTCCGGCAGGACATGGCCATGGCCAAGGCCAAGCGGATCGCCAGTGAGTTTGCTAAGACCAAGGATCTCAATGAGCAGGTGCTGCAGTATGCCAAGGAATACGGCGATTCAGTGATGCGCACGGGCGAGAAGGGAATTTCGGTCGCAATGCTCAATGACACCATGGCATTTCGGTCCCGGCTGATTGCGAGTGCCAAGGAGCAAGAGTTAGCAACTGCTCACATGCATCGGCATCTGCAAGAGGCAAATCGGGCCGCCCTAGCGGCAAAAATGAAGAGCCAGGGACTGGACAGGGCTCTCGCCAGGCGTAAAAAAGAGGCCGAGCAGGAGCAGCAGCAGGCCGACTGGCAGGAAATCGAGGACGCTTTTTCTCATCGCCGTTCTCCCTTTGCCCAAAAGGCTGGCCATGAAGAGGGCTCTGGCACGAAAGATGCTTAATCAGGTTCAACTTTCTCTTAAAGAGGTTGAACTGTTATGGCTTCAATGCAGATTGTTAGTGGTGGATCCTCCGCTTCGGCAGGAAAAGGCGCTGCTCCGGGGGGGCTAGACCCCCTATTGATGGGCTTATCGCCCGAGGCGGCCGCTGCGGCGGGCCTTGCGGGCGAAGGCAGCGAACAGGAAAACCCGTTTGCGGCTGAATTGGCGGCGGCGTTAGCGTCGCTTGATGCCGAACAGGCTGCCGCCCTTGCCGAGGGCCTGATAGATGGCGCCTTACAGAACGGCCAAATCATTGATCCAACGGCATTGGCTCTGGCATCCGGGCAGAATTTGCCCGTTGACCCTGCCTTCCAGAATGCCATCTTGGCAAGTTTTGCCGCATTAAACGGTGTCGTTCAGAGTGAGCTTGCCGCTGATGGAGTATCTGCCGAGCAGGGCGCGCTTGCGGTCCAGACTGCGGCTGCAGACGCAGCGCTTCTTGCTGCCGAGCTCGATCCCTCCATGGTGAACGTTGCTGCAACTGGTGAGAGCCCAGATGTGAATCTTGCCGGTGCACCAGTCGCTGTTGATGCATCGGGTGTGGTCAAGTCTTCTATGAATACTGCCGGTGCAACCGGTGTTGCAGTCACGACTGCAGGTACTGCCGAAGGTGCCCAAGTATCTATTCAAAATAACGAAGCAGCGCTTCTTGCCCAGTCTGCAGCACAAGATGCGGATGCACTTGCCCAAGCAGCGCAGGCAGCGGTTGATCCAAAAGCCGCCGCTCAGACGGGCGCAAAAGGTGCGGCAGAACTTAAGGGCCAATCAACTGCGTCAGGACAGACATCTGCAGCCACTGTTGCCGCCGATCAGGTGGTTTCTACCGTGGCGCAGGGCCAGTCACAGCAGTCTTCTCAGAATAATCAATCTAACTCTTCATCGCAGGAGCAGGCCGCTGCCGCAGCACTCACCGAAGCGGCCCGCGCCAAGTCAGAAAAAGATTCCACTGAGTACGCTAGCAAGCAGACCACGATGGCCGGAACGCCTGCCAATGATCTTGGTAATGTCGTATTGTCTGCGAAACCCAATGTGGATGCAGTCGGCGCAACCGCGGATGCGGCCCGTCAGTCCGCACAACGTATTGAGGGCACGACGGGTGTCTCGGCGGCACAATCATCGGCACAGGAATCAGACTCTGCTGCCCGCGCTGAGAGCAAGCTTGAAGCAGCGCGCGCTTCTTTAGGCTCCGGCCCCTTGAATGTTGAAGTATTGAAGTTAACCCGTCAGGGTGGTGGCCGGGCTGTGCTCGAGGTCACTCCGCCCAACCAGGGCCCCATTCGTATTGATCTGCAGCTGGATGGGGCAGGGCGGGCCAATCTCGTGGTCGAGGGACTGACCGAGAGCTTAAAGGCACGGCTTGAGAGCAGTGCCCATTTTTTACGGCAGGACATGGCCTCGATGGGGCTTGCCTTGAACCTGGAGATGCGTGAACGTAACGACTCAGGCGCCTCCGCACAGGCCTTTAATCAGGGTCAGTTCGGCCAGTCGCGCCAGCAGGATCGTGACAGCTTTGGCCAGGGCCAGGCCTCGATGACAGGTCAGGTCTCCGGGAACGGTTCCAGGGCCCAACGGTCCACTGTAGTGGATGACGGCATTCATCTGGTTGCTTAACAATTCGCCAAAACTAGTGAGAGAACATCATGGCTGAAGAAAACGCACTCCCCGCAGACGCCGCTGTAGCGGCAGCTGCCCCCGTGACCGCAGCGCCTGGCGCTGAAGGCGAAGAGCCACCAAAAAAAGGTAAAAAGAAGCTTGTCTTCATCATCCTTGGCGCAGTAGTAGCCATTGGCGGTGGTGTGGGCTACTACATGTGGTCGCAGTCCCAGGCAGAAGCCAAGCGTAAGCAGGCTGAGCTCGAGGCAACCCCGGAATATCAGCTGAAAAAGCAGATGGAATTCCGTAAAGAAAATAAGCCCCCGCGCTTTATCAAGATGGATGAGTTCACGGTGAACCTTCCTGGTCGCGGCGGGGAGCATTATCTGCAGACCACCGTGGTGCTGCGTACAGGTGATGCGACGACTGAAGGAAAGATTAAGCAGTTCCTGCCGGTGATTCGTGACAAGATTATTTTGGTGCTGTCATCACGTACGATGCAAGAGCTCGCCACCGTGGATGGGAAAAACGCCATGGCCAAAGAGATTGCGTTGGTGATCAATTCGATCATCGAGCCTCAGCTTACGGCAATTTATATCCTGCAGCAGCGTCTTGAGTCGGCAGAGCTTGCCAACTTAGAGCGTATTGGTGCTGTACCTAAGCAGACAACTGCAGGTGAGCGGTTAAGCCAGACGGCAATCGAGGCCGCCGCGCAATATTGGAAGGTAACAGAGATGGATCTTCCCGTTCAGGGCGTGCTGTTTGATCGACTGGTCATGCAGTAATCGTCTGACTACGGTGACCTAAGAAAAGTTACGTCTAGCGAGAATGTATGGCTGAAAACGACAACACGCAGACCAGCGGCCAGGCGGTGGATGAGCCGCCGATGGAGCCGGCCAGCCCGATTCAGGGGATGGATGCTGCGTACCGGGCGAAGGTTGAGCATCAAAAGGGGATGTTCAATAAGCTGGAGCAGCTCTCGCGCCGGCGC
>Ga0255182_1000968_pt1 | contig 16496 bp, 16 predicted proteins | sample Atl_UVDOM_RepA_8_FD_188420 | JGI IMG/M metagenome (GOLD analysis project Ga0255182, IMG submission 188420) | Freshwater microbial communities from Altamaha River, Georgia, United States - Atl_UVDOM_RepA_8d | ecosystem: Environmental > Aquatic > Freshwater > River | place: USA: Georgia...
ATGTGAAATCCTGAAATCAGGATGTTCGATGCAGGGCAACCTAGCCCTTGCGTTTGGGGAACAGCAGCGTCTGCAGCAAGCCCTTAGTCAACAGATTCAGCAGTACCAGGGTCTTTGTCGACAGAGGAGATTAGTTCTTATCGCTGAGTTACTTTGTCCCAGGAGTCGATCATTTTCGACCAGACAACCTCAGCGTGTTTAGCTGGCACTGCAAAGCTATCGTGAACAGAAAGAATAGGAATGTTGTTGTTCATAGCCCACTTAAACATTTCCAGACCAATCTCACCCTCTAACTTCTGCATTTTGGCGCCAGTATCATTGTAGAAGATACTTTTTGCACCAAGCCACGGGTACTGCTGACAAAAGGCAGCCAACACACGTTTGTAGATCCCAAGCGTCAAGCCGTCCGTGACACTGGCCAAGGCACGCATTTGTCCGCCTTTTTGGCGCTTGGATCGACAACCTAAAACTATCGTTACAAACTGTTTAACGATATCTCTGGTTGTATCTGTGGATTCGGCTATTTCCGTGTAAGGGTCTTCTGGCAGTTGTTCACCTGCTAGTTTTGCAGCCATTCTTAGATGGTTGGATTTAAAGTCTGGTTCGGCTATCGGTTCACCATCCAAAAGTGTGTTGATCCGGATCGGAAGGCGTCGGTTTACGATGTTCTGATAAGCGGTGTGAAGCCTACCACCTCGCCCTAGGGACTCGCTAAATGAGCGTGTTGTAGGCCCTTTTCTCGCCCACCAGTGGGCCGCCATGAATTCGTTATAGCGACGCAACAGAGCCTCATTTCCAGCCCAAAGAGACGCTTCGGGAGCTTCGCCTGACGGAAACCCATTAAAGGAGTGATAGCAGGGGAGTTCAAGGCTCTCTGAAAACTCATAAAGGCAACTTGCGAAATACTCTAAGAGCCTTGGAGCGGGGTAGTACTGACTCGCCTTGCTCGGAACGTCTGGTCGGTGATCTAAGAATCCTTTTCGACCAACAACAATAAGATCTTCTTGAATCAGTACCTCAATGATGGTCTGTACTCGCCGACGAGACAGTCCAAACGAGCCTAATCTCTGACCTTTAGCGTAATGCCTGTCTCCACTTGGTATCGCTAGCCATTTAAAGTCATAGGCGGTAGCCACAAAGGCATAAAGAAGCAATCTAAGGTTCGCTCTAAAACCGTCAATATCCTCTTTTCTCTTCGATAGCGTTACTTTCGGTGTCAAATCATCAAGCAGCTTTCCAAGCTGTGTTTTGCGCACGCCAAAATCAGATAAACGATAGATCTGAATTGGCTGAGATCTGTCTTTGTCAGGATAGCCGTTAGCCATAAGCTGCTGGCTGAGAAGTAAGCTGTTCTTCTCCTCTGAAATGAGTATGTGACTTGGTTTCTCGGGGGTGTACATGCTAGTGCTTATAGAGTTCTCTCTTCTTCTGTGTTTGTTGTTGTCGTTGTCTTCCTTGTCGTTATTGTCCTAAGGAGGGAATACGAAAAGTAGTTCTTGTAAAAAAAAGAGTTGTGTTTACTGATAGTTATGCTATAATAATTATGTACAATTTATTGCCACATCATCGCCTCTATTCTGGAGATAACGATGCCAACTTAAACGCTGCCTACAGCAGCAGAAAGAGGGTATTCGTATGTCCAAAGCACTCAAAGCAACAGCAATACAGCGCCTAGTCGCTAACTGCGCTAAAAACAGTAAAAAATCCAATAATTCAGTCCAGGTAGGCCTAGGTATAGGCGAGCCTGCATCAGCGGTTTTTAGGCCACCAGAGGCACTGAACAGACCGGTTTCTGGGGATTCCCTGACCAAGGCTCGGCAGATTAAAGAGAAGTTAATAGAGCAGGGGAGCGGCCTTAAACAAGATTGGCTGGATGCAGACCATTGGAGAGCTTTGGCAGCACAGAGGCAATACAGGCTGCCGCACTGGTACTTACCTCTCTCGGCTGGCGGTATAGAAAAGGTACTCAGAGACTTTGGATTAGGGTGCAAGTTCTTCAGAGAGGTTTTTGGTAAGCATGAGACCTATAAGAAGTTTGTTGCGAGAAATCCGCAGATGCCGCTTTGGGCCTTTGCTGGGCAGTGTTTGGAGTTTCAGCGTCACCAGATCGGCACAGACTTAGCGATCTAGCCGCTGACAGTCAAACTTATTCACCGTGGTGGGAAACGGCATACCCATAGCAATATGATCTAAAGAGTCTGTTGAAATACCGAATAGGCGATCGGTATCAAGGAATATCCGAGCTAGATAACACTGAAGTGCATGATTGCTCTTTGCTAAGTCGGACTCTGCGGTAACTTGGCAGTAGTGAGTATCTTCGAACGCCTTACCCCTACCCTGGATAATTTTTGTCAAACAGAATTCCGATTCACGAGGCCTGTATCCACCAGTATGCTTTCGCTCTTCTTCGCAGCGTTTGAACCTCTGGCCTTTTGATAACTCGTATCTGTTAATTACAAATGCGAAAACATCATTTGGGGCCGGTTGAACTGCCCCTGACTTAAAAGTCCCAGTATTTTCGTCAGCCCATATTCCGCCAGCTAGTACGTGTCGACACTCGTAATGAATTGGGGTCCGAGCTGTTTTAAGATCTAACGCCGAAACTTGAGCTGCAAAGGTCGAGAACAACATGGTGACGATGTGCTGTACTTTTAGCATATGACTACCTCAGTAGGCTAAGCGCTTAATTGCATCGAGTTTAAGTCTCGTTGAAAATCCGGTGGAATAAACCCCATAGGTTATCGTGGCTTTTTCGTGACCCAAGATATCTGCCGCTATGTCCTCTGGTACTCCAGCATTCTCAATCAGGGTAGTCAAAGTTTTGCGAATACTATGAAACACTTCTTCGGCTTCAAAGCCTAGTTCGGCCTTAAGCAACCCCCTTCGATTCACGGTTTGCTCACAGAGCGTTACTCCAATCGGTATAAATTTCTTCTCTTAACGTCTGCTTAAGGTGAGTTTCGATTTCTAAGCTCTTGCTCCTAAAATCAATCCTTATAGTTCGGATAATCTTTCTCAAGTTAGCATTTGTAACGTTTTTATTTAAAAGTAAGCTGTCTAGTGCTTGTTCCTGAAGGTTCCAGCCAATTGCGCCATGCAGAGCAAGAAGATCCGACAACTCTCTTTTTCCTTCTTCTAATTCCTTGGAAAGTTTGTTGTACCTTTCCCTTGCATCTACTGTCTTGGTTTTCATGGAAATCGAGTAGGCCATATTTACTTCCTCTAAAAATTCGCTTAGCCCAAGAGTTAATGATTGAATTTTGGCCAGTAACTCATCTGGCGGTGGGTCGTATTTCAACGACTGCAGAGCAATTAGAACTGCTCGGATCACATGCTCATAGGTAATGCCTACGTATGGGCAGCCTGCTTTGTTCACTGCTCTAGAACAAACTAGAGTCTCCCATCTGCCCCTAGTGCCATCTTTTCGTATTCGTCCTGTTTTAGTTGCTTTTCTTGCTGGACTTCCACATTCCGCACAGTGACAAAGGCCGCTAAGAGTAGCTGCAGTTGTTCGTCCTGTTGCGTGTTTGCTTGATTGTGTAAGTCGCTGGCAGGACTGCCATAGGCTCTCTGAGACAACCTGAGGGTAGTAGTTCTTATGCTCTTGCCCGTTTGCCGTCACTAAGATGCCAATCGCATTTTTAGATCGCAATACTTTCGTCACAGAGCTTGTACCCCAGTATTTAGCTCGTTCCGTCGGCGGGGTAACACGTCGTTCGTTTAGATTTCTAGCTATGTTGTAGGTTCCGATGCCTGATGCATACATCTCAAAAATTTCCCGTACCGTCTCTGTTCTATCTGGCCGGAGGGTTCGGTCTTTGTCCAGCCAGAAGGGAACTCTCTTGGTGAGCTGTTCGCCTTCGCTGATTCGTCTAAATTTATTTTCCCAAGCCGCACGAACCCTTCTCCCCTTAATCGTGGATTCTTCGTTAGCTCGAATCATTGCGAGAATTGATGTAAGTAAGGGGACGTGGGCATTTTCACCGGTCAGGGTTTCTTTGTCATACCGCTTGTTATCGTGAAGCGTCACGACGACTATCTCGTTATTGACTAGGTTTCGGAGCAAATCGAGAGCGTCTAGCGGTGTTTGTCTACTGAGTCGGTCGAAATTTTCGATGAGTAGATATGAGCCAGGCTCGATCTGCCCAGTGAGGACCATTCCCAAGAAGATTGATAGAGCGCCTTTTTCTCTGTTCCTGCCTTTGTAAGCCGAGATTCCTTCATCGGTTAGGCTCTCATCTAGGTCAAGGTTGAGGTGGGGGTTGGCCTTTACATAGTTTTCGGCAAGCTCTTTTTGCCGCCTCAGGCTATCGCCTCTTGCTTGTTTCTCGCTGGAAAAGCGTTTGTAGCTGTAGGCTTTTGGCATATTGAGGTTTCCTATCGGGTAATGATAGGTCAAATCTACATCTGATGAGTATTTCGGGCCTGCATGTCACCATGATTGGTGCGATGGCGGGATGGTGTGCCGGTCTGCTGTGGCGTTGGCTGTGCAGGATGCGCTGCGCTGCCGGGCTCTGGCTGCCCGTGCAATCCGTTTCGGCATTCAGTGCCATGGTGGCTGCGATCGGATATGCGCTACTTGCGGGGTTTGCGATTCCTGCGCAGCGCACAGCCCTGATGGTATCGGTGATGGCGGTTGCGAAAATAATGGGCGTGAGGGCCAGTTCCTGGTCGGTCTTGGCCCTTGCCTTACTTGCGGTGCTGCTGACACATCCAATGTCTGTCTTATCGGTCGGATTTTGGCTGTCATTTGTTGCAGTGGGTTTTCTCTTCTCGCGTCAGTCACCTGATCATGGGCAGTTATTGGATTCAGCTGATCATCGGCCATTAATGGTGACCAGAGCGGTACAGATCGTGCGACAGGCGGCCGCCACTCAGTGGGCGATCACGCTTGGCCTTTTGCCATTGACCATATTGTTGTTTCAGCAGATTTCTGTGGTGGGACCGCTTGCAAATGCGATCGCGATACCGGTGGTGAGTTTTTTGGTTACGCCATTTTCGATGGCTGGGGCGATTGAATACGCGATATTTGATCGCACAAACTTGCTCGGTATTGCTGTGATGGTGCAGGAGACGCTCTCGCGCGTGCTCGTCTGGCTATCGGGCCACCGGCTGTCTACATTTGATTGGCCCAGTCCAGGATGGCTGGGGGCAGCCATCGCTACCCTCGGCATGGTCATCGTGTTTGGCGGGCTCTGCCGCGGCCGTTGGGTTCGCCTGCGCCATCTGGGGTGGCTTGGTTTGATTCCGTTGCTGATATCTTCCGCGCCTGCGCCTGCCGAGGGTGAGATGCAGGTAACGCTGATGGATGTGGGTCAGGGCAGTGCGGTCTTGGTGCGAACCCAGACCCATGCGTTGTTATTTGATACCGGTCCGGTCATGGGGCAGGGCGATGCAGGTGATCGTGTGGTGTTGCCGACCCTGCGTCGCTACGGGGTAAGCGCGTTAGATCGCATCGTGGTGTCGCATGCTGATCAGGATCACAGTGGTGGCCTGGCCAGTCTATTGCTGGGTCTTCCGGTTCGCGAACTGATCGCTCCTGAGTTTGAATCCCTTGATGCGGTGCTTCAGCAGGCCGAGAGATCTCCGCATTTTCCATCCTCCATGGCTCGGCAGACGTGTCGGGCGGGGCAGGGGTGGCAGTGGGACGGTGTTCGGTTTCAGTTTCTCCATCCGCAGTCGGATCCGCAGCAGCCGCTTGTGCCGCGTCAACGGAACCGGTATTCCTGCGTCCTCAGAATTGAGGACGCTCAAGGAGGGAGTCTTTTGCTGACCGGAGATATTCCCATTCGAACAGACCGCGAACTGGTCTCCCGCTTCGTGGGCCTGCAAGATCCAGAGGCATCCGATGCGTTGACGCTGGCGGGGGTTGCATTGGCGTCCCAGATCTTGGTCGCACCTCACCATGGCAGTCGGACATCACTCAGTGAGGAGCTATTGCGCGCTGTCGCACCGCGAATGGTTGCGATTCAGGCGGGCTTTCGAAATCGCTTTGGCCATCCCCATTCCGAAGTGCTGGAACGGATTGAACGGTTCGGCCTAGCAGAGCATCAGGTGCTACGGACGGATTACCAGGGTGCTATTGAGATCCGTTGGGTTGGCGGACAGCCGTTTACCTGGGACTTCTGGCGCGACCATCGTCGCTACTGGCATCTTCCGCGGCAGGCTGGCCCATCGGAAGACGATCCGGAGCCTTGAGCATAGGTCGCCTCAAAGGGTATAACGAAGGGCTCTGCGGGCGCGATTTTTCTGTGCGCCCTAAACGCAGGTGCTATTGCGCAGTCCAACCGCCATCCATCGCCCAGGCAACACCTCGGACCTGTGTTGCCGCATCTGAGCAGAAAAACACGGCCAACTGTCCCAACTGCTCCGGGGTAACAAACTCCCCAGAGGGTTGTTTCTCGGCGAGCAGATCGCGCTTGGCATCGTCATTAGAAATTTTCTTTTCTGCTGCCCGCGCATCCACTTGTTTCTGTACAAGCGGCGTGAGCACCCAGCCGGGACAGATGGCGTTGCAGGTCACAGGCGTGCTTGCACACTCAAGGGCAACGGTCTTAGTGAGGCCGACAATGCCGTGCTTGGCTGCGACATAGGCACTCTTATTTGCTGATGCCACCAGTCCGTGGGCAGAGGCGATATTGATGATGCGGCCAAAGCCACGTTTTTTCATACCGGGCAGTGCACAGCGCGTTGTATGAAACGCTGATGAGAGATTAATCGCGATGATGGCATCCCAGCGGTCGACCGGAAAATCTTCAATTGCAGAGACGTGTTGAATTCCGGCGTTATTCACCAGGAAGTCGATTCGACCAAGTTTTGACTCGGTAGCCCGGATCATGTCTTCAATCTCGGAAGGTTTGGACATGTCCGCGCCGTGATGCAGGACCCGACCGCCATGCATCGATGAGAGTTCCTGAATCAGGCCGTTAATCATGGATGCCTCGCCGAATCCGTTGAGCATGATGTCGGCGCCTTGCTCGGCCAGGGCCCGTGCGATTCCGAGGCCAATACCGCTGGTGGAGCCAGTAACGAGAGCGACTTTGGAGCGAAATGGGTTGGCGTGCGACATGGAATCTCCTCTGACGATTGGCGGGGTGATAGCATCAAAACATGGCAATGATAAAGGGTAGCGCCCAGACCGCTGATCAGCCCCGGCGAGGGTCCGTGACCTGTATCAGCACCGCCGGGCTGCACCGGATGGCATATCAGGAATGGGGTGACCCGCAGAACACGGATGTGGTGATCTGCGTTCATGGACTCACCCGCATTAGCGAGGATTTCCAGGATCTGGCCCGCGGAATTTCAGACCGTTTTCGTGTGGTCTGCCCGGATGTGGTTGGCCGGGGGCGTTCATCCTGGTTGCGAAACCCAATGCTCTATGGGGTGCCGCAGTACGTCAGCGATATGGTGACGTTGATCGCACGTCTTAATGTCGATCAGGTCAAGTGGGTCGGCACATCCATGGGCGGGTTGATTGGAATGTCGCTTGCAGCGCTCGAGCACACACCCGTTGAGCGATTGGTTCTTAATGATGTCGGTGCGGTCTTGGGCGGCGCTGCACTTGGCCGTATTGCCACATATGTTGGATTGAAGACTGAATTCGATTCCTACGATCAGGCATACGGCACTTGTCGGGCGATATTTTCTGGATTCGGACCGCATTCAGAGTCCCAGTGGAAACAGTTGATTGATTCCGTGCTCGTCGACCTGCCGGATGGCCGCGTTCGTGTCCATTACGATCCCGCCATCGCTGAGCCATTCCGACAGGCCTATGGCGCGCAGACTGCCGCCGGGAAACCGCCAGACGATCTAAATCTTTGGCCGATTTACGATGCAGTACGCTGTCCCACGCTTTTGATGCGAGGCGCGGAGAGTGATCTGTTAACGCGGGAGATTGCGCATCAGATGTCCGCCCGGGGACCTGCTGCCCAGCTTGTGGAGCTGCCTGGCGTTGGCCATGCCCCCACGCTCATGCATGACGACCAGATTTCGGTGGTTCGCAACTTCCTGCTTGGAAATCAAGGAGCTTAAAGCGGTGTTACGGCGACAGGTGCTATTGGCTGGCCTGGGCGGCTGGATATTATCGGGCTGCGCGGGTCCTCCTGTGGCGACATCTGAGCGACGCGAAAAATTCGCGCTTGTACTCGGAGGCGGTGCGGCGCGTGGGTTTGCCCACATTGGCGTGATCAAGGTGCTTGAGGCCAATGGCATGGTGCCTGACCTCATTGTGGGCACCAGCGCGGGAAGCCTGGTGGGCGCGCTTTATGCATCCGGCATTGATGGTTTTGAACTGCAGCGTCTTGGGCTTTCACTAGACGAGGCGACATTTGCGGACTGGACGATTGGCAGTCGGGGCCTCATCAAAGGCGAGGCACTTGCTGCCTACGTGAATCAGCAGCTTAAGCAGCAGCCAATCGAACGTTTAAAACGCGCCCTTGCGATTGTCGCTACCGACCTTAGAACAGGCGAGCCGATCGTGTTTCAGCGGGGCGATACAGGGATGGCGGTGAGGGCATCAAGCGCAGTGCCTGGTATTTTCAGTCCCGTAAAAATTGGTGATCGCGAGTATGTGGATGGCGGGCTCACCCATCCGGTACCCGTAGCGATTGCTCGCAGGCTCGGTGCAGATGTGGTGCTGGCGGTGGATATTTCCGCCCGGCCGCGCAATCAGGAGATTGGCAGTACGGTGGATGTGCTTTTGCAGACATTCACCATCATGGGCACCCGTATCGGGCAGTATGAGCTGGCGGCCGCTGATATTGTGGTCCGGCCATCAATCGGACAGATTCGCGGTACCGATTTTTCCGCGCGAAATATTGCCATTCTCGAAGGGGAGAAGGCGGCCCTTGCGGTGATCGCTGATCTGCGGAAACGGCTCGGTCTTACTCCAGTTTTGAAATGAGCCGTCTTGCCTGATCGAAGCGTTTGGCCCAGTAGTCTTGGCTGAGCGACTCAATTCGAACCACGCCTCGAGATGTCGGTGCATGTACAAAGCGTCGATCCCCGAGATAGACACCAACATGAGAATTGGGGCGTCCGGTGGTATTGAAAAACACCAGATCGCCGGGAGACATCGCGTGTGAGGGTATCGCGGCGCCGATCAGGGCCTGCTCCTCTGTGGTCCGCGGAAACCGTACCCGAAATGCCTCTTGGATAATGTGGGCAACCAGTCCCGAGCAGTCAAACCCTTCGGTCGGCGAGGCACCCCCGGCCCGGTAGGGCGTTCCGAGCAGCAGTACAGATCGAGAGGTGATCTCTGAGATCGCCTGCTCCCGCGACATGCCCGCCGGCGGCTGAATAAAGGCACCGATTGGTGGCTCTGATCGCCAGGGGGGTGTTGTTGTCACCGGCATCTTTGCCGGACCGGCGCAGCCTGCCAGCAGGAGCAGCAACATTACCGCTGCGGTGACACGAGTTGGGTCCAGTATCATGCGCAGGATTATCGAACAACAAGGACCGATCATGATTCAGCGCCCTAGTCTGACTGAGGAAGATGTCCAGCGCATCGGCGATGCCGCCGTCGCTGAGGCCAAGAAAAATAACTGGAATGTCTCCATCGCGATCTGCGATGAGGGCGGCCATTTGGTCTGGCTAAAGCGCCTGGACGGCGCGCCTGCCATCTCTGCGTATATCGCCCCCCAGAAGGCAAAGACCGCAGCCATGGGCCGGCGAGAGTCAAAGATCTACGAAGACGTCATCAATCAGGGACGCACTTCTTTTCTCTCCGTTCCCGAGCTCGAGGCCATGCTCGAGGGCGGCGTGCCGATCATGGTGGACGGTCACTGCCTGGGCGCGGTTGGCGTGTCAGCCGTGAAGTCTAGCGAAGACGCCCAGATCGCGAAGGCGGGGATCGCGGCGCTGTGATCCCCGGGCGGCAGGCATTGGAATTGCGCTAGGCCGCCATTTTCTCGATTTTGATTTTCCATTCCTTCGGTCCTGTCTCATGGACCGAGGTTCCTGTGGAGTCGACCGCCACCGTGACGGGCATGTCTTTCACTTCAAATTCGTAGATCGCCTCCATGCCAAGGTCTTCAAAGCCAACAACGCGTGCGCCGCGAATGGCTTTGCTCACCAGGTAGGCGGCACCACCGACCGCCATCAGATAGGCAGATTTATGACGTTTAATGGCCTCGATGGCCTCGGGTCCGCGTTCGGCCTTCCCAATCATGGCGATCAGCCCGGTTTTTGCCAGCATGGTCTCGGTGAATTTATCCATTCTGGTTGCAGTGGTCGGTCCAGCAGGGCCAACCACTTCGTCGCGCACAGGGTCGACAGGGCCGACGTAATAGATCACACGATTTGTGAAGTCCACGGGAAGTTTTTCACCCTTGTTGAGCATATCGGTGATCCGCTTATGTGCCGCATCACGTCCTGTCAGCATCTTGCCGTTCAGCAGTAGGGTCTGGCCGGGTTTCCAGGAGGCGACCTCTGCCGGGGTAAGCGTATCGAGGTTTACGCGCTTAGATTTCTCGACATCCGCGGACCAGGAAATGTTTGGCCACTGATCCAGTGATGGTGGCTCGAGGTGGGCCGGCCCGGATCCATCGAGATGAAAATGGACATGCCGGGTTGCTGCGCAGTTCGGAATCATTGCCACGGGCAGGTTGGCCGCGTGTGTTGGGTAGTCCATGATCTTGACATCGACCACGGTTGTCAGTCCGCCGAGACCCTGGGCGCCAATGCCCAAGGCATTGACCTTGTTGTAAATCTCAATTCGAAGCTCTTCCAGACGATTTGCCGGCCCTCGTTTGATGAGTTCGGCCATGTCCACGGGATCCATGAGAGATTCTTTTGCCAGTAGCGCAGCCTTCTCGGGCGTGCCGCCGATGCCAATACCCAGAATCCCTGGCGGGCACCATCCTGCGCCCATGGTCGGAACGGTTTTGACCACCCAATCCACGATCGAATCACTCGGATTGAGCATGACCAGTTTGCTTTTCGCCTCAGAGCCGCCGCCCTTTGCGGCGCAGATGACCTCAACGCCTTCGCCAGCGACCATCTCGTAATGAATGACTGCAGGTGTGTTGTCACGTGTATTTTTTCGGGTCCCCGCGGGATCGGCCAAGACCGATGCCCTGAGCAGGTTGTCCTTGTTCCCGTAGGCCTGACGCACCCCTTCGTTCACCATATCAGCGATGGTCATAGTGGCACCTTCCCAGCGGGTATTCATGCCGATTTTTAAAAACACGGTCGCAATGCCGGTGTCTTGGCAGATCGGCCGTCGGCCTTCTGCACTCATTCTGCTATTGGTCAGGATCTGGGCGATGGCATCTCGGGCGGCCGGATTTTGTTCGCGTTCATAGGCGCTGCCAAGGGCCTGAATGTAGTCCAGTGGGTGGTAGTAGCTGATGAACTGAAATGCATCCGCAATACTTTGGATGAAGTCCTTCTGTTGAATCGCGGCCATGGCACAACTCCTTTTTTTCCTGTAGATTTTATGCGCGAGCGCCACCTTGAGATGGGCCGTAAGAGCCCCCTGTCGCGCCGCAACATAAGAATTCTAAACCGCCACGATCACCACCAAGGGAGCAGTCAATATGGCAATCGAATCGGTACTACATGAGTCCCGTGTATTTCCGCCGCCCAAAGAATTTGCCGCCAAGGCACGTCTGGGGAGCATGGAGGCCTACCTCGCGATGTGCAAGGAGGCAGACACCAACTATGCGGAGTTCTGGGCGAAGCAGGCCCGCGCAGAGATCATTTGGAAAAAACCATTCACCCGCACTCTGGATGAGAGCAAGGCGCCGTTTTACAAATGGTTCGATGACGGCACGCTGAACGTCTCCTATAACTGCCTAGACCGCCATATCGAGGCGGGCAATGGCGATCGGGTTGCACTCATCTTCGAGGCCGATGATGGCGCGGTTAAAAAGGTAACTTATAAGCAGCTGCACCAGCAGGTCTGCCGACTCGCGAATGCCATCAAGTCGATGGGCTACAAAAAAGGTGATCGAGCGCTCATCTATATGCCGATGTCAGTAGAGGGCGTTGTTGCGATGCAGGCGTGTGCCCGGCTGGGTGTTATCCACTCTGTGGTGTTCGGTGGATTTTCGGCAAAGAGCCTGCAAGAGCGTGTCGTGGATGCGGGTGCTACCCTGATCATCGCCGCTGACGAGCAGTGCCGCGGCGGTAAGGCGATTCCTCTAAAGCCCGCTGTGGATGAGGCCATTGGACTTGGCGGCTGCGAGGGCGTCAAAAACGTGATTGTCTACCGACGCACGGGCGGCAAGATTCCGATGACCGCAGGCCGAGATGTCTACATGGATGACATCTGCAAGAACCAGCCAGACAGCTGCGAGCCCGAGTGGGTTGAGGCCGAGCATCCGCTCTTTATTCTGTACACATCGGGATCAACGGGTAAGCCAAAGGGGGTGCAGCATTCCTCTGCCGGCTATCTCCTGCATGCGATTCTCACCATGAAGTACACCTTCGATATTCAGTCGCATGATGTCTTCTGGTGTACCGCGGATATCGGCTGGGTCACGGGGCACACCTACATCACGTACGGTCCGTTGGCCTGTGGTGCGACTGAGATTGTTTTTGAAGGCGTGCCGACTTATCCCGATGCGGGCCGCTTCTGGAAAATGATTCAGGACCACAAGGTATCCATCTTTTACACAGCGCCGACGGCAATTCGTTCTCTCATTAAGGCCAACGAGGCAGCACCGGCGACTGCGCCCAAGAGCTACAACCTGAGCTCTCTGCGGCTGCTCGGCTCGGTGGGTGAGCCGATCAATCCAGAGGCCTGGATGTGGTACCACACCAATGTGGGTGGCGGCCGCTGCCCGATCGTGGACACGTTCTGGCAGACCGAGACCGGTGGACACATGATCACGCCCATGCCGGGCGCGACGCCCCTGGTGCCGGGTTCGTGCACCTTGCCGTTTCCTGGGATACAGGCTGCAATTGTCGATGAGTCTGGCCACGACGTGCCAAACGGGCAGGGCGGCATTTTGGTTGTGAAAAAGCCCTGGCCATCGATGATCCGCACCATCTGGGGAGATCCCGATCGATTCGTAAAGAGCTACTACCCTGAAGAGCTTGGCGGCAGGCTCTATCTTGCAGGTGACGGCGCGATTCGAGATAAACAGACGGGCTATTTCACGATCATGGGCCGTATTGATGACGTGCTCAATGTCTCAGGTCATCGCATGGGTACGATGGAGATCGAATCGGCGTTGGTCGCAAATCCGATTGTGGCTGAGGCGGCTGTGGTGGGCCGTCCCGATGACACGACAGGTGAGGCAGTGGTGGCCTTCGTGGTGCTGAAGACCGCGCGTCCCTCGGGCGATGAGGCCAAGAAAATTGCAACTGATCTGCGCAATTGGGTCGGCAAGGAGATTGGTCCGATTGCAAAACCGAAAGAGATTCGATTCGGTGACAACCTGCCCAAGACCCGATCCGGAAAGATCATGCGCAGGCTGCTGCGCACGCTCGCGAAGGGTGAAGAGATCACCCAGGACACCTCGACCCTGGAAAACCCGGCGATCTTGGATCAGCTCAAGCAGTCCGCCTGAGCCTGTGGACCGAGGGTGTGGCCACCCTCGGTCTCTGCTACACTTTCGCGGCTGAACCTGCCTAGCCAGATGTTTCCGGGCTGCGGCTTGTCTTCCTCTCGCGGAGAGATGGATGAGTGGTTTAAGTCGCACGCCTGGAAAGCGTGTATGGGTTAATAGCCCATCGGGGGTTCGAATCCCCCTCTCTCCGCCACAACACTTTTATTTATGAATACGGCCCTAGCCAAACAAGTACTTGAGGCCGCCTTGCTCGCACACACCGAACCTATGCCGGTGTCCGAACTAAGACGGTTATTTGACGATGAACTCGATGCCGAGACGATTCGCCTGTTGCTCGAAGATCTGCAGCGGGAATGGGTCGGCCGTGGTGTGGAGCTGGTGCCGCTTGCCTCGGGCTGGCGGTTTCAGACGCGGCCGGAGATGCGTGAGTATCTGGATAAGTTAAAAAACGAAAAACCGCCGCGATATTCGCGTGCCACGATGGAGACCTTGGCGATCATTGCCTACCGTCAGCCAGTCACGCGCGGAGATATTGAAGACATTCGTGGTGTCGCAGTGGCCACACAGGTGATCAAATCGTTGGAAGATCGTGGCTGGATCGAGGCCATCGGACATCGTGATGCACCCGGTCGTCCGGCGCTCTATGCCACCACGCGTCACTTTTTAGATGATCTGGGATTGAGATCCCTCGAGGAGTTACCTGCATTGGATGCCAACTGGAGTGACACGGCGGCTGCACTGCTGCCGGGTGTGTCGGAGAACACCCCGTGAGTGATCAGGAGCAGGACATCAAGGTGGATGAACCATCGGTGCCACCGCTTGACAGTGAGCAGCCCGAGCCCCCCATCGCGCTGCAGCCGGGGCAGCAGGCACAGCCGCAAGACGAGCCGCCGGCAGAACCGATTCCGTTTTTTGCCCAGCAGGGGGTAAGCCCGAAGGTCGATGGACCATCACGAGCGGGTCTGGACTACGATCCTCCGAAGTTGCACAAGGTGCTTGCAGATGCGGGCGTGGGCTCTCGTCGCGAGATGGAGGAACTGATTCTCGCGGGCCGTGTTTCGGTAAACGGTACCCCTGCCCATATTGGCCAGCGAATCCTGCACTCGGATCAGGTCAAGGTGAATGGAAAGCCGATTCGCATTCGCGTTGCGCCGCCGCCTGTCCGGGTCCTGGCGTATCACAAGCCGAGCGGTGAGATCGTTACCCGCGATGATCCGCAACAGAGAATCACTGTATTTAAGAAATTGCCGTCGGTGCGTTTTGGCCGTTGGATTGCGGTGGGCAGGCTGGATATGAATACGGAGGGACTGTTGTTATTTACGACCTCCGGTGATTTGGCCAATCGCTTAATGCATCCGCGATCGCAGGTTGAGCGTGAATACGCGGTTCGTCTGCTGGGTGAATTGACCCCGGATGCGCGCGCCCAGCTGCTTGAAGGAATTACGCTCGATGATGGCCCCGCCAAATTCGAGTCGATCGAGGATGCGGGCGGAGAGGGTGCGAACCACTGGGTTCGGGTGGTCATTACCGAGGGCCGCAACCGTGAAGTGCGCCGTATGTTTGAAAAGGTGGGCCTGACGGTCAGTCGGTTGATCCGCATTCGATATGGCCAGGTGGCACTGCCGCCGGGCCTGCGGCGCGGCCAGTCGGTCGATCTCGGAGAAGCAGAGGTTCAGTCCCTTTGTCAGTCGGTCGGTCTGCGTTCTGCCGGTCAGGATGCCGGCCGCGGTCAGGGGCCTCGGCGTGGTGCTGGCCCGCGTGGCGGCCGTCCGCAACAGAAACGTCCCGGCCGGCCCGGACCGCAGGACTGGCACTCACCCAGCAGCGTGGCCCGGGTGCGCACGGATGATCGTCCCTTGATCGATGATGAGGACCTCTCCCAGCCGCATCCGGATGATGAGTGGCAGCCCTCCGGGCCAGACGCCCATCTTTCGCACCTTGGGGCTGGACCGAAGAAGCGCCCCCAAGGTCCGAAAAAGCCAAACCCCTTGCAGACGTCCTGGGGTGCAGCTAAACCGGCGGGTGCCTCTTTATCTGCCCCTCAGCGTCCCGATGGCGGCAGCCGAAAACCACGCGGTGCGCGGCCTGGAAAGCGGCCTGGATTCAAGCCCCGCAAAACCCCGTAGCGCCTTGCGCCCGGGCTGAGTCTTCAGTAAAATCAAGCACATACGACGCGATGTGAGGGCGAGATCGGCGTCATAAACAAGAAATGGGCTTCACAGAGCCCATTTTTTTTTGCAGTTGATTTTGTTTCGGTGGTCGATGCGGTGGGTAATCCGCCGGTCCTCGGAGAGGCGTTGGAGGCATGGCAGATCTCTGGCAGGTCGTGGAGTCAGCGGCCCGTGATGTTGGTTTCGAACTGGTCGACTTGGAGCGCACGCCGGGTGGCATCGTGCGGGTGTTTATTGACACGTGGGACCACGATCGCATGGTCACGGTGGATGACTGTGAATTGGTCTCTCGGCAGCTCGTGCATCAGTTGCCGGTTGAGGGATTCGATTTTCAGCGTCTGGAGGTGTCGTCGCCCGGCATGGATCGTCCGCTGACCAAGCAGGCGCATTACGAGCGATTTGCCGGTCAGCAGATCAAGCTTCGGCTGAAGATGCCGCTGGAGGGCCGACGAAATTTTGAAGGACTGTTGTGCGTGTCACCAGAGGGCGTGCTGTCGTTGCAGTGGGAGAGCAAGCCGGGTGAGATGCTGGAGTTGAAGTTTGAATTGCAGGATGTGGAGCGGGCGCGGCTTGTGCCCCAGATCAAGTTTTAGGAGAGTTTGAAATGAGTCGTGAACTATTGATGCTGGCAGATGCCTTGGCCCGAGAGAAAAATGTTGAGCGGGAGATCGTATTTCAGGCGCTGGAAAGCGCCCTTGCATCGGCCACTAAAAAACGCTTCTCTGAAGAGGTGGATGTTCGCGTCTCGATCGACCGGGAGTCGGGGGACTACGAGAGTTTTCGCCGGTGGCAGGTGGTGCCGGATGGC
>Ga0255182_1000969_pt1 | contig 16494 bp, 19 predicted proteins | sample Atl_UVDOM_RepA_8_FD_188420 | JGI IMG/M metagenome (GOLD analysis project Ga0255182, IMG submission 188420) | Freshwater microbial communities from Altamaha River, Georgia, United States - Atl_UVDOM_RepA_8d | ecosystem: Environmental > Aquatic > Freshwater > River | place: USA: Georgia...
ATGGTTTTTGCCTCGGCCATGAGCGCCGAACGACAAATCACATTGCGCAACTCGCGCACATTGCCCGGCCATGGGTAGTGCGTCAGCTCGTTGAGGGCCGCTTCACCGAATGACAGAGCGAGCCCCTCGGCCTGATTGAGTTCGCGCAGGAAGGCCTGAGCCAGAAGGACCGCATCAAGGCCACGTTCACGCAGCGGTGGCAGCGCAACTTCAAACACATCGAGACGATAGAAGAGATCTTCCCGCAGGCGCCCGGTCCGCACCGCGTCCTGCGGCTGACGGTTGGTGGCAGCCAGGATCCGAACGTCGGTCTGTATGGGCTCCTCCGAACCCACTCGGGTGAAGACACCGGTTTCAAGCACCCGCAGCAACTTGACCTGCAGATCCATGGGCATCTCGGTGATCTCGTCCAGAAACAGGGTGCCGCCATCGGCCCGCTCGAAATACCCGCGATGTTGCCGACTGGCGCCGGTGAAGCTGCCCTTTTCATGGCCGAAGAGTTCGCTCTCGATCAACTGAGCCGGAATCGCACCGCAATTGACCTCCAGAATGGGGGCACGGCGGCGGCGTGAGAGTTCGTGGATGGTCTGTGCCACCAGCTCCTTGCCTGTACCCGACTCGCCCACAATGAAGACATTGACCGCAGTGGGGGCCACCCGGGCGATCTGTGCATACACCCGCTTCATGGCGGCCGATTCGCCGATCAGCCGGCCAAATTGTCCTGCCTGCGGAATTTCTGCGGTTCGTTTCTGGATATCCGCCCGCACTTCGCGCCCCTGGCCCAGCCGCTGCAGTACCCGCGTGAGCTGAGCGGGCTGCACCGGCTTGATGAGGTAGTCGGCCACCCCGAGGCGAAGCGCGCGAACCGATGACTCGATGCTGGCCTGACCGGTCACCAGAATGATCTCTGCTCCCGCAACAAGCGCGGCATCTTCGAGCAGCGTAAAACCGCTTCCATCGGGCAGATGAAGATCGAGGATCACCGCCTGCGCGGGCATGAGCAGCAACTGCTGGCGGGCCTCCCGCAGCGATGAGGCCACCGCGGTGGAATAACCCTGGGCCTGCACCAGCGCGCTGAGCGCCTGAGCAGAATTGGGCTCGTCATCGACGATCAATACATGGCGCATGTCAACCTTCATCCCGGCCCGCTTCAAAAAGCGGAAAGTCCAGCAGCAAAGTATCGTCGGTGGTTCCGGTGGTGACGATGTGCAAATCTGCGCGATGTCGGCTCAGTATCGACCGCGTATGCATGAGGGCCAGGCTCATCGCCGCCCCGCGGTCAGACAGGATCCGCCAGGGCTGGTCGATGGGCTCGCCGGCCACAGCCCCCTGAACCCGCAACATGATGCGACCCGCCCCCTGAGGCGCCTGGGATTGCACACCGAGCAGCAGTTGTTCGTGCTCGAGCAACTGCCTGAGGCCGAGCGTGACAAGGCTGGCCAGGGCCTGAACCAGCGCGGGCTCATCAGCCCGAATGACCCGGGCCGATGATGACGGATCGCCCTCGGGCCAGGCATCGATCCGTTGCAGGCGATTGCGCGAAGAGACAGATACATCAGCTCCGACCTGGTTGAGCACCTCGTGCAGATCCACGGGCGTCCAGGTCGGACAGGCCCCTGCGGATGCAGGATCATCCGGACACTGGGGCTTCAACTGCTCGAGCAGATCAGACAGCTGTCCGATCTGTGTCACCTGCTCGCCCAGCGCGTTGCGGATGCCCTGCAGGGCTCGCGCATGTACAACATCGTCCAAGCCAGGCGTCTCGAGCAGTTGGACCCAGTGCGCAATCGCGCCCAGCGGATCACGCAGGTCGTGGCGCACCGCGGAGGCCAGATCGGACACTTGTGTGGACCAGCAAGACTGCATTCGGGATGGGTCGGGAATGAGAGAGTTACGATTCGAACACATATTCGACACAAACTACACTATCGACGCAAAGGCCCCACACCCTTTCGGACTAGACGCGCCCTGTTAATCAGACGAAGACCGAGGATGGTCCGTGGGCCAGGGGCCTGGGCGGTCTGGATTGGGTCGCACCGGGCGACCCGGGTGCTCTGTCGACGCTTTCGAAACTGGCATGGACGCCCCGCGGGACAGGATGCCCCCTAAAACCCTCGTTGAGTGGAGATGATCCCCGGGCAATATTCGCGCCCTGGTGATCGATAATGAATCGTTCAGTGCCTTCTTCGCCGAGCGCCGTCATGCAGACCCCCAGTCCGTTTCCGTATCAGCGCAGCACCGATCAGAACGCGACCGTCCCCGTGCATCATCCGGTCATCGTGATCGGGGCTGGCCCGGTGGGTCTGTGCACGGCCATCGATCTGGCCCAGCGCGGCGTACCCGTGGTGGTTCTTGATGACGACACCACCGTGAGCACCGGATCGCGCGCGGTGTGTTACGCCAAGCGCAGCCTCGAGATCCTGGATCGACTGGGCTGCGCCGATCCGGTGGTGGCTCGCGGCGTGAGCTGGAACCGCGGGCGGGTCTTCCTGCGTGATGGCGAGATCTACCACTTCGATCTGCTGCCCGAGCCCGGTCATGAGCGGCCCGCGTTTGTGAACCTGCAGCAGTACCACCTCGAAGACATTCTGGTTCGGCGGGCTCAGGCCCTGCCGCGGCTTGATCTGCGCTGGGCTCATCGAGTGACGGGTGTACAGCCCGGCGCGGATTCGGTCCTGCTGGAGATCGAGACCCCCGAGGGCAGGTATCGGCTGTGTTGCGACTGGCTTGTGGCCAGCGACGGTGCACGCAGCCCCACGCGCCGGCTGCTGGGCCAGGAAAGCCGCGGCCAGGTCTTTCATGACCGATTCCTGATCGCCGATGTGCTCATGAAGGCCGACTACCCCACCGAACGCTGGTTCTGGTTTGATCCGCCCTTTCATCCCGGGCAGTCGGTACTCCTGCACCGCCAGGCCGACAATGTCTGGCGGGTGGATTTTCAGCTGGGATGGGATGCCGATCCCGAGCTCGAACGTCAGCCCGAGCGCGTGTTGCCACGCCTGCGGGCGATGATGGGCGAACGCGACTTCGAACTGGTCTGGACCAGCGTCTACACCTTCCAGTGCCGCCGCATGGAGCGCTTTCGCCACGGGCGGGTGCTGTTTGCGGGCGACAGCGCGCATCAGGTCTCGCCCTTTGGGGCGCGCGGGGCCAACTCCGGCATTCAGGACGCCGATGCCCTGGCATGGCGAATCGCCGCCGTGGTGAAGGGGCAGGCCCCCCACGCCATCCTCGATCACTGGGCCCTCGAGCGCGAAGCCGCGGCCGACGAGAACATCCTCAACTCCACCCGCAGCACCGACTTCATCACCCCGAAGTCGAGCGCCGCTCGGGCCCTGCGGGATGCGACGCTCGAACTCGCGGCCACCCTGCCCTTTGCACGGCGTCTGGTCAACAGCGGACGGCTCTCGGTCCCCAGTGTGCTTGATGCCAGTCCCGCCAATACGGCTGATCCGCCCTCAAGCGGGCCCTGTGCGGCGCCCGGCATGCGTCCGGGCGCACCCAGTGTGGATGCGCCGCTGCTCGATCAGCAAGGCCGGCCCGCCTGGTGGCTGCGCGCGCTCTCGGGTGAGGGCTTCGCTTTGCTGGTCTTCGATGACGACGGCGCTCAGCTCTCGACCGATGCCCTGCATGCACTCGCCGATCAGATCCAAGGCCTGGGGCTTGCTCCGCTGCAGGTGCATCGCGTCGTGACACACGAGCTGGCCCATGAGCAGACCACTGAACTGACCACTGAGATGGCCCATGAGATGGCCGCTGAAATGACCCCTGAAGCGGATCCTTCGCCGATGCTGCCGCCGGCCCTGAAATCACGCTGCTGGCAGGATCCCGAGGGCCTGCTGCGTGACCGGTGCGCGGCCCGATCGGGCACCACCGTGCTGCTGCGACCCGATCAACATGTCTGTGCACGCTGGCGCCGCTTCGATCCTCAGGCGATCGCCAAAGCCCTCGAGCGCGCCCTCGGTCGCGACACCGATCACGACACTCAATGCGAGCCTGGCGATCGAAGGTCCATGGTCACGCACGTCCCCGCAGGATCAACGCACTGAATCACCATGGCCGACTCCCCCGCAGCCCCCTTGATCACCGATCCGAACATCGATCGTCCCGATGATTTCTATCAGGCGCTGATCGATGCCCATCGCGATCTATCGGACGCCGACAGCCTGAGACTCAACAGTCGACTCATCCTGATTCTGGCCAATCAGGTCGGCCATACCGACCGCCTGCTCGAGGCCATCGATCTGGCTCGCAGCACACTCGAGACACCCCCGCGGGACGCGACAGGCGCTGCCTGACTCAGGCGCCGCGCGACGAGAGCAGCACGTGCTGACCCGAGAGCTCGCTCACCAGCCGCGAGAGCGCGGCAAAGAGTTCATCGCCCGAGCGGCCATCAATCCAGCGCTGATCGTCCTGCAGCCGGTAATGAAACCCGCCCGTGCGGGCCGCCACCCAGATCTCCTGGGCCGCCTCGTGACTGTTGATGACCAGGGTCGTGCCGCTGTCGAAAACCACCTTCAGGACATTGCCCTGGCGATCGATGTCGATATCGATGTCGGTCTGGTCGGCCAGCGCGCCCAGCGCAGACTCGATGACATCGAGCGTCGACTGTGCTGCGGCAAGAAAGGCGGGATTGCTCATGCTATGCTGGTTCAATGATGAAAGTGCGCGCGGCGCGCATTGTAGCGGCCCCAGCCATCGCCCTTGTTGCCCTGCTGGCCTTGACGGGCTGTGGGCAGCGCGGCCCGCTGGTTCTGCCCAGGCCGCCTGCCGCGCCTCAGGCCCCCGCCACAACCCAGGCACCGGCCTCGTCTGAACCTGCTGCGCTTCAGCCTGCCCGCGGCGGACTGCGTCCTGCGAACACCCTGACTGTGCCGGGCTCTCCTGAGCGCTGATCGGCCAGTGCCGATCTGCTGCTCATGACCCCTGAGTTCGCGAACCCACCCGCCTCTCCTGATCCCCGACTTTCCGATGTGTGACGGCCATCCATGACCTCTGATTTTTCGATGCACGCCGGCCAGCTGCAGGCCGAGGGTGTTGCTCTGGCCAAGATTGCCGAGCAGTTTGGCACCCCCACCTGGGTGTATTCCCGCGCAGCCATCACCCGGGCCTGGCAGGCCTTCACGCAGGCCTGTACCGGCGAGCACGCCCTGGTCTGCTATGCCATCAAGGCCAACAGCAACCTGGGGCTTCTCGGCCTGCTCGCCCAGATGGGGGCGGGCTTTGACATCGTCTCGGAGGGCGAGCTTGCACGCGTGCTGGCCGCCGGGGGCGATCCGGGCAAGGTGGTGTTCTCGGGCGTGGGCAAGACCGAAACCGCGATGCGGGCCGCCCTGCAGGCGGGCGTGCGCTGCTTCAATGTCGAATCCGAGAGTGAGCTGCACCGACTCAATCAGGTGGCCGGTGCCGCAGGTCGCAAGGCACCGGTCTCGCTGCGGGTCAATCCCGATGTCGACGCGGGCACCCATCCCTACATTTCCACCGGTTTGCGCGAGAACAAGTTCGGCATTGCCCACGAGCGGGCGCTGCAGGCCTATCGCACGGCTGCCGCCCTGCCCCACCTGCAGATCACCGGCATCGATTGCCACATCGGCTCGCAGATCACCGAGCTTGCACCCTTCCTGGCGGCGCTCGACCGGTTGCTCGAACTGGTTGACGCCCTTCAGAGCGCAGGCATTGCGATCGATCATCTGGACCTGGGTGGCGGCCTGGGCATCCGGTATCGCGACGAAACCCCGCCCGAGCCGCAGGCACTCCTGGGCGCCATCTTTGCGCGCGTGAAGGCCTGGGCACACTCCCGCGGACGCGCCGTGCCTGAGGTGCTGTTCGAATTCGGTCGCGCCGTGGTGGGCAATGCCGGTCTGCTGCTCACCCGGGTGGAGGTGCTGAAAGAAAACGGCGACCGGCGCTTTGCGGTGGTCGACGCGGCCATGAACGATCTCATGCGCCCGGCCATGTACGAGGCCTGGCATGACATCGTTGAAGTCAAGGCCGCAGGAACGGGCGCGCGCGCGTACTACGATGTGGTGGGGCCGGTCTGCGAATCGGGCGATTGGCTCGGACGGGGCCGTGAGCTCGCGCTTGCCGAAGGCGACTTGCTCGCGATTCTGTCCGCCGGGGCCTACGGCATGGCGATGAGCTCGAACTACAACACCCGTCCGCGCGGCGCCGAGGTGCTGGTCGACGGTGACCAGGTTCATCTGCTGCGCGAACGCGAAACCATCGCCTCGCTGTTTGCCGGCGAGCGGCTGCTGCCCGGCTAGGCGCGTCGCCAGCGCCGCCACAACCGCGCCCCGAGCAGCAGGCCGATCACGGCGGCATAGATCGACACCTCGGAAAAGTCGTTTTTTCCGGCCTTGTGCCACACGTAGTGCAGCAGGGCTGCGATGGCCACGACATAGACCAGGCGGTGCAGCAGCCCCCAGCGGCGCCCCAGCCGACGCTGCATGGCCTGGGTTGAGGTCAGGGCGAGGGGCAGCATCAGCATGAAGGCTGCGAACCCGGCCGTGATGAACGGCCTGCGCACAATGTCGCGCACGATGGCAGCCGCATCGAAAAACTGATCGAACCAGACATAGGTCGTGAGGTGCAGCAGCGCGTAGAAGAAGGCAAACAAGCCCAGCATGCGGCGCAGGCGGATGAGCGCCGTCCAGCCCGTCCAGTGGCGCAGGGGCGTGATGGCAAGCGTGAGGCACAGCATCACCAGCGTCCAGGTGCCCGTTGAGCGGGTGACCAGCTCGATGGGATTGGCGCCCAGTCCACCAAACCAGTCGAATGCGCCGGCCAGCACCAGGCGCGCCAGCGGCAGCAAGGCCACTACAAAGACGGCCGCTCGAATCGCCGGGGTATTGAGCATGCGCCGATCACCAGGCGAAACAGTCGCGCTCAGTAATTGCGGCGTAGATCCATCCCGGCGTACAGGCTTGCGACCTGATCGGCATAGCCGTTGAACATCAGCGTGGGCCGCTTGCGGGTGAGAAAGCCGTCTTCACCAATACGCCGCTCGGTGGCCTGCGACCAGCGAGGATGATCAACCTCGGGGTTGACGTTGGAGTAGAAGCCGTATTCCTGGGGCGCCGAGCGGCTCCAGCTGGTCATGGGCTGATGTTCGGTGAAGCGGATGCGAACCAATGACTTGCTGCTCTTGAAGCCGTACTTCCAGGGCACCACCAGGCGCACCGGGGCGCCGTTCTGATTGGGCAGCACCTCACCATACAGCCCGAAGGTGAGCAGGGTGAGGGGGTGACGGGCCTCGTCCAGTCGCAGACCCTCGGTGTAGGGCCACTTGATCACCGGCGAGCGCAGGCCCGGCATCTGGGTGCCATCGGCCAGCGTGATGAATTCAACGAACCTGGCATTGCCCAGAGGCTCGACGCGGCGGATGAGTTCGGCCAGCGGAAAGCCCACCCAGGGAATCACCATCGACCAGCCTTCGACGCAGCGCATGCGGTAGATGCGCTCCTGCATCGGCGCCCACTTGAGCAGGTCTTCGATGTTGAACGTGCCGGGCCGCGCAACGGCACCCTCGACCGTGAGGGTCCAGGGCCGCGTACGCAGGGTGTGGGCCTTGCGATGGGGTTCGTCCTTGTCGAGGCCGAACTCGTAGAAGTTGTTGTAGGTGGTGACGTCCTGGTAGGGCGTCGGTTTGTCGGTCGTTGTGAACTCGGCCGGGCCGGGCACGGTCTCGAGCCGGGATGCAGCCCGGCCGCCGCCGGCACGCGCACCCGCGCCGGTAGCGGCAGGGGCGCCCTGAGGCTGGCTTGAAGTTTGACCTTGAGACTGGGCGCGGGCTGGCGAGGCGCCCATCACCGCAGGCGCTGCAAGGCCGGCCAAGCCGGCAGCCGCCACCAGCTTGCGACGCCCTTCCCAGGCGGATCGAGGGGTGATCTCAGAGGGCAATGGCTCGCTGGCCAGCGGAACGCGAATGATCATGCCTGCCTTCCAGACGGAATCGACTCGAAACGCACGGGTGAGCGCTTCGTCAGCGCAGGCCCGCCCTCTCAGCGCAGACCCGCCCTCTTATCGCGGAACCGCCTTATCAGCGCGGAGCTGCCCTCTCAGTGTGGAGCTGCCCCTCAGCGCGGAGCTGCCCCTCAGCGCGGAGCTGCCCCTCAGCGCAGACCCGCAATGTAATCGGAAACCGCCTTGATCTCACGATCGGACATGCGAGCCGAAATGGTCGTCATCTGGGCGCTGTTCTTGCGCTGTCCGCCACGGAACTGGGTGAGCTGAGACTCGGTGTACTCGGCCCACTGCCCCTGCAGACGCGGATACTGGGCAGGAATGCCCGCACCGGCCGGGCCATGGCAACCGGCGCACGACGGAATCTGCTTTTCGGGAATGCCCGAGCGATAGATCTTTTGACCCAGTTCGACCAGTTCCTTGTTGCGGGCGGCCGAGGGCTTGAGCGTCTGGCTCGAGTACCAGGCTGCGATGTGGCGACGGTCTTCGTCGGACAGGGTGGCTGCGAAACCCGCCATGATGGCGTTGGCCCGCTCGGCCTCCTTGGCGCCCTGCTTGGGAACGAAATTGACCAGCTGCTTGTAGAGATAGTCGGCGTGCTGACCAGCCAGCTTGGGATTGGCGGGGGCGGTGGAGTTGCCATCGGCACCATGACAGGCCGCGCAGGTCTGAGACAGCTGCTGGCCCTTGGCCGGATCGGGCTTGACCGCAGCGCCTTGGGCAAACGCGGCCGTACTGGCCGCAGCAAAAAACGCCGCGCAGGTCATCGAGCGAAACAGAGTGCTGGCCTTCAGCATGGAGACACCTGAATGTAAGCGAACCGCAATAAACCAGCGATTGTACAATAGCCGACTCATGTCGCTGCTCACCACCGCCCGCTTCGAGATCACGGTGGCCGCCCTCAACCAGCTGCCTGGTGATCCCATGCCCGAGGTGGCCTTTGTGGGCCGCTCCAACGCCGGCAAGAGTTCGGCCATCAATGTGTTGTGCAACCGCAAGCGTCTGGCGTTTGCCAGCCGCACGCCCGGCCGAACTCAGGCCCTCAACCTGTTTGGTGTGGGCCCGCCCGACCAGACCCTTGCCCGTCTGGTTGACACCCCCGGCTACGGCTACGCGGCCGCACCGCTCGAAACCAAGCGCCAATGGGATCAGCTGGCCGGCGAATACCTGGTACGTCGTGCGCAACTGCTGGGGGTCGTGTTGCTGGCCGATATCCGTCGCCAGCTCACCGACCTCGACCGGCAACTGATTGCCTGGGTTCCTGCGCAGGTGCCGCTCGTGGTTGTGCTGACCAAGAGCGACAAACTCTCGCGCCAGCAGGGCACCTCCGCCCTGCGCGCCGTGCGCGCCGAGCTCGCCCGCCTGCGACCCCAGGCCATCGATGAGGTGCGGATGTTCTCGGCACTCAATCGCAGCGGCCGCGACGAACTGGTGGCTCACATCGAGCGCTGGCTCAAGCCCGCGCCCTCGGCCGACACCGTGTCTGCCTGAGCCTCGGACAACACCGTGTCTGCCTGAGCAAAGCGACTCAAACTCACCAGGAGGCTGCGCTCACCTCGGGTGCCGTGGGCTGGACAGACACCGGGATTGTCCAATCCAGATTTGTACGGGCTGCCTGGACAAAACATCGGCTCAGGACTAAAAGACCGGTGTCTGGACGGACACTCGGGCCCATCGGATTGCTGGGCAGCGGTGGGCGTTCAGCCACCGCAAGCCTGCTTGAAAGCTTTGGACGAGCCTGAAGCCCACAAAAAAAGGCCAAAAAAAAGGCCCCGGACGCTGATGCGCCGGGGCGGAATGCCTTCGAAATCTCGCAGGCACCCGCTCAGGGAGGAGAAGCGGGAGACAGTCGGTTGACCATCTGTTGTCCATGATAAAGCGTCAGACAAAAAGCGCAAGCATTATTTGATTCATGCAGTCGGAAATCCTCGGAAACGCCTCAATCCCATTACAAAGAACCAAGCCATGACTCATTTTCCTCAATTAGAACAAGGGTTTCCAATCCAAAGGCCGCGTCGCCTGCGACGAGATGACTTTACTCGTCGGCTGGTTCGCGAGAATGCGCTGACGGTCAACGATCTGATTTACCCGGTGTTTGTCCACGACGAAAACAAAGCCAACCAGGCTGTTCCGTCCATGCCCGGGGTCGAGCGCCAGGGGATCGACGCCCTGCTGCGCACCGCCGAGCAGTGCGTGAAGCTCGGCGTCCCGGTGCTGGCCATCTTTCCGGTGATCGATCCCTCACTCAAGACGCCGGACGGGCGCGAGGCGACACGGCCCGACGGACTGGTGCCCCGGGTTGTCCAGGCGGTGAAGCAGCGGTTCCCGGAGCTCGGTGTGCTCACGGACGTGGCGCTCGATCCCTACACCAGTCATGGTCAGGACGGCGTGATTGATGATCAGGGCTATGTCATCAATGATGTGACCAGCGCGATCCTGCGTGATCAGGCCCTGGTGCAGGCCCAGGCGGGCGTGGATATCGTGGCGCCCTCGGACATGATGGATGGCCGCATCGGTGGCATCCGCCGGGCCCTGGAAGATGCTGGCCATATTCACACGAAGATCATGGCGTATTCGGCCAAATATGCCTCGGGGTTCTACGGGCCATTCCGCGATGCCGTGGGTTCAGCCAAGAACCTCGGCAAGAGCGACAAGAAGACCTATCAGATGGATCCGGCCAACAGCGACGAGGCGCTGCGCGAAGTGGCGCTTGATCTGCAGGAAGGCGCCGACATGGTGATGGTCAAACCCGGATTGCCCTATCTGGACATCGTGCGGCGTGTGAAGGACACCTTTCGGGTGCCCACCTTTGTGTACCAGGTCAGTGGGGAGTACGCCATGATCAAGGCTGCAGGCGCCAATGGTTGGCTTGATGAGCGTGCCGTGGCGCTCGAGGCGCTGCTGGCCATGAAGCGAGCCGGCGCCGATGGCGTACTGACCTACTTTGCGCTCGATGCCGCACGCTGGTTGCGCGAGGGCTGATCGGAGCAGTCTTCAGTGAACGAAGCGGCGCCGGGTGAGGCCGGTGGCCAGCCAGAAGCCGGCCAGCGCATAGGCCACCAGCACTGACACCGGGCCAAGCACATCGGGAGGCCATTGGCCCAAGACCAGCGGTCGGGCGAGCTGAACGGCCGCGGTCAGAGGCAGCCATTCGCACACTGGCTGCAACCAGCCCGGCAGCTGCTGGATTGGAAAGTACACCCCGGACAGGAAGGTCATGGGGGTGAGCGCCAGCGTGAAGTAATACGAAAAGAAGTCGTAGCCATGGGCCAGCGCATTGAAGCACAGGCCGATAGCGGAAAAGGCCAGACCCGTGAGCAGGATCACCGGTGCGAGCGCCAGCAGCGTGGGCGCTCTTGAGATGTCGAGCAGAATCGCCACCAGAACGATGGCCACCCCCGAGATGCAGCCCTTGAGCGCCGCCCAGAGCCACTCGGCCGCCAGCACATCATCGAGGTTGAGTGGCGCGTGCAGGAGTGACTCCCAGGTGCGCTGCACATTCATTCGCGAATACGCCGAATAGAGCGATTCGAAACTCGCAGCGAGCATGGTGCTCATGCAGACCGCACCACCGGCCAGAAAGGTGACGTAGGGCACGCCGTCGATCTCGCGCAGCAAGGCGCCCAGACCGTAGCCAAAGGCCACCAGCGTGATCAGGGGATCGGCCACATTGGCCAGCAGGCTGGGCAGCGCAAGCTTGCGCCAGACCAGCGCGTGCCGACGCAACACCGGAATCAGACGCAGGCTCAGGCGAGGGGGCGCCCAGCGCGGCGGTGAGCTCATTCGCGAAGATCCCGACCGGTGAGTTTGAGAAATACGTCTTCGAGGTTGGCGGGCCGGTGCAGCACGCGCAACGGGGGATGCGCTTGCAGTGACTGCAACACCGGTGCCGGATTGCGGCAATAGGCGAAGGTGGTCTCGCCCACGGTCTCCTGGCGGTCGCACAGGCTTCTTGCGGCCTCAGCCCAGGCGGCTCGCTCCGGCCCATGCACCTCGATGACATGGGGCTCGATCTCGCGACCGATCAGACCGGCAGGGGAATCCAGCGCGATCGCGCGGCCGTGATCAACGATCAGCATGCGATCGCAGAGCCGTTCAGCCTCATCCATGAAATGGGTGGTGAGGATGATGGTCTTGCCCAGCACCAGCAAGCGCTTCAGGCGCTCCCAGATGAGGTGCCGCGCCTGCGGATCCAGTCCGGTGGTGGGCTCATCGAGCACCAGGACCTGAGGGTCGTTGATCAGGGCACGCGCCATGGTGAGGCGCCGCTTCATCCCCCCGGAAAGCGTCTGAATGCGCGCATCGCGCTTGAGGGTGAGCTGGGCAAAGTCCAGTAGATCGGGGATGCGACTGCGGGTGAGCGCATCGGACTGGCCGAAATAGCGGCCAAACACCAGCAGGTTCTCGGCGACCGTGAAATCGGGGTCGAGCGGGTCGTTCTGCGGCACGACACCCACCTGCATCCGCGCTTCGCGTGCGCGTACTGGCACCGGCTCATCGAGCAGTCGGATGCGGCCCTCGTCGGGCTGAATCAAGCCCAGGCACAGCTTGAGGGTCGTGCTCTTGCCCGCGCCATTGGGGCCGAGCAGGCCAAAGCACTCTCCGCGGCGGACCGCGAAGGACAGGCCGTCAACGGCCCGGTGAGATCCGAAAGTCTTGGCCAGTCCCTCGACCAGGAGTACCTCACCGCGATGAGGCGACGGCACCGGGCGGTTGGCGAGGTGGGTCGGTGGGTTTGTCATCGGCTGCGCTCCGCCTGAAAGACACACGGCGCCCTGCGGCGCCGTGGTCAATGCTGCGGGGATGCACGCAATCAGCTTGCAGCGCCCTCGGTGGCCGCCTCGGCCTGCTCCGGACGATCGAGCAGTTCGACCAGGGCCATGGGGGCGTTGTCACCCACCCGGAAGCCGAACTTCAGGATGCGCAGGTAGCCGCCATTGCGGGTGGCATAGCGCGGGCCGAGTTCGTTGAAGATCTTGACGACCATGTCGCGATCACGCAGGCGATCGAAGGCCAGCCGGCGATTGGCCAGCGAGGGCTTCTTGCCCAGCGTGATGATCGGCTCGACCACGCGGCGCAATTCCTTGGCTTTGGGCAGCGTGGTCTTGATCACCTCGTGGCGCAGCAGCGAGTTGGTCATGTTGCGCAGCATCGCCTCGCGGTGCGAGCTGGTGCGGTTGAGTTTGCGAAGTCCGTGACGGTGACGCATGGTGATGTTTCCTTGGTGACGGGCGCGTCAGGGACGCTCAAGGCCCGCCGGGGGCCAGTTCTCGAGACGCATGCCAAGCGTCAGGCCGCGTGAAGCCAGCACTTCCTTGATTTCGTTGAGCGACTTGCGACCCAGGTTGGGGGTCTTGAGCAGCTCGTTCTCGGTGCGCTGAATGAGATCGCCGATGTAGAAAATGTTCTCGGCCTTCAGGCAGTTGGCCGAACGCACCGTGAGCTCGAGATCATCGACCGGGCGCATGAGCACCGGATCGATCTGGGGCGCACGGCCCGAACCCACTGCGAGCGCGCCCGACGTGCTGGCACCCACCAGATCGGCCGGGGTCTCGTGCCCCTCAAGGGCAGCAAACACCGACAGCTGTTCCACCAGAATGCGGGCCGACTGACGCACCGCCTCTTCGGGGGAAATGACCCCATTGGTCTCGACGTCGATCAGCAGCTTGTCGAGGTCGGTACGGTTTTCAACCCGTGCGCTTTCGACGGCGTAGCTCACGCGACGGACCGGCGAGAACGAGGCATCGAGAACGACACGCCCAATGGTTTTGGAGTCGGCCAGACTGCGCAGCGTGCCGGGCACGTAACCACGGCCCTTCTCGACCTTGATCTGCATGTCGAGCTTGCCACCCTGGGTCAGATTGCCGATGACATGGTCGGCATTGATCAGCTCGACATCGTGCGGCAACTCGATGTCGGAGGCCAGCACCGGCCCGGGGGTTTCCTTGCGCAGCGTGAGGAAGACATCGTCCCGCTGGTGAAGCTTGAAGACCACGCCCTTGAGGTTCAGGAGCAGGTCGACCACGTCTTCACGCAGGCCATCGATGGTGGAGTACTCGTGCACGACACCGGAGATCTGGACTTCGGTGGGGGCATAGCCGGCCATCGAGGAAAGCAGCACACGACGCAGGGCATTGCCCAGCGTGTGGCCGAAACCGCGCTCAAACGGCTCCATGACCACACGGGCGTGCGACGGTCCGAGTTGCTCGACCTCGACGATGCGGGGCTTCAGCAGGGCATTCTGCATGGATGGGATTCCCTTGATTAGCGCGAGTACAACTCGACGATCAGGCTTTCATTGATGTCGGCAGTCAGGTCGGAGCGCTCGGGCACCGACTTGAACACACCTTCCATCTTGGTCTTGTCGACCGACACCCAGGAGGGGAAGCCGCTTTGCTCGGCAAGGCTGAGCGAATCCTGGATGCGGGTCTGCTTGCGCGACTTCTCGCGCACGGCAACCACATCGTTCGGGCGAATCTGTGCCGACGGAATGTTCATGGTGGCACCGTTCACGCTGATGGCCTTGTGACTCACCAGCTGGCGGGCTTCCGCCCGGGTGGAGGCCAGGCCCATGCGGTAAACGACATTGTCGAGCCGGCACTCGAGCAGGGCGAGCAGGTTGGAACCCGTGTTGCCCTTGCGGCGCTCGGCTTCAGCAAAGTACCGACGGAACTGGCGCTCAAGCACACCGTACATGCGCTTGACCTTCTGCTTTTCACGCAGTTGCAGTCCGTAATCGGACGTCCGTGCACCCGACGTGCGGCCATGCTGGCCGGGCTTGGTGTCGAGCTTGCACTTGTCGGCGAGCGAGCGACGTGCACTCTTGAGAAAAAGGTCAGTCCCTTCGCGTCGGGACAGTTTGGCTTTGGGTCCGGTATAGCGTGCCACTTGAAGTCTTCCTGGGATACGCAGCCGAGGCTGCGGTTAGTCTGCACACCACATCAGCAAGACGGGCTTGCCGAAGGCGCAGACAGTGGGCTTGGAGAGAAAAACGACGACGGTGTCAGATGCGGCGCTTTTTGGGCGGGCGGCAACCGTTGTGCGGAACGGGCGTGACATCGGAGATCGAGAGGATCTTGATGCCCAGCGCGTTGAGCGCGCGCACCGACGACTCGCGACCGGGGCCCGGGCCCTTGATGCGCACGTCGAGGTTGCGAATGCCCTGCTCCTGAGCCACGCGACCGGCCGTTTCGGCAGCCACCTGGGCTGCGAACGGCGTGGACTTGCGTGAGCCCTTGAAGCCTGCACCTCCCGATGACGCCCAAGACAGGGCGTTGCCCTGGCGATCGGTGATGGTGATGATGGTGTTGTTGAAGGAAGCGTGAACGTGGGCGATGCCGTCCGAGACGTTCTTCTTGACCTTCTTGCGCACGCGGCTGCCTTGGCTGCCGGATTTCTGAGTGGCCATGGGTGTTCCGTGAGTTCGGTGTTATTTCTTGAGGGCGACGCCGGCCTTGCGCGGACCCTTGCGAGTCCGTGCATTGGTCCGGGTGCGCTGGCCACGCAGCGGCAGGCCACGGCGATGCCGCACACCGCGGTAGCAGCCCAGGTCCATCAGGCGCTTGATCGACATCGTCACCTCACGACGCAGGTCACCCTCGATCGTGAAGCGATTGATCTGGTCGCGCAGTCGCTCGAGCTCGGCGTCGGTGAGGTCCTTGACCTTCTTGGTCAGGGGCACACCGGCGGCCTCGCAAATCGCCCGGGCGCGAGGGCGGCCAATGCCAAAAATGGCCGTCAGACCGATTTCGGTGTGCTGACGGTCCGGGATATTGATACCCGCAATACGTGCCATGCGATTCCTCTTCAGCCTTGACGCTGCTTGTGACGCGGATCGGCGCAGATCACCCGCACCACTCCGTTACGCTTGATGATCTTGCACTTGCGGCAGATCTTCTTGACGCTAGCCAGTACCTTCATTGCTTTCCCCTGCGTGCGTGGAGCACGCCATCAACCGTGTTCATTGCCTTTGGCCCTGCCGGTCACTTCGCCCTGAAGACGATGCGTGCCCGCGACAGGTCGTAGGGCGTGAGTTCTACCGTGACCTTGTCCCCCGGCAGGATCCGGATGTAGTGCATCCGCATCTTTCCGGAGATATGACCCAGCACGACGTGACCGTTTTCCAGCTTCACTCGGAAGGTGGCATTGGGCAGGTTCTCGAGCACCTCGCCCTGCATCTGGATCACATCGTCTTTGGCCATCCGTTTTGTTCCGTCCTTCAGCGAGTGGGCGTGCCCATGCCCTTGAAACTGGTCTTCTTGAGCAGGCTCTCGTACTGATGAGACATGAGATACGCCTGAACCTGGGCCATGAAGTCCATGGTGACCACCACGATGATCAGCAGCGAGGTGCCACCGAAATAGAACGGCACATTCCAACGCAACACCAGAAACTCGGGCAGCAGACACACCAGCGTGATGTAGATGGCCCCGGCGAGCGTCAGGCGCATGAGGATCTTGTCGACATAGCGGGCGGTCTGCTCGCCCGGGCGAATCCCAGGCACAAACGCACCACTCTTCTTGAGGTTGTCGG
>Ga0255182_1000970_pt1 | contig 16484 bp, 10 predicted proteins | sample Atl_UVDOM_RepA_8_FD_188420 | JGI IMG/M metagenome (GOLD analysis project Ga0255182, IMG submission 188420) | Freshwater microbial communities from Altamaha River, Georgia, United States - Atl_UVDOM_RepA_8d | ecosystem: Environmental > Aquatic > Freshwater > River | place: USA: Georgia...
CCCCGCCGCCGCCGAAGTCAAAGGTGTGTGAAGACTGAGAAGCGCCACCGGCAAAACCCTGGCCCGTTGTGCCGGCGCCACCGGCATTGCCAGCGGTGGAACCCCCCGTGTTGCCACCACCCCCACTGCCGCCAGTGCCGCCGGGGCCCGCGTCTCGCCCGCCACCACCACCGCCGCCCACAGCAGTCAAGCCCAGTGCAGTGGTGCTGCTGCCCTGGCTGCCTCTGGTGGTGCCCCCCACCGGCGTGCCGGCACCCCCGGCACCGACGGTGATGCTGGAGGCTCCACCCGAAATGGACGTACTGCCGACCAAAAGACCGCCAGCGCCGCCACCACCACCGTGGCGGGCGCCACCCCCACCGCCGCCGGCAACGATCAGATAATCGACGGTGGTGTCAAGATTCAGTGTGGTAGCACCCGTCAAGGTGATGTTGTTGGCGATCTGCGTGACACCGCGCCCGAAGGTCAGGGTGGCTCCGCCGATGCTGAGCGCACCACTGCCCAGTGCCGTGTTGGTGTACAGGCCCAGGATGCCCGCCGTCGCCGTGACGTTGCCGGTGTAGACAGTGGTGCTGGCTGCCAGCCGCAGCGCCCCAGAACCACTCATGGCGATGGTGCCGGCGCCACGCAATTCCCCCGAAAGAATCTGGTTGGCGCTGGAGGCCATCTCCAGGCCGCCACCACCAGCGATGTCGATCACGCCGGCGTAGTTGTAGCGGCCAAAGCCATCACTGCCGCCGAGCGATCCGGCACTGCCGATGGTGAGCTTGCCACTGGATATGGTGGTGTTGCCGCTGTGGCTGTTGGCACCCGTGAGCGTGAAGGTGCCGCTGCCGGTCTTGGTCAACGCACCAGCGCCCGAGATCACACCTTCGTAGGTGGTGTCGGCATTGCTGCTGCCGGTGGTCAGCGTCACGCCGCTGTCGAGCGACACATGGCCACCCGTGGCGCCACCTCCTGCAAGACTGGCGATGCTCAGATTGCTGGCCGCGTTGAGCAATGCACCCGCTGTGCTGTTGAGCGTCACTGCCCCCGTGCCCAGTGCCGTAGTGCTGGTCGTGGTCCTGACGGTACCGGCACTGATGGTGGTGCCGCCGCTGTAGGTGTTCGCACCCGACAGGGTCAGCGTGCCCGCAATCGCATCCGTGGTGAGCGCACCAACGCCGCTGATGGTGCCGGTGATGGTCGCCGCAAGATTGTTGACAGCAAAAGTGCTGGCGCCTGTTGCAGTGAATTGATGAACGGTATACCCGGAAGCGCTGCTCGTGCCCGAAGAGGTCGTTCCACCCTCTGCAGCCTGGGCGCCCCTGTATCGAACCACGACAGTGCCGGATCCGCCGCTACCAGCTCCGCCTGCGCCTTGGTCGTATCCGCCACCGCCTCCCCCACCGGTATTGGCTGCAGCATGTTGACCTGCACTGTCCAGGTCACCCCCTTGACCGCCGCCACCCTGGCCGCCTGCACCACCTTTCAGCACAGACGAACCATCACGCAGATCACTGAAGCCGCCACCCCCGCCGGCATACCAAACCGTACTGCCCGTGATGTCGCTGGATTTGCCAGCGCCACCGGCTCCGCCTGTGTGGGTGGTGCTGTTTCCAGCCTGGCCAACAGCACCAGCGCCCCCACCACCGCCTGCTGCCCGAATATTGCCGGTGCCAAGTCCACCATTGAAACCCTGACCCGCTACACCCGTACCCGCAGTTCCACCGAAATATGCACTCGCACCACCGCCAGAACCGCCGTTCATGTTGTCGCCATCAGAGCCGCTACCACCTCCTTCGGCGGTGATGGCCGTCAAGCCAGCACCCGTTATGGAACTGCTGGCGCCTTTCTTGAGCTGAGCACCACCTGTTCCCACGGTCACGGTGTAGTTCCCCGTCGGTAGAAGCGTTGAGCCGGTGAGGAAACCACCGGCACCGCCGCCCCCGCCGCGAGCAAAGCTACCGCCACCGCCACCGCCACCGCCGCCACCGACCACAAGGTACTCCACCTCCAGCGGCGCCAAGTCAATGGTGGCAGAGCCGCTGAGCACAATGTTGTTTTCCAGCGTGGTGCCATGGGCCAAGCTCAGGGTGGTGCCACCACTCAGGTTAAGCGTGCCCGTGCCGCTGACCGTGCCATTGCCCGGCCGCAGGGTCAGGCCACCCGTGCCACTGCGGGTGATGTCGGCATTGATGAGAATGCTGCTGGCGGCCTTGAGGGTCAGCGTGCCGGTGCCACCGGCCGTGATGGCCGCAGCCACCGTGATCGTGCCGGTCTCGGTGCCCGTGCTGCCGGTGAACACCGTCACGTTGGTGGTGGCCAGCGCGGTTTGCAGCGTGGTCGCATTGACGATGGCGCCGTCGGCTGTGGCGGTGTAGTTGGCATCCACCCCGGCTTGGGAATCGCCAGAAATGGTGATGTTGCGGGGGTCGAGCAACCACTCTCCGGTCTTCCCCATCGGCGAGGCGGTGGACACGGTGATCCCGTCGACCCGTAGGTCGTAACCCGAGGTCTCAATGCGGCCCCCATTGCCGCCTTGCGTGCCTCCCGTGGCGATGAGCTGGCCGGTAACCGTGGTCACGCTGTTGCGGCGCGTGATGTCGCTCCAGGCCACGATGGTGCCGCCATCGCCCTGCTCGGTGGCGCTGGCGTCCAGCGTGACGCTGCTGCCAATGCGGGTGCGCACGGCCTGCGGCAGGCTGCCGCCGCCTTGCCAGTCGCCGCCCACCAGAATCGTGCCGCCGCCCTGTGCACCTTTGGCGTCCACGCGGGTGCCGTTGTCCAGGCTGATGTCGTCGCTGGTGAGCGTGATCTGGCCGCCACGGCCGCGGCGTGCGCTGGCGTTCAGGCTGCTGTTGCTCAGGATGGCCTGGCTGGGTGGCAGGGGCGACTGGGGTGATGTCGGCGCTTCGGGCGCCGGCGCCTCGCTGCCACCGAGCATGGCCAGTGCAGCCTCCACGGTGCTGCTGACCGCTACGGCCAGGGACTCACTTTCTTGCGGACCGCGCAGGTCGATCTGACCGCCGGCATTGTCACCCATGGCGCTCAGTTGCGCACCGTCCAGCGTGCTTTGGCTGGCGACCAGGCGAATGCTGCCGCCCTGGCCGTCGCCGCTGGCGTCCAGCGTACCGGCGATGTGGAGTTGCGCGGCGCGCAGGCGCACGTCGCCGCCTTGGGCCGGTGCACTGGCTTTTTCACCGCGAACCGACAGGCTGCCCGCCGCCGTTTGCGTGAGCGTGCCGCCACTGGTCAGCGTGACCTGCCCGCCGGCGCCGTGGGTGCCCTTGGCTTCGATGGTGCCTTCGTTGCGCAGGCTTTGCGTGGCAGCAATGGCGATACTGCCACCCACATCACCATTGGCGCGGATGGCGCCGGTGTTGAAAAATTCACTGGCGGCAATCTGGATGTCGCCGCCTTTGCTCTTCTCCGAACCAGCGGGTGCGGGCGCCGCCGAGGCGTCGATGCTGCCGCTGTTGTTGACCACGACCGCACTCAGGCGAATCTTGCCGCCCACGCGCGTGGCACCTTTGGCCTCGATGCGGCCGCTGTTGTTGATGACCGCCTGCTGCAGTGCGCTGGCGGCGCGCGCGCTGATGAACACGGTGCCGTCTTCGGCGCTCACGAGTTGCCGGTTGTCAACCAGCGCCTTGTAGGCCCCTTTGTCGACCACCACACCCCAGCCACTGGCACTGTTGTGCAGGGTGATGGCCTCGCCCGCCGCCAGCACCACCGTGCCCTGGCGTGCGCGAATGACGCCTTCGTTGCGCACCTCGGGCGCCAGCAGGGCGATCAGGCCGGCGTCACGGGCATTGAGCTCGCCCTGGTTGACCACGCTGCCACGGCCGTCGGTGAAGCGGTAGCGCCCGGCCATGAAGTCCTCGTCGCTAATCTTCATGGCGCCCGCCACCAGGGCACCCACATCCACGCGGGCATTGGCGCCGAACAGCACGCCGTTGGGGTTGAGCAGGAACACCTGGCCGTTGGCCTGGAGCCGGCCGTGGATCTGCGAGGGGTCGTTGCCCTGCACACGGTTGAGCGCCACTGCGTCTTTACCCGGCTGCACAAACTGCACGCTGGCGCTTTGGCCGATGTTGAAGCTTTGCCAGTTAATGACGACGCGCTGGCTGCTTTGCTGCACCGTCATCTGCGCGCCGCTCTGGCTGATGCCGGCCTGCCCGGCCGTCACCTGGCCGCCTGAGGGTAGCGCGTGGGCGGCGGGGGGTGTGGCCGAAACCGCCAGCTGGGACGGTGCCGCCAATGCCGTGGGCGCAGTCCAGACCGAGGCACACAGCCAGGCCCCGAGCGCTAGCCGGGCGCCAGCCAGCCAGGGGCTGAGCCCTGCTGATTTGCCGGTCTGCCCCTGACGCACAGGGGTGCCGTGCTGACCGCCGTCCTTGCCATTGGTTCGGGCCGTTTCGCTGACCACCATCCAGGCCGAACGGGACTCACTCCAGACAATGCGATAACAGTGGTTCATGACAGGTACTGCAAATCCATCAGGTTCAGAAGTTCAGCGTGGCCGACAGCCACAGCCGGTTGCGGCGCTGGCTGCCGTCGCTGTCGGCGCCGGTGCTGGGGTTGGCCAGCGGGTTGGTGCCTAGCCGTCGCGCCAGCGTCATGCGCACCGAGGCGCGGGCTGAGGGCATCCAGGCCAGGCCCAGGCCGTAGCCACGCAGTTCGATCTGCTGCGCGCTGGTGCTCTGGCCATAGGGGCGGTGCTGCACACGCACGCTGCCGTGGTCGTAAAAGCCTGTCCACTGCCACTGCGCGTTCAGGCTGTAGCGCCATTCAGCGGTGGCCAGCCAGCCGTGGTCGCCGGTGGCTTCCGAGGTGGGGTAGGCCCGCACGCCTTGTGGGCCGCCGAGCGAGAACTTCTCGGACGAGTCGAGGTTGCGGGTGGCGTACTGACCGTTCCACGACAGCCACAGGGCGTGGCTGCCGCCCCAGCGCTGAAGGCGCGACAGGGATGTGCTGAGCTTGCCAAAGCCGCCTTCGGTTTGCGGGCCGGCCAGGTCCTGCTGGCGGTCGGCTTCGGTCTGGAGTGCGAGTCGCCCGGCCGTGAGGCTCAGGCTCCAGGAGGTGGTGCCCCCATCGCCCAGGCTGTCTGGGCGGTCGCCACTCAGGCCAGCCTGCAGGCTGTGCAGGGTCTTGCGGGCATCGCTCAGGTCGGGCACCACGTTGTGGAACTGCTTGCGCTCGGCCTGCAGGCTGAGCGTGGCGTTGCCCTGCGATCCGCGCAGCCAGGGCCACTGGGCGCTGGTGCCAAAGACTTGCGTATCGCCGTAGCCCGCCGAGCTGCTGAACTCGCCAAGCATGCGGTAGCGCATCTGCGCCGCATTCAGGCCCATGCGCCAGCCCTGCGCGCCCACCGGGCGGTGGTAGGCCAGACGCTGGTAGTCCACGCCTTCGGTGGCCATGAGGTTGAGCAGGAGCTGGTCGCCCAGGCGCAGCGGGTTGTCCACGCTGAGCTGGGCGTTGAGCCGGTCGGCCCCGGTCGAGCGCGAGCCGCCGTTGTCGTAGACCAGGGCCGCGCTGCCCCAGCCTCGGTCTTGCACGGCCACCACAATGTCGGTGGCGCCAGGGGTGTCGCTGGCGGCCAGACTGGCGCTGGCACTCACGCCGGGGGTTTCACTCACCAGGCTCAGGGCGCGTTCGTAGTCGGGCAGGCGCAGGGGGCGGCCTGCGGGCAGCTGGGCTTGCAGCAGGCGCTGCAGGTGCTCTGCGGGCAAGCGGGTGGCCCTCCCGGCCTGACCGGCTGTGCTTTGCACCGCCAGCTGGGCCTGGCCAATCCGTGCTTCGATCACCTGCACGCGCACCTCGGCGCGCTCGTCCAGGGTCTGCTCGGGCAGCTGCGCGCGTGCCAGCCAGCCTTGGCCCTGGTAGAAGGTTGCCACGGCTTGCAGGGCCTGTTCGAGCTCGGCAAAGTCAATCGGGCGGTTCAGCCAGGGGTTGAGGACGGCCTGCAGCGCCGGCTCGGGCACGAGGGTGACGCCCTCCAGCACGAAGGACTGGATCACAAAGCGCACATCGGAAGCCGGCGCCTTCGGGGCGGGTGCCGGGGTCGCGGCTGGCTTGGCCGGGTTCGGTGTCGCGGGCGCCGGTGCCGCCTGGCGCTGCTGGCGCTCGAGCTCACGCAGCACGCTGCCCGCATCGGGCGGGGTTTGGGCGTGGGCAGTGCAGGCCCCGGCCGCAGCCAGGGCGCAGACCAGGGTGCGCAGCTGTAGCCGCTGTGGCGTACGCCGTTGAGCGCCAGGGCGCTGCGAGCGGGAGTCGCTCATGGCTCCTCAGGCAACAACGCGGGCAGACCCGGTGCCTGCGTCGACAGGCTGGGCTGCTTCTGCAGAGGCTGGACTGGCCGCCTGCCCCTGGGCCGCAATCACCTGCACGCCCACTTGCGCGGCCTGTGCAAAGCGGTCGATCACGATCTGGCGCAGATGGTCGATCTGCTGCAGCGCGTAGCCCAGGTCGGGAAACACAGCCGGTAATTCGATGACCTGCCCCGCCTCACCCACAAACGCCGTGCGCACCACAATGCCGGCGGCCGAGGTGTCGACCACAAAGGCGGCACGGCCGGTGATGGGCGTAGCGGCTGCTTCGGGTGATGGTGCGTCAGAAGTCGCGGCACTGGAGGGGGTGGCGGTGGCCTGATCCAGGTCGGCAGAAGCGCTGTGTTTTGACGTCATGTCGAGATCCCATAAATTCTGCAAAAGTGTTACAAAACACACTCTTGAAGCCCATCACATGAACATGTGACAAATTCATCAAGACCAGTGCCGATAATCCCGCGCATGTCTTCGCCCTTGCGTTCCCTCGATTTCCTGGCCCTGGTGGTTGAGGACGATCCGCAGTTCACGCGCTCGATCCAGCAAGCGCTGGCGCAGCTGGGCCGCCACTGGCAGTCGCTCTGCCTCAATACCGGACAGCAAGCGCTGGAGGTGATGGGCGGCGACCAAGTGCGTTGGGTCGATCTGGTACTGGTGGACCTGGGGTTGCCGGACATGAACGGGGTTGAGGTCATCCGCGCCGCCCACCAGCGCTGGCCACAAACACCGATCCTGGTGTCCACCGTGCACCGCGGTGCCAGCGATGTGCTGGCAGCCATTGAGGCCGGTGCCCGGGGTTATGTGGACAAGAGCGACACGGCCATGACGCTCTCGCGCGCCATCGACACCGTGCTCAAGGGTGAACACCCCATCAGCGCCTCGCTGGCCCAGCATTTGTTCAGGCTGGTGCCCAAACCAGAATCGCCTGGGGCACCACCCGTTGAAACCTCGCTGCTCTCTCCGCGCGAGCTGGAATTGCTCAAGCATTTGGGCAACGGCTACACCTATGAGGAAGCGAGCGAACGCATGGGCGTGAGCCTGAACACGGTGCAGACCTTCAGCCGGCGGATTTTTCAGAAGCTCGAAGTCCGCTCCAAGGTGCAAGCCATCAACGCCGCACAAACCCTGGGCCTGATGTGAGCCACCCAGCCCCCAACGACGAGATTGCAGGTTGGCTGCAGCAGGTACGTCAACGGCAGTTCAAGCAGGCCCAGGAGCTGCTGGACGCCCTGCAACCAAGCTGGGAACACGAGCGGCCGGCCCTGATCGAAGGCTGCAGGCTGCTGCTTCAGTGGTACCTGCGTCCCATCCCCAGTGAATACGAGGAAGGTTTGTCGGGCGCGGTCACCGGGGTGTCGATCCTGCGTGACGAGGGCTACCGGCCCCTGATCGCCTGGGACATGGCCAGTGTGGGCTATGCCTTGGGGGTGCTGGGCGACTTGGAAACCGGTATCGCCTGGCTGGACCTGGCGCTGGAAGATGTCCGCTCGACGAACGATGTTCGCGGGCAAATTTACTTTCTTGCGCACCAGGGTTCCCTGTTCACCTATGCCCATGAAATGGCATCTGCCGAAATTGCGTTCAAGGTCGCCCTGGACTTGTGCAATGGGCCGCATGCCGGGCTCAAGGCGGGCATTCTGAATAACCTGTCGTATTGGCGCATCCTCAAGGCACAACAAGCGGGCACCCCGCTGCCGGAACAGCGCACGTTGGCCGAAGAGGCATTGCGCGAAGCGCGCGAGGCCCATGAATTGATGAAAGCCAACCCGGTCTTTGCCGCGTCCGAGTGCACGGCTCTGGACAATATGGCGCAAGCCTCGTTCCTGCTTGAGGATTTCAGGCAATCAGAGGCGCTGTTCCAGGAAGGTTTGAGCAAATCGGGAGTCAACGTCAGCTTTCATTTCGCTTTGCTGGTCGGGTACTCCGAGCTGAAGATGCGGCAAGGCCAATTCGATGAGGCTCGACAGACCCTGCAGCAAGCCACCGAAAGACAAAGCCCGCACCGGGTCGGCATTCTCAAGGATCGCCTGCTGGCCGCACAGATCCAGCTGGCCAGACTCAGCGGGGATGAACAAACCGTGCAGTCGCTGTGGGAGGAACGGCTGCAATGGGTCCAGGCGCGCTACCGTGAACGGCTGCGCCGGGTGCATGAACACGCCGAGTTGCAGGCCCGGCTGACGCGCCTGCAGTCGCAGGCACGCGCCACGCATGTGGAGCTCAAGGCCACCGAACTGGCCCTGCTGCAGGCACGCCTGCAGGCGGAGCAATCGCGCCAGCAGGAGCGCGAGTCGGTCATGCTCAATCTGCACGACGGCCTGGGTTCGCAGCTGGCCACGGCCCGTTTGCGCGCCCTGTGGGGTGAACTCTCGCAGGACGATCTGGTCCTGCTGCTCGACGAATGCATGGCCGATCTGCACCTGGTGGTGGACACCCTGGGCAGCAACGAGGGCGACCTGGGCCGCGCCCTGCGCCTGCTGCGCAACCGAACCCAAAATCGGCTGCAGGGCGCAGGCATCGAGACGCAATGGCTGCTGTCGGTCGACGACGCGCCTGCTCTATCACCGGTGTTGCTGACCAATGTGCTGCGCGTGCTGCAGGAGGCGCTGACCAACGCCCTCAAGCATGCAAAGGCCCGACACATCACAGTCTTCTGCGACTACCAGCCCTCGCAAGCCACGCTGTTGATGCAGGTGATCGACGACGGACAGGGCATTTCGCAAGAGGCGCTGACGCGAATGGCCGCTGACCCTGGCGCGCTGGACACCGCCGGCAAAGGCCTGCAGAACCTTCGCCAGCGCGCCCGACGCGTGGGCGGCGACCTGCAGGTGCGGCAACGTTCACCGGGCACCGAAATCGAGTTCTGCCTGACGTTGACGGGTCAGGCAGCGCCGTGATGTCGAACCCGCTTGCAGGCTGTTGGCTGGGTCCTTTGAGGTCGTGAGCGCATGGCGTTGAGCGTGTTGCGGCGCGCTCCTACAACACGGTACGCGGTGTAGGAGGCCGCCCCTGCGGCCGAATGCATTCGCATTCGCGCGCGGGGGCGCGCTCCCACAGGGGCATTTGTGCGCGGGGGCGCGCTCCTACGAGGGGTTCAGGGCTTTGCAATGTCCACCACCACATTGCCGATCAGCCGCCCACTCTCAACCGCCTGGTGGGCCTGCGCGGTCTGGGCCAGCGGGTAGCGGGCCGCGATGGTGTGCTGCAGGGCCCCCTGCGCCAGCAGCGCGGTCAGGCGCGCCGTGGCGGCTTCGCGATCCTGCCCGCCGAGCTCGTACACCAGGAAGAACTTGATGCCCAGCGAGGCAAACAGCCAGGGGCGGTAGGCAAAGGTCTGCTCCATCGCGTTGGAGCCGTAGCACACCAGCGTGCCGTGCGGCTTGAGCGCTTCGGGCGCCCAGGCCGCCGTGCCTGAAAAATCCATGTCGATGATGACGTCCACCCCCTGGCCTTGGGTGAGCTCACGCACCCGTTGGGCCACCGGCTCGTGCTTGTAGAAGATGGGCGCGTGCAGGCCGGCAGCCTGTGCATGCGCGGCGCGCTCGGGCGAGCCGACGGTGCCCAGCACGGTGGCCCCGGCCCGGTGGGCCAGTTGCGTGACATAGTGCCCCACCGAAGAGGCGGCCCCGGTGACCAGCACGCGCTGGCCGCGCAAATCGCCGGCCAGGCGCTCGGCCCAGACCACCGCCTGCACGGCGGTCAGCGCCGGTATGCCCAGACAGGCACCGGCTGCAAAGTCGGTGCCCTCGGGCAACAGCACCGCCTGGGCCTGTGGCAGCACCACGCAGTCGGCGGCGGTGCCCATGGCCCGCTGCCACTGGGCGTTCCAGGTCCAGACCCGCTGCCCCAGCCGGGCCATGGGCACACCCGGCCCCACCCGGTCGATCACCCCGGCGCCGTCGCTGTGCGGCACGATCAATGGATCGGTCAGCGCTCGCGCCCGGCGCGACTTCACATCCGACTGGTTCACGCCCGAGGTGTAGAGCCGCACCCGCACCTCGCCCGGACCGGGCTCGGGCGTGGGCAACTCGCCCACCGTCAGCACGTCGGCGGCTTCGCCGTTGCGGGTGTACCAGACAGCTTGCATATAAAACTCCAGAGGGGGGTGGCCATGGCTGGCCCGAGGATGCGCATGGTAGGCACCGCCACCGGATGGCACCGACACCGCGGTGACAGGGGGCAGACGGATGTCCCCGCCCCTGCAGCGCCCATGGCGCCCCGTCGCTGCAAGGCGATGCAAAGCGCGCAAGAATGATCCTAAAAACGGCAGTTGGACGCGTCCGAGCGTGCTGCTCTGGGGCGCTCTGGCAAGGCGCGAGGAGGCCGCAGGCTGCACCCCTGCAACGACGAGCAACGCCGCCAGAGCGCCCCAGGGCAGTGCGATCGGGTGCGTAGCGGCCTCACCCCTCCGGTGATCCTTGGCTTGCATGTGAATGTCCATGTTCATCAGGGTTTCCAGCGGGTCGGTAGCGGCCAACTGCCGTTTTTAGGATGATTCTTTGCCCCATTGCCGGGCGCCTTTTGCAACGATTGCCCATGACCGCACCCGCCCTCAACGTGCTCGGCCAACCTCTGCAGGCCTGCTCCTTCGACCCGCTGACCGGTTACTTCCGCGACGGCTGCTGCAACACCAGCGCCGAAGACACCGGCACCCATGTGATCTGCGCCCGCGTGACGCAGGCCTTTCTGGATTTTTCGCTCAGCCGCGGCAACGACCTGATCACCCCCCGGCCCGACTACCGCTTCAAAGGCCTCAAGGCTGGCGACCGCTGGTGCCTGTGCGCCCTGCGCTGGCACGAAGCCTGGCAGGCCGGCGTGGCCCCGCCGGTCGTTCTCGAAGCCACCCACCAGCGCGCGCTGGACTTCGTCACGCTGGAACAGCTGCAAGGCGCCGCCTGGACACCTTCATGAGCCGGCCGGGTCGGCTGCCTTGCGGATCAGGTCAGCGCTGAGCCCAGGCCTTCGAGCAAGCTGCGCACCGGCGCTGGCACCCCCAGCGCAGTCCATTGCGCGGTCATGAACCAGCCGCCCTCGCCAACTGGTGGGTCGGTGCAGACCCCGCTGAACCGCACCGGATGCAGGTACAGGTCCTTGTGGGTGAGCGCGTGCTGACGCACGGGCAGGGTCTGCAAGGCCTGCCCGCCAGGCCAGGCCGCCGCAAGCGCCGACTCGGTTTCAAACACCGGCACGCTGTAAAGCCCCGCCCAGATCCCCCGCGGCGGGCGTTTGTGCAGCCACACACGGCCTGCTTCATCCTGCGCGAGCAACAGCCACAGGGTCTGCGCGCTGCGACGCAGCTTGCGCGTGCGCACCGGGTAGTCCAGCTCGCGGCCCTGGGTATGGGCCTGGCAGAGCGCGGCCACCGGGCAGTGCATGCAGGCGGTGCGCCGCGGCAGACACAGCGAAGCCCCCAGGTCCATCAGGGCCTGGGTGTAGGCCGGCATGTCGGCACTTGCCTGGGGCAGCAGGGCTTCGGCCATCTGCCAGAGGGCGCGTTCATGGCGCAGTTCGGCCATGTCCTGGCCGTAGCCCAGCACCCGGGTGAGCACCCGCTTGACGTTGCCGTCCAGAATCGCGCTGCGCTCGTCAAAACAGAAGGCCGCAATTGCCGCCGCGGTCGAGCGGCCGATGCCCGGCAAGGTTTGCAGGACCTGCGCCTGGCGCGGAAAGCGCCCCCCGTGCTCGGCCACCACCACCTGGGCGCAGCGGTGCAGGTTGCGCGCGCGGCTGTAGTAGCCCAGACCGCTCCACAGGCCCAGCACCTCGTCTTCATGGGCAGCCGCCAGGGCCTGGACATCGGCAAAGCGCGCCAGAAACCGCGGGTAGTAGTCGAGCACGGTGCTGACCTGGGTCTGCTGCAGCATGATTTCGGAGAGCCAGACCCGGTAAGGGTCGCGGGTGTTCTGCCAGGGCAGGTCATGCCGGCCGTGCCGGCGCTGCCAGTCGACCATGGCGCGGGCAAAACCGGCCGGCAAAGGGCTCAGGGTTTCTGGCATGTCGGGCAAAAGAATGTGCTGCGTTGCCCCTGCACCAGGCTGCGCACCGGCGTGGCGCACACGCGGCAAGGCGCGCCGGCCCGGCCGTAGACGGCGGTTTCAAGCTGGAAATACCCGCTGCGCCCATCGGCAGCGACAAAGTCGCGCAGGCTGCTGCCGCCCTGCGCCAGCGCACGTTCGAGCACCTCGCGGATGGCCTGGTGCAGGCGCTGCACCCGCGGCCAGGACAGGCGGTGCGCCCGCGTGGTCGGCCGGATGCCGGCCCGAAACAGGGCTTCGCTGGCGTAGATATTGCCCACCCCGACCACCACATCGCCGGCCAGCAGCACTTGCTTGATGGGCGCGCGGCGCTCGCGCAGGCGCGCATGAAAAGCCCTCGGTTCAAAACCCGGCTCCAGCGGTTCCACCCCCAGGCGCGCGAGCAGGCGCAAGGCCGGGTCCTGCGACTCCGAGGGCGACCAGACCACCGCCCCGAAACGGCGCGGATCGTGCAGACGCAGGACACCCCGGTCGGTCAGCAGGTCCATGTGGTCGTGTGGACCGGCGGGCGCCAGGGCCGGCGCAAACTGCAGGCTGCCCGACATGCCCAGATGCAACAGCAATACGCCTTCGTCCAGGTCGAGCAACAGGTATTTGCCGCGCCGGCGCACGCCGTGCACCCGCTGCCCTGCCAGCCGCTCTGGCGAGGTGCCCAGCGGCCAGCGCAGGGGCTTGCCCAGACGCAGGGACTGGATCTGCGCACCGGCGATGCGGTCGGCAAAACTGCGGCGTGTAACCTCGACTTCGGGCAACTCGGGCATGGCGGTCAGGGCATCTCGAACGACGGCCTCGGCCGCCAAAGCGCTCGATTATGATGCGCCGGATGAAACTCTGGAAACACGCGGTCCTGGGCGGTCTGTGCGGCCTCAGCCTGGCGGCTGCCCTGCCCGCCGGCGCCACCACACCGCCAGCGCAGTCGGCACTGGACGCCACCCTGTTCTACCAGCTGCTGCTGGGCGAATTGCAGCTGCGGCAGGGCTCGCCCGGGGCCGGTTTTTCCATCATCCTCGACGCTGCCCGCAAGACCCGTGACCCGGCGCTCTACCAGCGTGCGGTCGACATTGCCCTGCAGAACCGTTCGGCCGATGCGGCCATTCAGGCCGCCCAGACCTGGCGCAGCGATTTTCCGCAAGCGGCCGAACCCCTGCGCTACCTGCTGCAGATCCAGCTGGCGCTGGGCAAGCTCGAAGACGCCGGCAAGACCCTGCGCGAATCCCTGACCCAGCTGCCGGCCGATGAACAGCCGGCAGCCATCGCTTCCGTTCCCCGGGTCTTTGCCCGCGTGCCCGACAAGGCCCAGGCCGCCCAGGTGGTCGAAAAAGCCCTGGAACCGGCCCTGCGCCAGCCCGCCACGGCCGCCGTGGCCTGGACCACGATCGGCCGCATGCGCCGCGACATCGGCCAGAGCGACCGCGCCGTGGAAGCCGCCCTGGCGGGGCACAAGGCCAACCCGCAAGCCGAAGGCCCACTCATCCTGGCCATGAGCCTGCTCGAAAGCGGCGACCCTCGGCTGGCCCCCATGCTCGACGCAGCCGTCAGCGCCCTGCCCCAGCCCCTGCTGTGGACGGGCTACGCCCGCGCCCTGCTGGCCCTGCACGAGGCCGGCTCTGCGCGCACACAACTCGAACGCCTGCTGCAGCAACACCCGGGCCACGCGCCCGCCTGGCTGCTGCTGGGCCTGGCCCGGCTCGACAAGGGTGACGCGGCCGGTGCACAACGCGATCTGCGGCACTACCTGAAATTGCTTGATCAAGCTGCGCCCGCCAAACCGGCCTCGCCAGACCAGGCCGGCCACACCGGCAGCGAATCGGACACCGGGCGCAGCGATGCCCTGCTGGCCCTGGCCCAGATCGCGGTGCAGCAAGGCCAGGCGGGGCAGGCCCAGGCCTGGCTCGACCAGCTGCCTGCCGACACCCCTGCCCAGCGCGCCGCCTTGCGACGTGCCGATGTGCTGGCGCTGCAAGGCCAGGGGGCGCAGGCCCGCGCTGTGCTGGCTGCGCTGCCTTCGGGTAATGCCGATGAAGCCCGGCAAAAAACCCTGACGCAGGCCTTCTGGCTGCGCGAACAGGGTGCCCTGCAGGAGGCCTACGACCTCCTCAAGGCCGCTGTCGCACAGCAGCCTTCTCAGACCGATCTGCTCAACGAACTGGCGCTGGTGTGCGAGAAACTCCAGCGGCATGACGAAATGGAGCAGCACCTGCGCCAGGCCATGCGCCTGCGCCCGCTCGACCCCCAGGCCTACAACGCCCTGGGCTATTCGCTGGCCGACCGCAATGTGCGTCTCGACGAAGCCCGTGAACTGATCCAGAAAGCCGTGGACCTGGCCCCGCGTGACCCCTTCATCCGCGACAGCCTGGGCTGGGTCGCCTTCCGCCAGGGCCGTCTGCAGGAAGCACGTGAACTGCTCGAATCGGCCTTCAAGGCCCGGCCCGACGCCGAAATCGCCGCCCATCTGGGCGAGGTGCTGTGGGCCATGGGCCAGCAGGACGAGGCCCGCCGCATCTGGCGCCAGGGCCAGGGTCTGCGCGCCGACAACCAGACCCTGCGCGAGACCCTGCGTCGCCTGCAGGTCAGCCCCTGATTCCGGCTCAAAAGCCCCCCTCTCCCCGCGAGTGCCCGTATGCCCAGCCCCCGGCGTTTGCCGACCGCATGTACAGACGCGCCGATGGGCAGCCCACAAGCTGCACCGCCCGCCTCAGCCCGTCGACGCTGCTTGCAGCGGGGCCTGCTGCTGGCCCTGAGCAGCACCACCGCACTGCTGGGCGCTTGCGCCTTGCCGGCACGGCGCGCATCGGGCACCGACGAAGCCGGTGAAGGCTACTGGAGCGGCCGGCTGGCCCTGCAGGTCGAGAGCGAGCCGCCGCAGTCCTGGAGTGCCGGCTTCGAACTCATGGGCCGGCCCGAAGCAGGCGAACTGCGCATTGCCAGCCCCTTGGGGCAAGTCCTGGCACAACTGCACTGGCAACCCGGCGCCGCCGTGCTGGTGCGCGGCAGCGACAGGCTACAACGGCCCTCGCTGCCGGCCCTGGTGCGCGAGCTGACCGGCACCGACATCCCGATGGAAGGCCTGTTTGCCTGGCTGCGCGGCCAGGCGGCCGAGGTGGCAGGATGGGAGGCCGACCTCAGCCGCCAGCCCGAAGGACGCATCAGCGCACGCCGGCTGCAACCCCTGCCGGTCACCACCCTGCGCCTGCAGTTCGAGCCCTGAAACTGAAAGCCGTCGCCGTGCCTGCGACGCATTCTGTGGGAGCGCGCCCCGCGCGCGAAAACCTTCGGCCGCAGGGGCGGCCTTCCACGAGCATCACCCGCCAGCAGGGGGAGAGGCTATCGGGATCGTGGACACCTGCAGCAATCTCGCAGAGATCCTGGAACCCCACCCATGGCGGAACCCGATAATCGGACCATGCGCGCCCTCTACGATGTGCCGGCCCCGGCCAAACTCAACCTCTTTCTGCATGTGACCGGCAGGCGGGCCGATGGCTACCACCTGCTGCAATCGGCCTTCATGCTGATCGACTGGTGCGACACCCTGCATTTCGAACGCCGCCCGGACGGCCGGATCAGCCGCGAGGATCTGGGGCCACCCCTGCCTGCCGACGACCTGATCGTGCGCGCAGCACGGGCACTGCAGCAGCACACCGGCTGCACCCAGGGCGTGCATGTGCAGGTGGACAAGCGCATTCCGGCCCAGGCGGGTCTGGGCGGCGGCTCCTCCGATGCCGCCAGCTGCCTGCTGGCCCTCAACCGGCTCTGGGGCCTGGGCCTCCCGCGCGCCCAACTGGCGCAGATCGGCCTGACGCTGGGGGCTGATGTGCCGTTCTTTCTTGGCGGGCGCAACGCCTGGGTCGAAGGCGTGGGCGAACAACTGCAGCCCATCGATCTGCCCGCCCAGGATTGGCTGGTGGTCAAACCGGCGGCAGGGCTGGAAACCGCAAAAATTTTTGGCCACCCGGACCTGGGGCGTGACACAAAACCTGCTACACTAGCGGTCTTTGCAGCAGACCCCTACGGCTTTGGCCGTAATGACCTGCAACCTGTGGCCAGCTTGCTGTGCCCCGAAGTCGGTCAAGCCCTTGACTGGCTCTCGGCTCAAGGCCTTGACGGCCGGATGACAGGTTCAGGCAGTGCCGTTTTTGCACGGTGC
>Ga0255182_1000971_pt1 | contig 16483 bp, 12 predicted proteins | sample Atl_UVDOM_RepA_8_FD_188420 | JGI IMG/M metagenome (GOLD analysis project Ga0255182, IMG submission 188420) | Freshwater microbial communities from Altamaha River, Georgia, United States - Atl_UVDOM_RepA_8d | ecosystem: Environmental > Aquatic > Freshwater > River | place: USA: Georgia...
GTTGCTGATTCCCACTCTCTCGTGTGGTTTCTGAGACGACCGGATCGTCTCGGTAATTCGGCCCCTCCCAGAGATTCAGGCGGCTGCATCCCCCTCCGGCCAGTGTGCACAAAACTCCCAGGGACAAGAGGATTTGCCGGTTGAGTTGACCAGTGAACGCCAGAGAAGAGGACATGGAAAACTCCTCTTGGTTGAATTGGATGCGAGGGGAAGAACGAAGAGAGTTCGGGAGAATCGGGTGCCGGGAACGTGGTCTGGGTTCCGTCACAAAACCGACGTTGAGTTGCTGTCGCTGATGGCCCCCTTTGCCCACCACTGGCTTGTATCTGAGATCGTGGGACTTCAACCAGTCGAGTTCTGGCAATTCAACTCACGACGGATGTCAATTTTACAATCGGACCTCATTCTGAGCCGTGGGCCATCCAGGAGGGCCATGGAATGGTCAAATTACGGAATTTGGGTGGGTGCCTTCCGGAGGATCACTCACGCGACGGGGTTGAATTTCGCATGGACATGGCAAAGGATGAGCAGATCCCCTGATTGGCCCCGCTCCATTCCGGAGTGTTGAGATGACTGCTTCCCATGCTCTCTTGAAGTCGCTCGTCACCCACGTGTCGAACGCAGCCCTGGGAACCCTTGATGGTGATTCTCCGTTTGTATCGATGACTCCCTTCGCCATCACACCGGATGGGCAAGCGGTGATTGTTCATGTCAGTCGATTGGCCGCCCACACCCGACAAATGCAGGCTCATCCAGCGGTCAGTCTGTTGGTCATGGAACCCGAGATTCCAGGCAAGATGCCTCAGGGGCTGGCCCGGGTCACGATCCAGGGGCGGGCACGCGTTCTTTCGCAAAATGAGCCAGATTATTCGGTCGCCAAGTCACAGTACCTCAACAAGTTCCCTTCGGCTTCCGAATTGTTTCATTTCCCGGATTTTCAATTGGTCCGGATTGAGGTGATTTCGGCACGACTCGTCGGTGGTTTTGCCCAGGCCAGTTCCCTGACGGCCGAGACATTTGCTCGTGCTGTCCGCAGTTGAGCACGATCTGCAGCCTGACTTCATCGGCGGGAGCCTGTGTCGATGCTGTGATTGCTCTGAGGCGTGCAGTCGTGGTGAATTTGTCAAGACGGATTGAAGTCTGTTAAAAACGATGCATGATCACTCTGACAGATCGGCAGTCCCTTCAACGCGCACAACTCGTCTCCCTGATTTCCACTCTGGGACGGGTCGGTGTGGCATTTTCGGGCGGGGTCGACAGCGTTGTTGTGGCCCGTGCGGCTCAGGAGGCGTGTGGAGAGCAGGCAGTCGCGATCACGGCAGTGAGTCCCAGTCTGCCTGCCGGGGAATGGGACGAAGCGCAGAGGCTGGCGCGGGAAATCGGGATTCGGCACCAGCGGGTCGATACATCGGAGTTTTCAAATCCTGATTATCTGCGGAATGCCCCCAACCGCTGTTATTTCTGCAAGACAGAGTTGTATGGACAGCTGGAGGCACTGGCTCCCCAATTGCAGATTGATGTTCTGTTGAATGGAGCGAATCTGGATGATCAGGGAGACTGGCGTCCCGGCATGCAGGCGGCCAGAGAGTTTGCGGTTCGCAGTCCTCTGCTCGAGGTGGGGATGACCAAGGCCGACGTGCGGGCACTCGCACGACATTGGGGCTTGTCTGTATGGGACAAACCTGCCTCACCCTGTTTGGCGAGCCGGATTGCCTACGGACTTGAGGTGACAACGGAGCGCGTATCGCGAGTTGACCAAGCCGAGAGTTTTCTCAAGGGACTCCTCGGAGTACAGGAATTGCGGGTGCGACATGAAGTCAATGATCTCGCCCGACTTGAAGTGCCATTATCGGCGGTTCCCCTTGTGATTGATCGTGAGTTCCGGGAGAAAATCTCTGGCAGGCTCCGTGAATTGGGATTCCGGTATGTCACCCTGGATCTCGATGGATTCCGGTCGGGCAGCATGAATGCCGGGCTCCAAATTGTCGATTTGGCGTTGAATCCGCCGGGCACTCAATCGTGACACCGGGCTGGCTTCTTGGCCGCCAGCTGCAAGACCGGTATCCTCAGAATCATCCGGACTGTTTCGCGGAAGTCCCGCGGGATTGGCTGCCTGGGATGTTCACCATGCCCGCGACTGTTCTTTTGCCGACTGTTCTTTTGCCGGAGGGGCAATCATGAGGAATCGATTGTTGTTTGCCGTTCTGCTGCTGGTCTTCGGCCTGTCGGGGGACATCGCATTTGGTGGCGAAGGTGCGGTGCTCAAGGTGGGGGCGGCTCAGGTTGAGATTACCCCTCCGCTCGGCTTCCCCATCGCAGGTTACTACCACGAACGGCTGGCAACTGGCAAGAAAGACCCGTTGTGGGCCAAAGCTGTGGTTTGGGAGCAGGGCGAAACAAAGGTTGCATTTGTTGGCTGTGATCTCACGGGCATTTCATTCGATCTCACCAGTGAGGTTCGCCAGCGGGTATCGGCTCAGACCGGCATTCCCCCGCAGGCAATCGTTCTTTCAGGCACACATTCACATACTGCACCCGACTATGGACGCGATCTCTATCGATTTCTGGGGACCAGGTCCTCAACGGTGCCTGGGGCTGCCCTCTATTCCTCGAGTTTGATCGAGGCGGTGACCAGGGCAATCGTGCAGGCTCACGAAAAGTGTGTACCCGCCACAGTCTCCATCGCCAGTGCTCGTCAACAGATTCCAGTCTCCTTCAACCGGCGGTTTGTGATGAAAGACGGGTCGGTGAAGACCTGGCAAAGCCTTTCGACTCCTGGGGTCGTTCGGGCTGCCGGCCCGATCGATTCCGAGTTGGGATTGGTCATTATCCGGGAAGCTGTTGGCAAGAAGCCGATCGCTGCCTGCACCAATTTTGCCCTGCATCTTGACACTGTTGGAGGACTTGAATGGAGCGCCGACTACCCGTACTACATCGAACAGTTGCTGCAGCGTGAATTAGGGGGAGATCTTGTCTCCGTCTTCGGGCTTGGATGCTGTGGAGATATCAATCATGTCAATCCAGGCAGTCAGGAGCGGAACAAAACAGACTTCATCGGGAAAGCTCTTGGTGAAACGGCGGTCGCAGCCTTGCCTCTGGTGCAGACGATTGAGTCTCCACGTCTCCGGGTGATCTCGGAGGTGGTCAGGTTGCCGTTGAAACGGCCGTCTCTTGCTGAGATCCGTCACTCCCGCGACCTGCTGAAGGCCATTCAGGCGGGAGAAAAGGCGGAATTTCTGGAGCAGGTAGCCGCCTACCGCTCCATCATGATTGATCAGTACCTGCACAGCGATCCGGTCGGTCCTCCGCAGGATCTCATCAGCAGCGGATTGTCGCACCGTTTGGCCGGAATTGGAGAAGAACTGCCTGTCGAGGTGCATGTCCTGTGCGTGGGAGAAGAATTGGCGTTTGTCTTCCTCCCTGGGGAGGTATTTGTGGAACTGGGATTGGCGATCAAGCAAGGATCCCCATTCCGTCAAACACAGGTCGTGGAACTCTCGAATTATGTCGAGACCTTCTACATCCCGAATCGCGCTGCGTACGCACAGGGGAGTTATGAGGTGACAAACAGTGCCTTGCAACCGGGGGGCGGTGAGATGCTGGTTGAATCATCGCTGCGACTCCTCCGCCAAGCCTCGCAGCCCCCCTCCGTACGAAGCCCTTGAGGCCTCGCATGTTTTGCCATTTCCTTGATCTTGCCAGGCTCTGTCTGAGGAATCTCCATGCAGGTTGCCATCACCGCTGTCGGCCCCGATAACCGGGGGTTGGCCGACCCGATCGTTCATCATGTGGCTGGTGCGGGTGCAAATATCCACGAAATCCAGATGTACGATCATGACAGTGAGCGACTGTTTGCGATGTACCTGAGGTGTGAGTGGCCTGGCAATACGGCCTCGATCGCGGAACTCCGCAGGCGCATGCAGGCCATTGGGGAGGAAAAACAGCTTTCGATTCGCACCTGGTCACGCGACGAGCAAACCCGTCCCTGTCGACTCGCAATCTGCACGACCTACCGTCCTGAACCGGCTCTGGCCGTTCTGAGAGCGATCCGCGACCGGCGATTGAATGCGACAGCGGCTGTAATGCTTGGCAATCGTGATGCCTGTCGCGGCGTGGCCGAGCAATTCGAGGTTCCCTGGCATCATGTCGGAGGACCGCGCGGCGAACCCGATGATTCCCGGATGGTGGACCTGTTCGATCAGTACGACGTCGACTATATCCTGTTGGCCCGATACATGCGGATCCTTCCTGCGGGAACCTGTTGGCGATTCGCTGGGCGGATCATCAACCTGCACCACGGCCTTCTGCCACCATTTCCTGGGTTTCGTCCCTATGAAGATGCCTATCAACATCGCATGTTGACTTACGGTGCTACTGTCCATTTCATCGTCCCCGAACTCGATGCCGGCAATCAGATCATTCACCAGAGTACTTTCACGGTGTTTCCTGGGACCACACTGGACCAGATCAAGCGCTTGGGAGAGACAGACCATGAGCCCAGCTGCCTCGTCGAGGGGGTGCGTCGTGTCGTCGAACGGGAGGTTGAGTTGCATTTTCATCGTGTAGTACGCCGGACATGAGCCCGATATCGCGAGGTACCCGTGTGCGCCAGCATGATCACCCAAAGTCGACGACTCCCATCTTGAGGTCGGTTTGCAGTTTGGGGTGGTCAGGGATTCGGTTGGTGAGCCTGGCCTGGATGTTGGTGGATGGAATGTCGCACTCCCAGGCTCAGGACTTGTTGCCGATTCCTCTTTCAACGGGATCGAGAATTGCAGAGCCTGCTGCCGACTCCGGTGAAGTGGCGGCTCCTGAAGAAGACAATCCCGAGGCGACGGTCGCAGAGACGACCGGCACGATCGCGGTTGCCCCCAGGTTCACCGACAGACAGGTCCAGCAACGACTTCGAAAACTGGTGCCTCAATACCCCGGGGTGCGCTCGATTGAGATCGAGGTGGAGGAGGGGGTGGTCACTCTCCGTGGTCAGGTCGAAAACGACATGATCCGTGATCGGCTGCGGGATTTTGTGCGACGGGTCGAGGGGGTCAACCTCGTCCTGAACAAGACCAAGACAGACCAGCAGGTTCTTTCGGCTACTGAGTTGGCCTCTCGGCGCCTGCAGGTGCTCGGTCGAACCATTGCACAAAAATGGATTGTTGTTCTGGGTGGATTGACCATCATCGTCTTCTCGCTGATGATGGCAAAGATTTTTTGGAATATTTCCGACCGGGTGGTGGCCTTCCTGACCGACAATGTTTTGTTGAGATCTGTTTTGGGCTCAGTCATCGGGGGGACAATCGTCCTGTCCGGAATACTGACAGGACTGTGGGTCATGGGGGTGGCCGACACGGTTTTACCTGGATTGGGTCTGGCCGGTGTGGTTGCGCTGGCCGTCAGCTTTGCATTTCGGGATATCGCCGAGAACTTCGTTGCCTCGATCATGCTGGGAACGCGTCGTCCCTTTCGTGTGGGGGACTTTGTTGAGGTCGATGGAAAAGCAGGTGTGGTAAAGGCGCTCAATACCCGATCAACTCAATTGGTGACCTTGGATGGGCATCTCATCCGGATTCCGAATTCCACCGTCTTCAAGTCGACGATCATCAACCGGACTGCATCCAAGGCGGTCCGTGGAACCTTTGATGTATTGCTCCCCTATGACAGTTCAGTCTCGCAGGCGCAGACTGCACTGGCACGGGCGGTTGCCGAGCACGATGCGGTTCTGGATGAACCTCCACCGCGGGCGCTGGTCGAGGCCCTGGAGCCGGGAGGAGTCAGACTTAGGGTCTCGTATTGGTTTCCTCCCCGGGAAGTTGATGGCCCTCGTCTTCACAGCGATGCGCGGTTTCTGGTCAAGGTGGCACTCCAGAAACTGGGAATCCAGCCCGCACAGTCCAGTCTGCAGGTCACCTGGAGTCCTGTGGCTGCAGTTCCACCGATGGCCTCCCAGCCGGTCCCCTCGGCGATCGCCGTTTCATCACCATTGGAAGCGGCCAGCCTGGCTCGCGAGAACCTTGCGGAAGACTCCCGGGTTGCGGCTGGTAGTGCCAGTGAAGTCTCAGTCGATGGTACCGATGAACTGCAACATGCGCTCGATGTCGCGTCTGGGACCCCGGGAGAAGAAGGTCGGAATTTGCTGCAGAATCAGCCGCCTCCGTCGTCCTGAAGGAGTCTTGGCACAAGTGAATTGAATTGATATCTGAGACGGACATCGATGATCCGGGAGCGCAGAGAGGGGAATTGAGCGCCTGTTGCTTACCCTGCAATCGCTGTGTTAGTCTTTCGAAGTTGCGCCTGAGGTGGAGAGGTCCCCTCTCGCAAACCATCAAACACATGGTTTTGCCTCCGATTTGGCTGTCGTCAGGCCCATTCAGCAGTGCTTGTGCAGTCTGCGCTGGACCGAGAGACAGCGGTGGCATGTCCTGACTGTCCCCCCCGAACCGACGCGGGAAACTGCATCGATGCGTATCATTCGCCAACGAGCTCATGCCCGGGCCGGGTTGCTTGGAAATCCTTCAGACGGATATCACGGCAAGACAGTGTCGTTCATCGTCCGCAATTTCTATGCGGAAGTTGTGCTCTATGATTGGGAGACACTTGAGATACTGCCCAGCAAGGAGGATCGGGGGCAGTTTTCCTCCATTCACGAATTGGTCAGCGATGTCTGTCTCCATGGTTACTACGGCGGCGTTCGTCTGATCAAAGCGACAATCAAGAGGTTTGCTGATTTTTGTGCCGAGCAGACTCACGCCGGAGAACCAGGCTACGTTCTTGGAAACGAGACGTTTGCAATCCGTTACACAACCAATATTCCGCGACAGGTTGGACTTGCGGGCTCGAGTGCAATCATTGTGGCCACCCTGAAGGCTTTGATGGAGTTTTATGGAGTACGTGTTCCACGGACGGTGCTTCCCTCGCTTGCCCTGAGTGTCGAGCGACGTGAATTGGGTATTGCCGCTGGACTGCAGGATCGGGTCATTCAGGTCTATGAGGGGCTTGTCTTCATGGACTTCTCGGCGTCCGGCAGCACTGTGCAGAGCGGACTCGAATGTGGACGGTATGAGGAACTGGATTCGCAATTGTTGCCACCCGTCTATATCGCCTATACGCGCGAACACAGCGAGCCAACCGAAGCATTGCATCTGCCGCTGCGGGCTCGCTACGACGCTGGCGATCCGGAGGTTCGGGGGGCGATGCAGGTATTCGGCCAATTGGCCCTGGAGGGTCGCGATGCGTTGTTGTGTCGTGACTATCCCCGGTTGGCAACCCTCATCAACCGCAATTTCGATCTTCGCCGCAGCATTTGTGATTTGCAGCCAGCACATGTTCGCATGATCGAGACAGCCCGCGAGGCGGGGGCCAGTGCCAAGTATTGTGGGTCTGGCGGTGCCATCGTTGGTACCTATTCTGATCCAGCTGTTTACACGCGGCTTGTCGAAGATCTCGGACGCCAAAACTGTACCGTTTTGCGTCCCCGGATCCTTTAGTTCCGTTGGACTTCCGGGCTGGTAGGGTTACCGGCCACCAGCCACTTGATAGGGGGGCCAAATGGAATTCCCCAAGATATCGCCCCATCAGTACTTGAGATCTGCGTGTTCCGTGCTGGCGTCCGCAGAGTTCAATTCGACTCGTATTTCGGTGCTTGAATACGTCGATTTCGAAAGATGCGAAGCGTGCCAGCCGATTCAATTCGATTGAGCAACAGAAAAACTTCGAGTCTGTTGTTCGACGGTCGCAACTGTCTGTTGCGCAGAATGACTGATTTATAAAGGAGCGGGTGAATTCGGAGATGACTGCGAAACCAGCTCCGCGTGCGAAGTTTGAATCCTGGTGGCTTTGTGATCTGCGCCAGAAAGCAATTTGTTTGCCTTCGAGGCATCGCAGATTTCGATTGGCTGGGGGTTTGTAGATTTCAGGACAAGCATCGGATATTTTTTTTTGCGATTTTTTGGAATTTTTATCTCGTTTCATAGAAAGGGTTTGTGTTCAATCGGTGGGGACGACTTGTCTTGTGTTTCCGGAATCTGAGACAATTTCCGAACCATTTCGCGTTTTCTGTGTCAGAGCGTCGAGCAAAATGAGTTGGCTGGGGGTGTTGCCCCGGTCGAAGGAATTCCCAGGATTCTGGGTTCATTCCCTTTGTCAGGGGATGGAGTTTCATTGTGACTGCGTCTCGCACGCAGGAGGTCCAGACATGTCGAAGCACAGCATGAACACGAATTCAGTGTTCCAGAATGCCACACCCGTCGTCGGGAACGCTGGCTTTCAGGCTGACTGCGCACATGTCCTCGACTTCTCCTTGCGAGAGCCAGGTCAAGGAATATCGCGCGTCAGAAGGAAAGGTTTCGGCGAAGGGGGGGGATATTCCGTCCCCGGCCTGGAACGTCGGCCCCGAATGGGAAGCCACCTCAACTTTTCCGGCGGATTATCGCCGGTGTTGTGGGCCCGACTTGTGCTGAGTGGATCGTCCGCCAGCTGAACCTTCGTTGCGTGTTGTCTGATTGAAGAAGCCGGTTGCCCGATCGGGCGGAAGTCCCCCCGATGTGAGCCGCTTCGAGCCACCGAGTCAGCCCCGAGGATGTTCGCATCCTGGTAAAGCGGCTCGTGGATTCGTCGCTTCCTGCGATCGCATGTATCGCTGGAATTCCGGCCGCTTCACAGATGCTGTCCATTCCTTGGTCCTTCAACCGGTTTCATCGGGTTGAGGGGCATCCCCCAATCGCACCCCGCCGTGGGACTCGTCCCATGGATCCGGGGGGATGAAGGTGCCGTCATGATCGATTCTGAAACTCTTGACCTGGTGCGGATGGCCCGGGCGGGTGACCAGTGCGCTTTCGGCGAACTGGTCTTGAAGTACCAGTCAATGGTCTTCGCCACGGCATTTCGTCGGCTCCGGAACCGGAATACCGCCGCCGAAGTGACCCAGGATGTCTTCATCCAGATGCTGCGCAAGCTGCCTCAACTGCGGGAGGACAGCCTGCTGGAAGCATGGCTGCGCAAGATCGCCGTGCGGTTGTCAATCAACCGGGCGGTTCGGCAGCCGCGCGAGCGTTTGGGAGAAGATGTTGTCCTGGACTCGGCGACTGCCCGTGGTGCTGCTCCCCTCGAACGAATCCTGGCTCGCGAGGATGCGGAGCAGCTCCGTGAGGGCCTGGAGCGGCTGCGGACCCTGGATCGTGAGACGCTGATCGCGTTCTACTTCGAGGGGCGGTCATTGCAGGAAATGAGTGACCAGTTCGCCAGTCCCATCGGGACAATCAAGCGGCGTTTGCACACGGCGCGAATCCGGCTGCGGGAAACGTTGTCGGAATTGCAAATGGTTGGCTGACGTCGATTCAAGCCAGAAGGTATCGCGGTCCAGAGCGTGGGCCGGATGTTGGCTCAATTCGCGAGATTGTTCTGATCCCGCCGTGTGACTCCTTCGCAGTCCACGGCGGGGCTCGTTGTGTTCGATCGATCAGAAGTTTGCCGACCGGCAGGACAATTCCTGCCGAACGCATTTGGATGTCACTCCATCGGAGCAGGGCGAGGGAGTGGGGACACTCCCAAATCCTGGCAGAGCAGTTCGGTTGAAATCCGCGACGATTCAAAAATCACTGGCAATCCACTGCCGGGATGTGTCCCTCCTCCCACCAGATAGACGCCATCGAGATCTTCATACCGATTGTGGGGGCGCAGTGAGAGCATCTGAAGCAGATTGTGCTCCAGATTAAAGACTGCACCACGAAAGATTCCCCGGCTGTCCCTCCAATCGTCCGGAGTCAGCATCCGCTCGACGCGGATTCGTCGCTCAATGTCCCGAATGCCGATTTTTTCGAGTTGCCGCAACACCTTTTGGCGGAAGCGGAGAGCCTCGGTCTTCCAGTCGATGTGTGGCGAATCATGCGGGACAGGAACCAGAACATACAGCGTACTCATGCCCGGAGGGGCCAGACTGGGATCGGTCACCCCTGCGTTCTGGACGTAGAACGAAGGATCGTCGGTCAGCACTTTGCGTACGGCGATGTCGGAAAGGTTTTGCTCATAATCGCGAGCGATATAAATCGTATGGTGCCGAATTTCGTCTTGCAGTCCCTCGATCCCGAGGTACAGCATGAAGGTTGAGCAGGAATAACCGGCACGGTCGATTCGGCGGTCGCTCCAGGACTTTCTCAATCGATTGGGAACCAGGTGCTGCATGGTGTGGGCAAAGTCGGCATTCACCACGAGGGCGTCGCAGGGGTATTGCCCCCGGGATGTCTGAACCGCTGTCGCCCGTCGGCCCTCGAACTCAATTCCCTCAACCGGTTCACCCAGACGCACGTCCACTCCCATTTCGAGGGCGATCGCAGCGAGTTTTTCCATCACTGCAGCACAGCCGCCGAGGGGGTGAAATACACCGTGTTCGTACTCCATGAAAGACAGAATGGTGTAAAGACTGGGACAGCGCCAGGGAGACATTCCGAGGTATTTGGCCTGGAATGAGAAAGCGATCGCCAGTCGGGGGTCGACGAACTTCGATTTCAGCTCGCTGGCGATGGTGTGCCAGGGGCGGATATGAGGCAATGCTCCCAGGGCCTCACGCGAAAACAAATCCGCATGACTGAGAAAGGGGCGTTCGAGGACAGGTCGAAATGCGGCAAACTTCGCCCGGTTATCTTCGAGGAAATGTCGGAAGCGGCCGACATCGGGGGGAGAGAGGGACGAGATCTGGCGATCCATCTCGGCTACATCGGCCGTACAGTCGAGCCGTCCGCCGGCACCAAACTCCAGTCGGTACTGGGGATCGATGCGCACCATTGGGATCTCGGTTCGCAGGTCGCGTCCCAGGGCCGTGAAAATCTCTGAGAGCACCCTGGGATACATGAAAAATGTTGGGCCGGTATCGAAGCGGAATCCATCGACTTCAATCGCGGCGGTACGTCCCCCCACCCGACTGCTGCGTTCGAACAGCCGGACCTTGAGTCCCGCCCCGGCCAACAGGACCGCCGCCGCCAGCCCTCCAGGGCCCGCTCCCATGACCACCACATCACGCTTCTGCGCCATTCACCGGCTCCCGAGCCAATACTCCATGCGGGAGGAAACAGTCCAGACTCGCACGTCCTTCCCTTCGTTGCGCAGCCACCGCAACCCCAACCGACATCCGGTTGGCACGTGGCGAACTGGGGTGAGGGTGGGGCTTGGTCAGCGGAGATCGTAACGCCTGAATCGGGTTTCGTCAGCCGGAACGCAACAGTCAGGTGTTTTGACCTGAGGTGAGTCACCGTCCCGCGCAGGCCGACGCCCCAGTCGCAGGTGCGCTGGGGCGTCGGTCACGAAAGCGGTCAGGATGCCAGGGCCCGTAAAACAGTGTCCGATTCAGGTTGCCGGAACGGTCGGCGTTCGCGATGAGAAGCGGAATTCTCCGTTCTCTGCATTCACCACGATGGTCGAGCCCTCGGGAAATTCATCGGAAAGGATCGCATTCGCCAAGGTATTTTGAAGACGCTGCTGAATGGTCCGCTTCAGGGGCCTTGCTCCATACACCGGATCGTATCCCTCCTGGGTCAGCAGATCTTTGGCCGCCGCAGTGACCTCGAGATCAAACTTGTTCTCCTGCAGTTGGTGTTTCAGTCGGGAAAGCTGCAGATCAACAATCTGGTGCAATTCCTCTCGGCCCAGCGGATGAAACACAATCGTTTCATCGATGCGGTTCAGGAACTCGGGCAGAAAGTGCTGTCGAAGTGCCTCGGTGACCCGGTCGTGAATCTCTTTTTCGTTCTTTTTTCCCGCCAGGTCCATGATTGCCTGGCTGCCGATGTTGGAGGTCATCACCACAATGGTGTTTGTGAAGTTGACCGTCCGGCCATGGCTGTCGGTCAATCGGCCATCATCGAGCAACTGCAGCAGGATGTTGAATACATCGCGGTGGGCCTTTTCAATCTCGTCGAGCAACAGCACACAGTAGGGCTGTCGTCGGACGGCCTCGGTCAGGCGACCACCTTCCTCGTAACCGACATATCCTGGAGGGGCCCCCACGAGGCGGGAGACCGTGTGTCGTTCCATGAACTCACTCATGTCAATTCGCACGAGGGCCTTTTCGTCATCGAAAAGAAACTCGGCGAGTGCTTTGCAGAGTTCGGTTTTGCCGACTCCGGTTGGGCCCAGGAAGATGAATGAGCCAATCGGTCGATTTCGGTCCTGCAGACCGGAGCGGGCCCGTCGGACGGCATTCGAAACTGCCTTCACCGCCTCGTTCTGGTTGATCATCCGCTGGTGGATGGCATCTTCCATCTTCAGCAGCTTTTCCCGCTCTCCCTGAAGCATCCTGGCCACAGGAATGTTGGTCCAGGTGCTGACAACCCTGGCGATGTCTTCCGCGGTCACTTCCTCCCGCAACATCCGCTGTCCATCCTGGCTCACTGTGGCGGCACGCTGTTCTGCGTCGGCGAGTCGTTTTTCGGCCTCCCGCAGTTCTTTCTCGGCCGAGAAAGCCCGCATGTAGTCGTCGTTTGAGTTGGTCCTCTGAGCAGTCTTGAATGCCTGATCGTAGGCCAGCCGCAGGCTGTCGATCTTCTCCTTCAGTGGAGTCAGGCCCGAGAGCGCTTCCTTTTCCGCCTGCCAGCGTGCCTTGAGCCGGTTCACTTCCTCCTCACGATTGGCGATCTCGCGACGCAGTTTCTGCAATCGCTCACGTGGGTCGGCGCCCGACTCCTGGGCCAGGGCCGTCGCCTCGATTTGCATGCGGGTCAATTGACGGGTCGCCTCGTCAATCTCGGCCGGCATCGAGTCAATTTCCATCCGCAACCGGCTGGCGGCTTCATCGACGAGATCGATCGCCTTGTCTGGCAGGAAGCGATCACTGATATACCGGTCAGACAGTGTGGCGGCCGCGATCAAGGAGTCGTCGGTGATCTTGACCCCATGGTGCGATTCGTAGCGGTCTTTCAGTCCACGAAGGATCGAGATTGTATCTTCAACGGTGGGCTGCTGGACGACGACCGGCTGAAAGCGGCGTTCGAGTGCGGGATCCTTTTCAATGTGTTTTCGGTACTCGTCGAGAGTGGTGGCCCCCACGCAATGCAATTCCCCACGGGCCAACGCGGGTTTCAGCAGGTTGGAGGCATCAACAGCCCCTTCCGCACCGCCAGCTCCGACCACCGTGTGAAGCTCATCGATGAAGAGAATAATCCGTCCCTCAGCCTCTCCCACTTCGCGAAGAACAGCCTTGAGCCGGTCCTCAAATTCACCACGGTATTTGGTTCCTGCAATCAACGCCCCCATGTCGAGTGCGACGACGGTCTTGTCTTTGAGGTTCTGGGGAACATCGCCCAGAACGATACGGTGCGCCAGTCCCTCGACAATCGCTGTCTTGCCGACTCCCGCTTCTCCGATCAGCACGGGATTGTTTTTGCGGCGCCGGGAGAGAATCTGGATGACCCGCCGAATCTCGGTATCCCGGCCGATGACAGGATCAATTTTTCCCTGCCGCGCGGCTTCAACCAGATCTCGTCCGTACTTGGCGAGCGCCTGGTATTTCTCCTCTGGATTTTGATCGGTGACCTGCTGGCCTCCACGGACCGATTTGAGCGCGGTCAATACATCGGCTTCGTTGACCGCATGCATCTTGAGGATCCGCGCAGCGGGATCATCCAGCCGCGTCATCGCCAACAGCAGATGTTCTGTGGAGACGAACTGGTCCTTCATGCCTGTGGCGAGTGACTGGGCAGCATCCAGCAGTTTGGCTGCGGTCTGCGACAGTCCCACATCACCCGAGCCGCCACTGATCTTGGGAAGTCGTTCGATTTCCCCGTTCACGATCGAATCGAGTTGGGGAAGATTGGTGCCGATTTTCTGAAGCAGTGGGCGAACCACACCCTGATCTTCCTGGAGCAGTGCGGCCAAGAGATGCAGGGGTTGCAGTTGCTGGTTGCCCTTGTCCGAAGCGAGATCGCGGGCATGTTGCAGTGCTTCCTGGGCCTTGACGGTGAATTTGTCGATTCGGAAAGCCATGAATGGTCTCCTTGTGGATTGTGCGATGGGACGGCGCGCAGCGGTGACTGCAAGTCCCCGTCAGGGAGGAGCCAGTCGACCGCATCGTGGGGAGGCTGGAGAGATGAGAGGCCGGGAACCCGGCTGGCACAGGATCAACCCGCTCAGGTGGGGGGATCCTGGGGAACCACACGCGACGAGTTACTCAGATAAGAAATGCCCTGGACGCCGATGGGCCCCCGGGGGACAAATTGAACTCAGGCGGGTCGTTGTCAGCCTAACCGAACACACCCTGCGGGGCTCCGGGGCTGGCTGCCTGATTGCCAGTCCCGGAACCGCAGGTCGAATCAGTCCTTCTTCTCGAACTCGGCGTCAATCACATCCTCCTGCGGAGGTGACTTGGCTCCATCGCCACCGGCAGGACCACCCTGCGACTGCATGTGCTGGGCAAATGCCTGGGCGGCCTGCATCAGTTCCTGGACAGCCTGGTCGATGGCTCCCGGGTCATCCCCCTCCGCCTTGGACTTGACCTTTTCAACGGCAGCTTCAATGGCCGACTTCGAAGAGGCGTCCACTTTGTCTGCGTGTTCTTTCAGCAGTTTTTCGGTCTCATAGACCCGGCGATGAGCCTCATTGCGAGCTTCCGCCAGCTTGCGCTTCCGGGCATCTTCGTCGGCGTGCGACTCGGCATCCCGCTTCATCCGCTCGATGTCATCCTTGTTCAGTCCGCCCGATTGCTCGATCCGGACTTTCTGCTCCTTGCCCGTCCCCAGTTCCTTGGCACTGACATTCAGGATGCCGTTGACATCGAGGCTGAAGGCCACCTGGATCTGAGGAACTCCGCGGGGGGCCGGAGGAATCCCTTCGAGATTGAACTGTCCCAGCAGTCGGTTGTCGCTGGCCATCTTCCGTTCCCCCTGGAACACCCGCACTGTGACCGCCGTCTGGTTGTCAGCTGCAGTGCTGAAGATTTCCTTCTTCTCGGTCGGGATCGTGGTATTCCGCTCGACAAGAACCGTCATCACTCCCCCCTCGGTTTCGATGCCGAGAGAGAGTGGGGTTACGTCAAGAAGAACGACATCTTTCACATCGCCGACGATGATGGCACCCTGGACGGCAGCACCCACGGCGACGACTTCGTCCGGATTGACCCCCTTGTGCGGTTCTTTGTCGAAAATCTTCCGAACAAGTTCCTGGACCTTGGGGATTCGGGTTGACCCTCCCACCAGTACGACTTCGTCGATCTGCGAAGGAGAGAGCTTCGCATCCTTCAGGGCTTTCACCACGGGCTCTCGGCAGCGTTCGATCAGATGATCGACCAGCCGTTCAAACTCCGAACGGGTAATCGTCATCTGCAGGTGCTTTGCACCGGTGGCATCTGCCGTGATGAACGGAAGGTTGATATCGGTGGACTGCGAGCTGGAGAGTTCCTTTTTGCCTTTTTCAGCAGCCTCTCTCAGCCGCTGCAGCGCCATCGGATCTTTCCGCAGGTCGATTCCATTTTCCTTCTGGAACTTCTCGGCGATGAAGTTGATCAGGGTTTCATCGAAGTCATCGCCGCCGAGGTGAGTGTCTCCATTGGTGGACAGCACTTCGACCACTTCATCACCGACCTCCAGAACCGAGACGTCAAATGTTCCACCGCCGAGGTCGAAAACGACGATCTTCTCGTCTTTTTTCTTTTGCAGTCCATAGGCGAGTGCTGCAGCTGTCGGTTCATTGATGATGCGGTCCACTTCGAGGCCAGCAATCTGGCCGGCATCCTTGGTTGCCTGGCGTTGTGAGTCGTTGAAGTAGGCCGGAACAGTGATCACGGCCCGGTTCACTTTGTGTCCGAGATAGCTCTCAGCCGCTTCTTTCAGCTTGCGAAGAACCTGTGCCGAGATTTCGGCGGGTGTGTACGATTTGTCACCTGCCTTGACCTTCACATATTCGTTGGCACCCCCAACCACCTCGTAGGGCACCATCTTTTCTTCGCTGGCGACTTCACTGTGGCGACGCCCCATGAATCGCTTGATCGAATAAACGGTTCGCCGTGGATTCGTCACAGCCTGCCGTTTGGCGGGATCTCCCACCAAAATGTCTCCCTTGTCGGTAAACGCTACGACACTGGGGGTCAGGCGGTTCCCTTCGAGGTTGGCAATCACTTTTGATTCACCGCCCTCCATGATCGCCACAACTGAGTTGGTTGTGCCCAGGTCAATGCCGACGATGGTTTCTCCGCGAGCAGCCATGGATGTTTCTCCTGTCGTAATTCAGACCAAAAGTCTGTGATGAGTCGGGGGATTTGAACCAGAAGTCTGTTGCAGGTGGAGCAGCACTCCAGACTGCAGGCAGGTTCCCGATCGATCCGTCTGTGAACGATGACGAAATGCAAGCCGCGTACCAAAAACAGACCGCAAGCAGAGAGTGAATTTGTAAGTCGTTATATGATAGTGAGTTCTGTTATTAGTGTGGTTTTTCTGGAAAGGCCTTCGAACCCCACGAGGCGACCGGGGTGCCAAACCGGCAGTCATGTGCCTCGGGGGGGAATTTT
>Ga0255182_1000972_pt1 | contig 16479 bp, 10 predicted proteins | sample Atl_UVDOM_RepA_8_FD_188420 | JGI IMG/M metagenome (GOLD analysis project Ga0255182, IMG submission 188420) | Freshwater microbial communities from Altamaha River, Georgia, United States - Atl_UVDOM_RepA_8d | ecosystem: Environmental > Aquatic > Freshwater > River | place: USA: Georgia...
CGGCCCTCCGGGCCTGACCTCGTGCTCGGGGTAGGTGAGGGGCCGACCACTTCACGCGAACGCGCGGCATCCTGCCGCCGTTCGCTTGGCCGGCCTCCGCCGGCTGGTGCTCACCCGGCCGACCGCTTCACGCGAACGCGCGGCATCCTGCCGCCGTTCGCTTGGCGAGCCTCCGCTCGCTGGTGCTTACCCGGCCCTCCGGGCCTAGTCTCCTTGGTCGGGGAGGTGAGGGGCCGCCCGCGCCCCGAGAGCCGGCGTATGCGGACAAGCGAAGGCTGGAGGCCGAAGCGCCGTCGGCATCCGAGTGAGCGAAGGACAGGATGTCCTGAGCGAACGTCCGGCGACGGGGCACGGGCGGCCCATCACCGGCGCGTCACCAGCGCGTCAGCGTCCCCCAAGCGGGGCGCCCCGATGTCGACCACCCGCACCTCGCCGAGAACCCCCCGCGCGGCTCGAGTCTCGAAGCCCACCTTCGGCGCGACGAAGGTCGCGGTGCAATCGGCACGGATGCAGGGTTCGGCCACGACACCTGAGTCGCAGTCGAGCCCCGAGGGCAGATCGACCGCGAGCACGCGGGCCCCGTCCCGGGCCGCCAGGGCGTTGACGGCGGCGATCGCCGTGGCGATGGCGCCGCGTGGCGGCCCGACGGCTCCCGTCCCCAAAAGCGCATCGACGATCCAGTCGGCGCCCGCGAGCGTCCGCTCCCAGTCGCCCTGCGTGGCCGCCTCGAGCCGGGTGGTCGGCAGCCGCATCCGGTCGACCACGTGCCAGTTGAGCGCGGCGTCGCCGCGCAGTTCGGCCGGATCGCAGGCCAGGAGCAGGCGGACGTCGTGGCCGAGGTTCGCCAGGTGCCGGGCGATCACGAACCCGTCGCCGGCGTTGTTGCCCTTGCCGCAGACGATGCCCACGCGGGCCTGCGGCGCCCGCTCATGAAGCAGCGCCGCCGCACCACGGCCGGCGTTTTCCATGAGCACGATGCCCGGCAGTCCAAATTCCTCGATCGCCCGCCGGTCGACCTCCCGCACTTGGGCGCGTGTGAGGGACTTCATCGGGCGGCTCCCGGCTTCGTCCGCCGGCAGCGGTCGCTGCAGTAGCGAACCTGCTCCCAGCACCGCTCCCACCTCTTCCGCCAGGTGAACGGCCGGCCGCAGGCGGGACACGTCTTCGTCGGCTTCGGCCTCATCCCCGGCTCCTTGCCCCCCCGGGCGTTCCCCGGGCGGCACGTCACGCGCTCGCCGTGCCCGGCACGGCAACTCCGTGCCGCGGCATTCGCGCCGGCTCGGGACTAGTAGGTCCCTGCGGGCCGGCGAGCACGCGGATCGCCTCGACGAGCATGACGGCCGCGAGCCCCAGCAGCACCAGGCCCGCCCAGGGCACCGGGTCGGCCGGGAGCGCGATCCGGCCCGCCTGCCAGAAGCGGGGCAGCGTCATCGTCGCGAGCGCCCAGGTGCTCATGGAATACATGAACGCGGTCGGCAACCCCGTCACGAGCCAGATCCACGTCTCCCGCCGCGTCCGCCAGAGCCAGACAGTCACGCCCAACAGCGACAGTGCCGCGAGCAACTGATTGCTCGCGCCGAAGAGCGACCAGAACGTCTTCCACACCGGCACGATGGCGCCGCTGGAGTCCACCTGGGGCCGCAGCAGGAAGAGCAGCGGCACGCCGGCCGTGAGCGCCGTGCCGAGCCAGCCGCCCGCCTTTCCGCCCAGGCCGGTCAGCTCCTGGATGATGTAGCGGCCGAGCCTGGTGCAGACGTCGAGCGTGTCGTAGACGAAGGTCGTGAAGGCCATCAGCGCGAACGAGACCCCGAGCGCCGTCGGCACGCCGAGCATCTCGAGGAACCGGCCCATGCCGAGCGCGTAGACGAAGTTGGGCGGCTGGCCCGCCAGCGGGCTGTCGGCGGCGAGCACCATCACGCACGCCAGGCTCACGATCGCCACCATCGCCTCGAGGAGCATCGCGCCGTAGCCGATCGGCCGGGCGTCGGTCTCCCGCCGCAGCTGCTTGCTCGTGGTGCCGGAGGCGATGAGCGAGTGGAATCCGGAGCAGGCGCCGCAGGCGATCGTGATGAAGAGCATCGGCACGAGCGAGCCGGCCTTGGCGGTCTGCCAGCTCGTGAAGGCGGGATAGCGGATCGCGGCGTCCCCGGCCACGAGCCGGTCGCTGGCGACCAGGCCGATCGCGGCGCCGGCGAGCGCCACATAGAGGAAGCAGCCGCCCAGATGGCCGCGGGGCTGGAGCAGGAGCCACATCGGCGCCATCGCCGCGACGAGGCAGTAGCCCAGGAGCAACGCACCCCAGATCCGCTGGGCGACGGCGTCGGACGTGCCGAGGGCCTGGGCGAGATCGAACGGGATGAACCGGCCCGCCCAGATCGCGAGCCCCACCAGGGGCACGAAGATGATCGTCGCCCACGAGAGCGGCAGGCGGCCGAACCGCATGCAGAGGCCCATGATGATCGGCAGGACGAGATAGAGCAGGCTCGCCGACGCGATCGCCCCGCCGGCGACGCTCTCGCCGTTCTCGAGCACCTGGCGGCCCACGAAGCTCGAGGCGGTGATGTCGGTGAAGGCGACGATGATGTAGACCAGCGCGATCCAGACGAACGCGAGAAAGAGCACGTAGCTGCGCCGGCTCATGTGGTCGCGGACCACCTCGGCGATCGAGCGGGCCTTGTGCCGCACCGAGGCGACGAGGGCCGTGAAGTCGTGGACGCCGCCGATGAAGATGCTGCCGACGAGGATCCAGAGGAGCGCCGGCAGCCAGCCGAATGCGACGCCGGCCAGGATCGGCCCCACGATCGGCCCCGCGGCCGCGATCGCGGAGAAGTGCTGGCCGAGCAGGAGCTGCGGCGGGATCGGCTCGTAGTCGACGTCGTCCCGCAGCGCGACCGCGGGCGTGGCGGCCTGGTCGTCGAGCCGCAAGAGCCGCGTGAGCAGCCCTCCGTAGACGCGGTAGGCGATCGCCAGGATCGCGGCACTCGGCAGCAGGATGACGAGCAGGCTCATGGCCGATCCTTCGGGGGCACGGGACTCTCCGGCGGCACGTTCCGCTCCCGGCCGCCGGTGGGCGGGGGCTTTCGTGATTCGCCGACATCGACCATCATGCCCGAACTTCGGCCCGCAGTCGATTCATCCCTGCGGTGCCCATCGTCCACCCCCGTGAAGCCCCGGAGCCACCATGGCAGCGACCCCCGGCCCCAACACGCCGTCATCGACGCAGGAAACCATCGTCATCATCGGCAGCGGCCCGGCCGGCTGGTCGGCCGCCACCTACGCCGCCCGCGCCCAGCTCAAGCCGCTCGTCTTCGAGGGGGCGATCAGCGAGAAGAACCGGATGGCCGGCACGCTCCCCTTGGGCCAGCTGGCCCTGACGAGCGAGGTGGAGAACTACGCCGGCTTCCCCCACGGCAACCTGGCCGGCTTCCTCGACTCGGCCCTGCCCCCCGAGCGGCGGCAGATGATGCCGCCGCACGCCGGCGAGGGCGTGACGGGCCCCGAGCTCATGGAGCTCATGCGGCAGCAGGCGGTCAACATGGGCACGCGGATCGTCACCGACGACATCGTGAAGGTCGACCTCTCGCGGCGGCCCTTCAAGCTCCATCCGGCGGAGGGAGGCGTCGTCGAGGCGCAGTGCGTGATCGTCGCCACCGGCGCCAGCGCCAACTGGCTGGGGCTGCCGAGCGAGGAGCGGTTCAAGAATCGCGGCGTGAGCGCCTGCGCCGTCTGCGACGGGGCCCTGCCGCGGTTTCGCAACAGGCCGATCGTGGTGGTGGGCGGCGGCGACTCCGCCGTCGAGGAAGCGACCTACCTGACGAAGTTCGCGAGCGAGGTGCACCTCGTCCACCGCCGCGACGTGCTCCGCGCCTCGAAGATCATGGCCCAACGGGCCCACGATGACCCGAAGATCCGCATCCACTTCAACTCGAGCCTCGCCGAGGTGCTCGGCGACGACGCGAAGGGCGTGACGGGCGTGCGGCTGGCGAGCACGACGGCCGCCGGCCAGGAGACGACGCTCGAGGCGGCCGGGGTCTTCCTCGCCATCGGCCACACGCCGAACACGGCGTTTCTCGACGGCCAGCTCGAGCTGACGCCGAAGAAGTACATCGTGTGGAAGAAGCACTTCCGTACCGAGACGAGCGTGGAGGGCGTCTTCGCGGCGGGCGACGTCGCCGACGACTACTACCGCCAGGCGATCTCGGCGGCGGGCACCGGCTGCATGTCGGCGCTCGACGCCGAGCGGTGGCTGGCCGGCCACGGGCACTAGGTTCTGTCTGAAAACTGGGCCGGATTGGCTGCGCCGCGGATTTTTGAGCGGATCGAGGCGGCTGAGCCAAGCCGTATCTGGGCGATACGGCGGGCGAGGCCAACGAAGAGCTGCTCAAAAAGACCAAGCAGACGGCCGAGAAGTGTTTTCAGACAGAGCCTAGACTTCGACGCCTGTTTCCATGAGTCCGCCGGTGAGGGGCCAGGCCCGGAGGGCCGGGTGAGCACCTGCCGGCGGAGGCCGGCCAAGGGAAAACGACAGGATGTCGTGTTTCCCGTGAAGCGGCGACCTGCTCACCGTCCCAGCGTCTCGGCCCGGCGGACGAGGTCGAGAAACTCGGCCCGGTAGCCGCCCGGGTCGCTGCCGAGCGCGCCGGCCGCGATCCGCGCCACCATGGGCAGCGTCGCGTCGCCCCGGCCTTGTCCGTCGGCCAGGATCATCCCGAAGGCCGCCACGGCCGACGCGAACCGGAAGTCGGTCGACGCCGAGTCGAAGGCTCCGCCCCGGTCCGAGAGCGGCACCTCCAAGAGCGTGCTCGTGTCGCCCGCGGGCTGCTTCCACCGCAGCTTCACCGTGAGGAGTTCACGGCTGGCCGCCGGATCGACGGCCACGGGCTCCGGCCGTGGCTCGGCCTGCCGTTGGTACTTGAGCGGCTCGCCGGCGGCGACCGCGGCGGCGGCGTCCCCGACGAGTTCGACCTCGTAGAGAGCGGTGACGCGATGCCCGGCGCCGATCTCGCCGGCGTCTTTCTTGTCGTCGCGGAAGTCGCGGGTCGCGAGGAGCCTGTTTTCGTAGCCGAGCAGCCGGTATGAGGCCACCTGCGCCGGGTTGAACTCCACCTGGATCTTGACGTCCTTCGCGATCGTGATCGTGCTGCCGGCGAGTTGCTCCACGAGCACCTTTCGCGCCTCGCGGGCGCCGTCGATGTAGGCATAGATGCCGTTGCCGCGGTCGGCGATCTTCTCGAGCTTGGCATCCTGGAGGTTGCCCGAGCCGAAGCCCAGCACCGTGAGGAAGGTGCCTCCCTGCGCCTTCTCGGTGACGAGCTCCACGAGCGCCTCGTCCCCTGTCACGCCGACGTTCAGATCGCCGTCGGTGGCGAGGAGCACCCGGTTCACGCCGCCCGGAATGAAGTGGGTGGCCGCCTGCTCGTAGGCCAGCACGATGCCTGCACTGCCGTGCGTGGAGCCGCCGGCGGCGAGGCCATCGATCGCCGCGCGGATCTTCTCCTTCTGGTCACCGCTGGTCGACGGGAGCACGAGCCCGGCGGCGCCCGCGTAGGTCACGATGGCCACCGAATCATTCTCCGTGAGCTGATCGACCAGCATCGAGAGCCCCTGCTTCACGAGCGGCAGCTTGTCGGCGGCGGACATGGAGCCCGAGACGTCGATCAGGAAGACGAGGTTTCCCGCCGGCCGCTCCTGGCGGTCGATCGTGCGGCCCTGCAGTCCGATCCGCACGAGCCTGTGGCCGGGCTGCCACGGGCACTCGCCCGCTTCGAGGGCCACGGCGAACGGCGTTTCACCATCCGGCTGCGGATAGTCGTAGGGGAAGTAGTTCATGAGCTCCTCGATCCGCACCGCTTCCCGCGGCGGGAGCCGCCCGGCGGACAGGAACCGCCGCACGTTGGCGTACGACGCGGTGTCGACGTCGATCGAGAAGGTGGAGAGCGGCTGCTCGGCGACCGCCAGAAAGCGGTTCTCCGGGCGGGCCTCGTAGCGTTCTCGATCGAGGCCGCGGCCAAATCGGTCGGCATCGGCTGGCTCCGCGATCCAACCGGCATCGACGTTGCGACGCGACTCGGCCACGGCACTCCCGCGGATCGCCCGCGCGAGGGCCTCGTCCGACTTTCGCAGCGGTGCTTCAGACTCACGGCGGCGGGCGAGGGCGGGCGCGCCGGGGGTAGGAACGACGACGATGCCGCCGGCTGGCGCCGCCGCTGCGGCCAGCACGGGCTCCGTCGGCAGGGCCTCGTCCCGCGCCGCCACGGCGAGGCTCGAGCCTGCAGCCTGCGGGCCCGCCTGTGGCTGCTGTCGGATCTGGTAACCCGACGCCTGCTGCTTTTCGGCCTCGGCCACCGCCTGCGGGAGGCCGACCGGAGCCAGTCGGTCGGCGACGCGTTCGCCCGCTGCACGGGTCTCGGTGGCGTCGGTGCGTCGCGCCACATCCCGAAAGCGTTGCGGTCGCTCGACCACGACCATCAGGCCAACCGCCAGGGAGGCCACGATGGCCCCGCCGGCCAGGAGCCACCGCCCGCGCCGCCCGGGGGCGGGCGGCGCGGGCTCGACGTCGGCCGGCCGCACGGCCGCGGCCGCGAGCACCGCTCGCCGCAGGTCCGCCGATCGCGGCGGCTCCTCGGCCAACCGGCCGGCCCGCAAGGCGGCGGCGATCGTGTGCGTGTCGGCGACATGGGCGCGGTCTGCCGCGGCAGCCGGATCTTCGAGCCGGCGAGCGACGGCGGCGGAGTCCGTGGCATCGAGTTGGCCGAGCGCGTGCGCCGTCAGGATCGCCGCCTCACGTTCGGAAGCGTCGACGGGCGAATCGGGCATGTGGTCGGCGTTCATCGGAGGCCTCGTGTCGGAAACAGGCTGGTTGGATAAAGGGAGCGATCTTGCAATCGACCGGTCAGGAAACGGGCACAGAGGCATGGTCGGATAGAAGCTCGCGGACGAGCGGATGGCGGCGCAGGGTGGAGAGCCCGCGGTGGGCGAGCACGCGGACATGCCCTTCCTGCCGGCCGGTGACCTCGGCGATCTGTCGATAGGTCAGGCCCTCGCACCATAGGTCGATCGTCTCCCGCTGCGGCGCCGGCAGGTCGGCCAGGAGCGTGGTGAGTCGCCGGGCGAGATCGACCCGCTCGACGGAAGCCGCCGGATCGGGCTCACGGCTGCCGGGGGCGGCCGGCGCCACGGTGCCGGCGGAGGAGTCGTCGAGCAGGAGACGCTCACGGCCCGATTGCCGCAGGTGATCGAGGGCGCGGTTGCGGCAGACGCGAAAGAGCCAGGCGGCGACCCTGCCTTCGAGCCGCTCGCGGGGCTCGGCGCAGAGCTTCATGAACGCATGCTGCACGGCGTCGGCGGCGAGATCGACGTCGCCGAGGAGCCGGCGGGCGTAGCGGGCGAGGGGCAGTTCGTAGAGGTCGACGGCCTCCAGGACCCAGGCGTGTGCATCGTCGCCGGCCGACATGGTCGCGCTCCTCGGGGCCCGTGCGGCCTGCCGCGGCCGGGGTACCGTCTGACGGTACCGAAAAACGCCCGGGCTGCCTGCCTGGACAACGGGGCCGCGCGGAATCCGTTACAGCCGGATCTGGGACGGCTACGCAGCTGCGCCGGCTCGGGACCACCCGTGCCCCGTCGCCCGCCCCCGTGGCGACAAGTTTCCAACTTGTCGAATCCGCGTCGCTGAGGCGCCGGCTCGGGACCACCCGTGCCCCGTCGCCGGACGTTCGCGTCGGCCTTCCGGGCCTCCGCTCTCTCGGATGCCGACCGCGCTTCGGCATCCTGCCTGCGCTTGTCGGCATACGCCGGCTCTCGGGGCCCGGGCGGCCCCGAGCCTCCCCGATAGGCAGGAACGTTCGCCGCAGCGGCGCTCAAGGCCAGGCCCGGAGGGCCGGGGTAGCACCAGCGAGCGGAGGCTCGCCAAGGCAAGGTCGGCAGGATGCCGAGCCTTGCCGTACAGACAGCAACGCGAGCAGGATGCGAGGCGTTGCGTGAAGCAGTCGGCCTCTTTTGCATGCCCCGCGCAAAGAATCGCCCGCCTGGAGGGCGGGCGGATTCACAAGGCCTTCGAGCGGCCGTGCGGCCGCTCGAAGGCCAAATCCGGGAGGGTCCGGAGGACCCTCCCGGATTGAATATCAGAAACCGACGTAGGTGACGAGGATGTCGCCGTGCTTCTGGAAGCGGACGATCACCGAGCAGCCACAGGCATAGTCATACCGCACCTGGCCGCAGCCGAGCAGCGTGCACCGCGACGTCTCGCACGGGCAGCCCTGGCAGCAGGCGGGCAGGCAGACCGGCACCGCCACGCAGCAGCCGGTTTCCGGACTCGTCGGGTTGAGCACCGTCTCGTAGGTCGGCTCGGCACAGCAGCTCTTGCCGCAGTGGTGCTTGTGGCCGTGCTTGTGCCGATACTTGATGCAGGGATTGGTCGGGCAGCAGGTCTCGGCACCGCAGCCGGGCTCCGCTCCGCACGACGGCTCGAGGGCACAGGTCGGCTCGAACGCCGAGCAGCCCACCTCGACCGGCGCGGCGCAGCTTGGATCCGCATGACGACGATGGTGACCGAAACCGGCGCCGGCATCGGCACCGAGGATGAACGACAATGCGACAACGAGGCCGCCGACGAACAGGGCACGACTCATGATGAGCCTCCAGAAGAGAGACCGGTGCAGAGACTGGGGGGCCGCAGGAGGGCTCCTGCGGGTGAAGCGGGGATGCAGCCCGCAGCTTCACGCAACTCTGGCACACGCGGGCGAATAGTCAAAAACCGCCGAAAATCCCGGAAAAGAGCGGGCCGGCCGCGGTTTCGGGACCGGGCGTCACCCCGGCCGACGGGCGGCAGCCCGTCAGGCCATCATCCGGCGGAACCGGTCGAAGAGATACGCCGAGTCGTGCGGACCGGCGGCCGCCTCGGGGTGATACTGCACGCTCGCGGCCGGAGCGGTGCGATGCCGCACGCCCTCGATCGTGCCGTCGTTCAGATTGCGGTGGGTGACGACGAGCTCCGCGGGCAGCGTCGCCTCGTCGACGGCGAAGCCGTGATTCTGCGAGGTGATCTCCACCTTGCCGGTCTCGAGGTCCATCACCGGCTGATTGGCGCCGCGATGGCCGAACTTGAGCTTGAAGGTCTTCGCGCCGCAGGCGAGCGCGAGCAACTGATGCCCCAGGCAGATGCCGAAGAGCGGCACCTTGCCGATCAGGCCGCGAACCGTGTCGACGCAGTAGTCGAGCACTTCGGGATCGCCGGGGCCGTTGGAAAGAAACACTCCGTCCGGGCGGTGCGCGAGCACCTCCTCGGCGGTCGCCCGGCCGGGCAGCACCGTCACGCGGCAGCCGGCAGAGGCGAGATGGCGGGCGATGTTCCACTTCATCCCGTAGTCGAGCGCGACGACGTGCTTCGTGCCCGCGGCCGGAGGCTCCGCGACGGCATACACGCCCCCTTCCTGCGGCTGCGGCAGCGGCCGTGCCCAGTCGTCGAGCGGCTCGCTCCACTCGCTCTCCGCCTGCGGCATCACCTCGCGGACGAGGTCGCGGCCCACGAGCGGCGGCGCCTCCTTGGCCATCGCGACGAGTCGGTCAGCCTCGAGCACCTCGCTCGACAAGACTCCCGTCATCGCGCCGCGGATTCGCAACCGGCGGACGAGCGCCCGTGTGTCGATGCCGGTGATCCCGACGACACCGGCGGCGGCGAGATAGTCGCCGAGGGTGCCGGTGGCGGTGAAGTTGCTCGCGATCCGGCTCGCCTCGCGGACGACGAATCCGGCCATCTGCAGCCGGCCGCTCTCCACGTCGGCGGGGTTGATGCCGTAGTTGCCGATCTGCGGCGCGGTCATCGTGAGGATCTGGCCGCGGTAGCTCGGGTCGGTGAGGATCTCCTGATACCCGGTCATCGAGGTGTTGAAGCAGACCTCGCCGGAGACGGTGCCGGTCGCCCCGAACGACTCTCCGAAATAGACCGTGCCGTCCTCGAGAGCCAGTGCCGCGCGTGCCACGCCTGAGGGTCTCCTTCAGCCGATTGAAACGATCTTCGCCCGCCCATCATACCGGTGCCATGGAAGACGCAATCCGGGCGCTGCTTCCCGCGTCAGTCCGGCGAGGCCGACGAGGCGAAAGGGGGCTCAGCCGCTACGGCGTGGGCGCCGCGGTCACGAGCGTGTCGAGCGGGTTCTCGACGAGCACCAGGCCCCGGAACCGCACCTCCTGCGGCACCTTGTTGGAATGCAGCTGCAGGCCGATCGGGCCCGCCTCGCAGAGCTCGGGCTTGGGGTCGCTCCAGTCGAGCACCTCCCTGCCGTTGACGGCGAGCCGGATCCGGCTGCCGATGGCGAGGATCTCGAGCTGGTTCCAGTCGTGCTGCTTGCCGGCCGCCTTCGCCTTGCCCCCCTGGTCGCCGGAAATGCCGTTGCGGCGATAGAGGTCGTAGAGGCCGTAGCCCGACGGAAACATGACGAGGTGACCCTGGTAGCTGTGCGGCTCGCCGTCCTTGTCGAACTTCTTGCCCCAGATGGCGACGCCCGAGTGCATCTCGCTCGTGACGAGCTTGCTTTCGAGGAGCAGCCGGAAGTTGCGGTAGGGCTTCTTCGTGAGCAGGTAGGTGCTGACCTTCGGGGCGTTGTCGGCGGTGTTCTTCGCCACGATCTCGCCGTTCTCGATCGACCAATAGGGATCGACATGCCCTTCCCAGCCGTCGGTATCGCGGCCGTTGAAGAGCTTGACGGCGCGGGCCTGCTCCTCCGGGGGCAGATGGACGCTCGCGGCCCAGTTCACGGCCGCCGCCGGGGACCGCTTGAGTTCCGCAGGAATCGCCCCGTCGTCCCCCAGCCTCCCGGTGGCCCAGAGCAGGCCGCGGGTCACGAGGTCGAGGTAGCGGTCATCGCCGACCGTGTCGTTGTTGTGGCCGAGCGACGTGCTGAAGATGCGGGTGCGATTGGGACCGTACTCATTGGTCCAGACGACCGTCGCGGTCACCTCGGCGGGCTTGGCGGGGGGCTCGCCCGCCTTCGGCTTCGGCGGCACGAGCTGCTTTCCGGACGCGAGCACCTTCGCCGTGGGGAGCACCTGGATGTTGTTGTAGAGCTCCTCCTTGATCGTCACCCAGTCGGCGAGCGGCTTCGTGATCGGATGGGAACGGTCGGCGAACGAGATCTCGATCGGGATCTGGGGCCCGTGGCCGATCGACTGCAGGCCGAGCATCTCGAACCAGCCGGCATTGTCCGCGCCCGCGGCGACCGCCTTGCGGAAGTCGCCCCAGCGGTAGGAGTGCATCGCGCAGTGCAGGTTCACCGCCGGCGTGCCGCGGCGGTGGGCCGCAAGGATCCGGCCCACGTAGGCGGGATCGGTGACGTCGGCCGAGCATTCGTCATGGATCACGACGTCGTAGCCCTTGTCCCAGTCAGGATTGCCGTAGATCTCGAACGTCGCCTTGGTCGAGGTGTCGGGGTTGTAGACGACGTCGACCTCGGCCTGAAGCCGGGCCTCGATGCCCGCCTTGAGCAGCTTCGACTGGGTGGCGTAGTCGTGGCAGCAGCCTCCGGCGACCAGGAGCACGCGGAGCGGCTTGCCCGGCTCGGCTGCGGCCGCGGGGAATGCGCACGCCACAAAGAGGACACCCGTCATGAAGGTCGCCCAGGAGCGGGCGTGGTGCGTGTTCAGCATGGAACGATCCCCGGGAGAATGGGTGAGGAGCCGACGAGCCGGTGGGAGGGTATGCTCGACCGCTGCAGAAGGAGTGTCAAGCGGCTGGGCTCACGGCCTCGCAACGACGGAGATCCCTCGCATGCGTCGATTCGCGGCGATCTCGTTCCTCGGCGCGCTGCTCGGCGGCCTGCTCGAGGCCCCGGTTTGCGGTTGGGGCGTGTCCCGCGGTGACGGCGCCGAGTGGCACGTCGCGACCACGGGCGACGACGCCTGGTCGGGCGCAGCGGCGGCCCCGAATGCGGATCGCACCGACGGCCCCTTCGCCACGCTCGAACGGGCCCGCGACGAGATTCGCCTGCGTCGCAAGGCCGGCCTCGCGGAGCCCGTGACCGTCTTCATCCACGGCGGTGACTATCCGCTCGCGAAGACGTTCACGCTCTCGAAGGAGGACTCCGGGACCCCAGCGGCGCCGGTCGTCTGGCGGGCCTTCCGCGACGAGCGGCCGGTGCTCATCGGCGGCCGGGAGATCACCGGCTGGCAGCCCGTGGCCGACGACACCCGCACCGGCGGCAGGCTCATGCGGGCCGACCTGGCCGCGCAGGGCCTCGGCGCGGCGAAGTTCTCGCAGCTCGTGTGCGCCGGCCGCCGCCAGCCACTCGCCCGGTGGCCCAACTTCGACCCCGCGAATCCTTACGGCGGCGGCTGGGCCTACGCCGACGGAAAGCTCGTGCCGATGTACGCCGACATCCCCGGCGAGGACAAGCGGACGCTCGTCATGAAGCCCGACGACATCCGGACGTGGGCCCGGCCCACCGACGGCGAGGTGTTCGTCTTCCCCCGCTACAACTGGTGGAACAACATCGTCCGCATCGCCGCATTCGACCCGGCCACGCGCACGGCCACCCTCGCCGCCGACTGCTCGTACCCGATCCGTCCCGGTGACCGCTACTACGTGCAGGGCGTGCGCGAGGAGCTCGACGCCCCAGGCGAGTGGTATCACGACCGCGACGCGAAGACGCTCCTCTTCCTGCCGCCGGAGCCGCTCGACGGCAGACGCGTCTCCGTGCCGACGCTCGGCACGATCGTGTCACTCGGCCCCGAGACCGCCCACGTCACGATCCGCGGCCTCACGTTCGAGTGCTGCGAGGGCACGGCTGTCTCGCTGAGCAACACCCGGCACTGCACGGTCGCCGGCTGCACGGTCCGCCACGTCGGCGGCTACGGCGGCAGCGGCATCGGCGTGTCGGGCAGCGACAACACGATCATCGGCTGCGACATCTCCCACACCGGCTCCAATGGGCTGGCGATCTCGGGCGGTGATCGCAAGACGCTCGCCCCCGCCCGCAACGCCGCCGTGAACAACTACATCCACCACACCGGCGTCTTCTACAAGCAGGGGGTCGGCGTGGCCCTCTCGGGCGTCGGCAACCGGGCGGCCCACAACCTGATCCACGACTGCCCGCGGATGGGGATCATGTTCTCGGGCAACGATCTCGTGATCGAATACAACCGCATCCGGCACGTGAACCTCGAGACCGAGGACACCGGAGCGGTGTACACCGGCGGCCGCGACTGGATCTCGTCCCGCGGGACCGTGATCCGCCACAACTTCTTCCACGACATCCTCGGCTACGGCCGCGAGGGGGAGAAGTGGGTGAGCCCGCACTTCGCCTGGGGCGTCTACCTCGACGACAACGCCGGCGGCGTGGACGTGATCGGCAACATCGTCGCCCGCTGCTCGCGGGCCGGCCTCCACCTCCACAACGCCCGCGACAACCGGATCGTGAACAACATTTTCGTCGACTGCGGTCCGCAGCAGATCGAGTACAGCGGCTGGACCGCCGACCATCGCTTCTGGAAATCCCACTTCGAGACGATGGTCAAGGGCTACGAAAGCGTGGCCGGCGAGCCGGCGTGGGCCGACAAGCGGAACATGCGGACGCATCCCAAGGATGCGGTGCTGCCCGACGGGCTGATCATGACCGGCAACGAGTTCCTGCGGAACGTGATCGACTACCGCGACCCGAAAGCGTCGCTCTTCAAGTTCCGTAACCTTCCGCTCGACCACTACACCTCGGACGACAACGTCGTCTGGCACCACGGGCTGCCGCTCCTCGTGGGGCCACAGGAGGGCCGGCTCAAGCTCCAGGTCGACCGCACGATCGCCGCGGTCCCGGTGGTCAACGCCGGCTTCGAGCAGGAGGGCAAGCCCGGCGGTTTTCCCGCCGGCTGGAAGTGGCAGGTGGCTCCCGTCGGGGCAAAGGCCCGGCGCACGGAAGGCGACGCGGTGTCCGGCAAGCACGCCTTGGGCATCAACGCCGGCACCGGCAAGGACGCCCAGGGCAAGGAGGTGCCGGCGCAGGTCGTGTCGAGCGTCGTCGTCGTCCCGGGTCGCGACTACCGGCTCGCCGGCCGCATGCGGGCGAACAAGGCGGCCTTGAAGGTGGGCCTCATGCTGCAGTCGTACGTGCCGAACAAGTTCTTCTGGTCCAGTTCACCGAACACGGCGACGATCGGCACGGAATGGAGCCCGGTCGAGTTCGTGTTCCGCGTGCCGGGCCCGGGCGAGCCGGGGCACCGGGAGGAGCTGGCCGGGGCGGTGATCCGCATCGACGTGCATGGCGCCGATGCGGGCGTGCTCGTCGACGACGTGGTGCTCGAGGAGGTCGAGATTCCCGACGCCTGGTCCTCCTGGCGGAGGCTCGGCTTCGACACGCGCTCGGTGGTCGCCGATCCGCTCTTCGTCGACCGCGACCACGACGACTTCCGGCTCGAGCCCGGGTCGCCGGCCATGAAGCTCGGCTTCGAGCCGATCCCGGTCGAGAAGATCGGTCCCTATGCCGACGAACTGCGGGCGAGTTGGCCGATCGTCGAGGCCGAGGGTGCCCGGGAGAAGCCGTTGGCCGCGGAGTGAGCGGTATCGATCACAGCCCGGGCTGTGTCCAGAAGTCGACGACGCAGACCTTGTCGACGTGCGGCCCGACGATCGCGACGAACTCCTTGTGCGCCGGATGGGGCAGATAGGCGTCGCGGCCAGCCTCGTCGGCGAACGTCACCACGAAGCAGTGCGTCAATCCCTGCGACTTCCCCTCCGGCGAGACGTCGGTGCCCCACTCGAAGCCCTTGATCGCGTCGATCTTGCCGGGCAGGCCGCGAAACGCCTCGACGATCCGCGCCACGTCCGCCGGTGTCGAAGACTCCTTGAACTTGAAGAGCACGACGTGCCGCAGGACGCGTCCCGGTGCCGCGGTGGCCGCGGTCGAGGAACCGGCCTGCACGCCGAGGCCCTCGAGCATGCGATCGGCCACGAACCGCTCGCCGGCCGGGCTCAGATGCACGCCGTCGCTCGTGAGCACGCCCTTTTCCGCCCGGGCGGCGTTGGCGCCGGCCAGGTGCGTCACGAACGCCTTGCGCAGGTCGATGAGGCCCGTCTTCAAGTCCGCGGCCACGGTCCGCGTGACGCCCGAATAGTCGTCGAGCATCGCGTCGAGCGGGTTGTCGCCCCGCGGCTTCTCCCCGATCACGCTCGGCGTGCAGAGGATCACGCGGGCTCCGGCGGCGCGGATGCGGTCGACGAGGCTGCGGAGCCCCTTCTCGAACGTCTCCTTCGGCGTGCCCTGATTGCGGGTCGAGTGCCAGACGTCATTGATGCCGATGTAGACGACGACCGTCGTCGGCTTCTTCGCCAGCACGTCCCGGTCGAGCCGCTGCTCGAGATCGGGCACCTTGTTGCCGCTGATCCCGGCGCCGAGCACCTCGATGCCGGCCTCGGGGTGCGCCGCCTTGACCGCCGACCGCACGAGGTCGACGTAGCCGCCCGGCTTGGCGCCCGCCTGCGTGATCGAGTCGCCGAGGAAGACGATCCGCTCGCCCGCCCGGGGCGCACGGATCGTGGTGTCGTCGGCACGGCCCGAGGAATAGGCGACCGCTGCGATCGCCGCGGCCAGCAAGAGGGTGGATGACAGGCTCGGCATGACGGCGGCTCCCGATGAAGGCTCGATGCGCCGGCATCGACGACGCCGGGGCGACCAGGCCGACACTCTATCTCGCCGCGCCGGGGCCGGACAATCCGGTCGCCACGACGAGCCGCGCGATCCTCCGGCCCGGCGACGTCATCGCGAGCTTCGCGAGCGCCGCCTCGGCCACCCAGCGGCGGCCCCGCCCGGTCGCCCCCTGACGGCGGGCCGCCGAGATCGCGATGTCGAGCGTGATGCGATGGTGCGTGACGGAGTGCACGAGCCCCCCGATCCTGACCGGCTTTCCGCACCCGAGCCCCGTGAACACGGCCGAGGCGGCCATGGCCTTCGCGGCCGATCGCGCCGCGCCCGCCACCCGCGGAAAGTCCCAGAGCCCTTCCCACCATTCGCCGGGACCGCGGCGGACGACGAGCACCCGGCCCGCCCGCCGGACCACGACCGCCGTTTCGCGCCGCTCGGTGACGGCGCGGCGGGCCGGCCGCGCGGGGATCTCGGCGGTGCGGTTCGTGCGTCGGGCCTCGCAGAGCCGCTCGAGCGGGCAATCCGCGCATCGCGGCCGGTCGGGCGTGCAGATCATCGCGCCCAAGTCCATGAGCGCCTGGTTGAACCGGCCTGCATCCCGCGCCGGCACGAGCTCACGCGCCAGGTCCCAGATCGGCTCGTCGCCGCCCGGGCCGTCCAGCGGCGCCGCGTGCCCCGCGAGCCGGGCGATGACGCGGCGGGAGTTGGCCTCGACGATCGGCTCCGGCTCGTCGAACGCGATCGAGAGGATCGCGGCGGCCGTGTAGCGGCCGATGCCGGGCAGGCCGCGAAGCTCGGCGAGCATCCGCGGCACCGTGGCCCCATGCTCGGCGACGACCCGCTTCGCCGCTGCATGCAG
>Ga0255182_1000973_pt1 | contig 16468 bp, 16 predicted proteins | sample Atl_UVDOM_RepA_8_FD_188420 | JGI IMG/M metagenome (GOLD analysis project Ga0255182, IMG submission 188420) | Freshwater microbial communities from Altamaha River, Georgia, United States - Atl_UVDOM_RepA_8d | ecosystem: Environmental > Aquatic > Freshwater > River | place: USA: Georgia...
GATTTAAATAAACTCCGTCGACGACTTCGTTGTTACCAAGTCCCGAACCAGCAGTTGCTCCACTGACTGCGCCCATCGGATTGAAAGCATAAGCGGATTGAATGAAAAACAAAGACGCACATAAAAATATTTTTTGAATCATGGGTAAAGCGTATCAATAAAAAATAGATCTTGGCTAGCTCTGACCTTAGTAGCCACCTGAACGAACACAAATACTTGCAAATTGGGCACAACGACCTTTTTTACGATTCGTATCTGTCTGTGGACCTGTCGAAGTCGTATAACAATCCTTCGTTGTATCGTATTGAATTCCAACATCTAGGGCGTTTTCTGCTGTGTTGGCCAGAATTCCCGTCGTCGGTAAATAGCACTGATCGTCTGATTTTTTAGGAGAAATACAAAGCTGTGTCATCGCATTTCGGGCTGGTAATGTGTAACCCGAACGCTGACCACCTGGTAAGTACAAACCGATATTCCATAAATTTTCTGGATAGTGACGGCGTAAACGCTGTACTTTTTCAATGCGAACTTGTCCTAAGGTCGTCGTGCCAGACACCAGCGTTCCATCCGTAAAATCCGCAGCAATCAGAGGAACGCAAGACGCCTCGACAACTGAATTATCCGCAAGGCCATTGTTATACATTCGATTATTGTCCCAGTGATCTTGTCGCATGATGCGATAATTTTCACATGTCCAAGCGACACCGGCGGTTCCTGTTAATTCTGTTCCGGTACTTAAATCGTATTCTTTGATCTGAGTCAGCTGAGTGGTCATCCAATTACTCAAGGCCGAATTCGGAGAAGTAAACTTCATGGCATAACCACGACCATAAGCTTTGGTATAATCATTAGATGCGACCGTCGCCGGACGCTTCAACATATTAATATGATTTGCAGTTCCATTCGTGGGCGCATCGCCCGTTGGCATATCTTCGTTTCCACCAAATGTTGCAGTTAACATATATCTTTCGTTGGCATTACCCGAACTTGAAAACCCTTTGTTGAAACTATCACGAACGACTTGCGGATAGGCTTCGGCGTAACCAAAATTTTCTGTGCTTCCTGCCGGTGGCGTCGGAATTGTGACTGACGAATCAGCCGTCGCATTAAAACGAAAAAATCCTTCCAGATTTACTGGGTCCCCCGTATTCGATAAATTGTAAACTCTGGGACCTTCCGCTAAGACAACACCTGAATCGGTGTATTGAATGCTTTTAGTTAAAATATAACCTAAATATCCCGAATATAAATACTGGTTAAATACAGTCACATCACTGCCCGCCTTGGCAACAGCACCATTCAGATTGATCAAATCTGGAATGGCAATTAAATCTGATTTTCTTCGAACAGCAATTTGTAAAAAAGCATCTTTATTCGCATCTGATTTACTTAAAATTTTTAAAACCTGCGCGGGCGTGATTGTAGAAGCTGGGTATTCTGGTTTAAATGATCTTCCGACTTGTTGTAAAAATTCTGAACGCAATTTAACACCCGCTTTAACAGCGCCTGTTAATGGGTCCGTGAAACCTTCTGAAGCTCCAATTTTTAATCCATGAATATTACTGGAATTCACATTCGAGGAAACACATGAATTATAGGAAATTGTATCCAATGCAACGTCATACGCAAACGGAGCGTTTTTCGTTGCATTGTCGACCTGAGAAGTAATATCTGTCGACGAGCCTAATATTCCACTGCCTTCCGGAGTACAGGAATAAATCAGACACATCGATAAAATCACCGCGGCTTGCTTAGCCGAGTGCTGAAATTTAAGCATATACTTCATACTAACACATTCCGTTACCTGTCTCATAAATTATAGGAAACCCGTCTCATTATGATATAATGATTTCATGAAAACATTTATGATATTTGCTTTATTCTTGACCAAGGTCGGCCTAGCGCACGCCTCTATTCCATCATTAGATTTTATTTTACAAAAAGCCGCGACTACGAATGCACGACAAATTATCGCCATCGAACAAGAAGTCACTTTTAAACTGGATAACGAAGAATCTGTGATTACTGAAAACTGGCTCGTTGAAGGTGATAAAAATTTAAAACTCACTGCGAACGGCAAAGGCTTGCTTAAAACCAATGTCCATCTCAATTATTTGTACAACGGAAATACAAAAACTTTTTATATTGGAAAAAATAAACAAACTTTACCGATAGCCACAGATTTTTATCCTCGTATTCTATTTATCAAATCATTTAATACTTACAAAAATTATATTTCTGAAATGGGCATCCCCTATCAACATCGGTTGTCTCGCGCAGATGGACGTATTGCCTATGCTGTTGGAAAAGAATCAGACCATTTAACATACCCTCAGTTGTGGTTTGACCAAGATGAATTTATTCTGCGTAAAATACGTTTACCTTCGCTTTCAGAAATTGAACTCAGCGATGTGAGTCCCGTGGGCAAAGACGGTTTTATCGCGAAAACTCAAACAGTCAGCTGGGGGCCATATAAGGTCACAATCAAAGTTAAAAATGTCGCCGTTAAAAACAATACTTCACTGTCTGCTTTTTACCCACAAAACTTAGATCAACCCTCTGAAATGACTTTTGCAAATAAAACAGCACTGACAGAAATGATCGAACAGTTTTATCAGAGGTTCAGATAATGCCCCAAAAGACCTCGGGTCTTGTTGAGGTCGCAGTTGAGGCTCCTCTTTTACAAGCACTGACATATTTACCTAACCCCGAGCTATCGTTAGCTCGAGGTGATATTATCAATGTTCCTCTGGGCCAAAGAGTCGCCAAGGGTTATGTCCTGAATACCAATGTCACTGCAGACATTCCAGATGGGATCGAATTAAAGATGATTGTTTCTCAGGATACGGAATGGCCTAGGCTGCCAGAGCCATTCCTGCGTTGGCTCGAGTGGGTTGCTGATTACTACATTCATCCGATCGGACAGGTTGTTGGATTGGCGTTTCCTCCTCTGCAAAGAACTCAACAACAGCGCAAATCAAAAAGGCCTCCCGTCATTCCTGATCTGGAAGCTGTCGCAAAACCGACTTTATCAGATGAACAAAAAAATTGTCTGGATCAAATCGCAATACAATCTGAATTTGCAGTTCACTTAGTTCACGGTGTCACTGGTTCTGGAAAAACAGAAATTTATCTGAATCTATTCGAACGTTGTTTACAGCAAAATAAAAAAGGACTGTTTCTATTGCCCGAAATTTCTTTGACACCGCAGCTAGTGAATCGATTTGTCCAAAGGTTTGGAAACCAAGTCGCTGTTTTGCATTCGCAACTAACGGATCGAGAGCGCACCAACCAATGGTGGGAAATGATTGAAGGCGAAAAGAAAATTTTAATCGGTGCGCGTTCTGCATTGTTTTGTCCGATTAGCGATTTAGGACTGATCGTTGTTGACGAAGAACACGAAAGCAGCTTTAAACAAGATGAAAAATTAAAATATCATGGTCGCGATTGTGCTGTCATGCTGGCCAAATTCAACAGTTGTCCCGTGATTTTGGGGTCGGCGACACCTAGTTTAGAAACTTGGAAAAACGCCAAAGAAAATAAATATCGCTTACACAGTTTAAAATCCCGAATAGAAAATCGCCCTTTACCTGAAATTGAAATTATTGATCTGCGCACTGAAAAAACAAATGAAACTCGTCCCGCGCATTTACCTCATTGGCTGTCACATAAACTGTATGAAAAAATGCAAAAAGTTCTGGGCGAAAACGAACAAGTCGCTTTGTTGTTGAATCGCCGCGGAGTCGCTAATTTAGTGTGTTGTCAAAGTTGTGGTTTTACAAATGAATGTCCGAATTGTGATATCAGTCTCACTTTACATGCTCAAAGCCATTTGGTTTGCCATTACTGCGACTATCATGAAAATTTTAAGATCCAATGTCCCAGCTGCAAAGTTGGACAACTGACGGCTTTGGGATTAGGAACAGAAAAAATTGAAAATGATCTGCGCACATTATTTCCGAACAAAGTGATCGCACGAGCCGATCGTGATGAGATTCAAAATCGTCTGGAAATGGAAAATCTTGTCAATGATATGGAAGAAGGAAAAATCGATATTCTGGTCGGAACGCAAATGATTGCGAAGGGACTGGATTTTCCTAAGCTGAATTTAGTGGGACTTGTTCTTGCGGATATCGGATTTAATTTACCTGATTTTCGTTCGACAGAAAAAAATTTTCAATTGATCACACAAATGAGCGGCCGTGCCGGCCGACATATCAAAGAAGCCGATCGAACAGGTGAAGTTGTCGTACAAGCATTTAATATCCAACACGATGCCCTGACGTTTGCTAAAGCACATGATTATATTGGGTTTGCCGAGCACGAATTGCAAATGCGTGAACCTTTGAAATATCCACCTTTTCAAAAAATGCTTTCATTTCGTGTCCAATCATCCGAACTTGAAAACGCCCATCATTGTCTGAAAATTTTAAAATCCCGCAGCGAAACTTTGAAAACAAAGTTTGCAGACAAATACTCGGATATTCAAATTTTAGGTCCAGCTCCGGCCCCGCTAGCCAAATTAAGAAATCAATTTCGTTTTCATATGATTATCAAGTCTGCACAGCCTAAAGTACTTAATACTTTTGCCAAGCAAGTCCTCGGAGATCAAAAGTGGGTGCCCACAAAAACTAAAATTATCCTGGACGTTGACCCCATGAGTTTGTTGTAAAATAATATAGAAGTGACAGAAAACAGTAATTCTCCCTCAGATCAATCAAAAACCGGAAAAGGGGGCGTCCTTTTAGCTGTCGAGCGCGCCAAAGAAGATCGCAAAATTAAATTATGGCACAGTCGAATTGCGTTCATTAAAAAAGGCCACACTTTGATGCAAAATAAATTGTATTCAGAAGCGGCTGTCGTTTACGAAAAATATTTAAAAATTTTAGAAATTATTTTTGAATGTCCACCCGGAGGCTTAACGCCGGAAATGTTCAAAGAATCTGCTAAAACAGCTGAATTATCGATGGTGACATCCACTTATTGGGATTTACTCAGAATTTATGACACCAGCGACGCTTACGGTTCTCGTCAACAAAAGGCTGCTAATCAATTGGCCAAATTTGCTCCGCTGACACCGTTATTTCCCGATTTGATCAAAAAAGCACAGGCCTACCAAAAACAATGTCGCCACCCCGATGTTGTTAAATCTTTTATCGTAACGGCGACTAAACAAAACCCAAGATGCTTTATCGCAACCAGTGCGTTTGAATCACGTCAAGCTCAAGAAGTCATTTTTTTGAAAAATTGGCGAGATCAATATTTGAAAAAGCACAGCTGGGGACGCGTTTTTATTTTTGCCTATTACAAAATCTCTCCGCGCATTGCATGCGCTCTTGATAAGCATAACTTCTTGAAAGCACCTATTCGTCTGCTTTTGCGAGCAGTGATTAAATGCGTTAGTTTATTTCTTTAAACACTTTTAGTTGCAACTCTGCCAATTTTTCCTATCGTTAAGATATGCACATCTATGATTATATTGTAATTGGTTCAGGTTTATCAGGTTTAACGATCGCTTCTCAGATTTCACAAGAATCTGAAAATGTACTTCTGCTAGAAGCCGAACATGTTTTTGGCGGAGCTCACCGCGCAGCTACATTGAAATCTCAAACGCTTGAAAATGGATTACGTTTTTTTCCCTATTCAGAAATTTCGGAAAAATCATTGCTCCATCTGGAAGACTTTTTAGGTCTTAAGCTCATCAAAAACATTCAGGAAAATCATCCTGAAACCTATGAAGCTAGCGGCTTTAAATCTTTTGTAGGCTTCGGCGATAAATCGCCTGCATTTTATGATCAGTTTTCTTATTTTCTGAGTTCTAAAGAAATAGAACTCACATTACCCGTTTTCAAAATTGTCGAGCTTTTAAAAGAAAAATTTAAAGGCGAATACTTACCGAAAAGCATCGTGACTCGATTTAATATCGAAGACAATAAAGTCGCAAGCGTCACTGTCAATGGTTCAAAAACTTATGCCGCTCAAAATTTTATTTTTTGTGGAAATGTCCGTGAATTAATCCAATTGATTCCAGACGATAATTTCAGCCTCAGAGCAAAATCAAAACTTAAAAAAGATACGTCGTGGATTGCCGTTTGCATGGATCTGTATCATGCAAAAGCCGAAGGCGGAAATTTAGTTGAAAAAAATAATTTATTTGTCCTGAATGGCACAACGGACGACGATATCGGACCTTGTGTTGGCCGCTTTCACCCCGCAGCCACCGATTTTTCAACAACAGCGAATCAAGAATATCAAATTTCTCAGTGGGTTTCCTTTGTTGACGTCGAAGCTGCAGAAGAAACAGAAAACATTGCCGAAGTTCTTAAAAAAGTAAAACGTCAAATCAAACGTGCTTTCCCTGAAATGTCTGAAAACATCAAAGGCGAAAGACTTTTTATTTCTTCAGCATTGTCTTGTGGTCCAATCAAAATGAATTCAAATGGCACATTTCATAAAATCGAAAACCTCTGGATTGGCTCTGGCCAAGTAAATCCTTTTCCAAATTTGTTAGGAACTTTGTTGCAATCACAAATGACCCTTGCAAGCCTTGGATTTGCTCCCGAAGTGATTCTGCCGACAAATTCTCAGGACAAATCAGAAACTGTTGACGCCGACACAGAAGCTTAAACACAGCTTTTGTTCAGTGGCCCTAACAGGCCTTCAATTACTACACCCAGGGCTGATGTTAAAATCCGCCCTTTTTTATTAAAAAATATCTTTGAAAAGTGCAGCCCCATATCCTCCTTGCTACATAACTTGCCGGGATTTAAAGTCCCTACCTTGGTCTTGATTGGTAATCAAAATGGGGTGTCAACGTACTGGAGTATCTTAAAACTGCTAAAAACTTCGAAATATTGAAAATAATTTAAAAATTATAACAATAATTTTCAAAGTCACTAAAGCGAGCTTAAAAAATCGTCGATAACGTTTATAGGTTTGTAAACGCATACGACCTCCGATCCGAAAATCGGTCAGTATGTTCGCTAAAGGCTATAGGGTGCACAAATACTTTATAGCCTTTGCTATTTCAAAATATGTACTTATCAAACCCTCATCATTGATTACATTTCCCAAAAGCCTATTAATTGAGCACATTGTTATTGCTATTCGGTTCAAATGATCCCGTTTTTCCGTCGAGAAAAGTGCTTCTGCCTCTTGCATCGCCTAATGCTCTGTGATAATCCTGATCCCCACTATAACACACGAAGGGTATTAACTGGTCTGGGTATCAAATGGTGATATTCAGGTTTCTCGGCCCCACAGAGTGAATCGTTGATTTTCAACACACTCGACCGAGCTCTGCACTTCGGAGGCATAACCAGAGAAAAGGATATATACATGGCACAAGTTACCATGAAAGAAATGTTAGATGCAGGCGTACACTTTGGACACCAAACTCAGCGTTGGAATCCAAAAATGAAACCATATGTTTACACATCACGTGGTGGTATTCATATTATCGATCTTCAAAAAACTGTAGTTCGCGCTAATCAAGCTGCTGAATTCGTAAAATCTATTGCTGCTGAAGGCGGTTCAATGATTTTCGTAGGAACTAAAAAACAAGCTATCGAACCAATCCAAGAAGCAGCTCAAAAATCAGGTCAGTACTTCGTTACTAAGCGTTGGTTAGGTGGAATGTTAACGAACTTTGAAACTATCAAAGCTTCTATCGATCGTTTACGTAAAATCGACAAAATGAAAGAAAACGGCGATTTCAATCTTTTAACTAAAAAAGAGCGCGCTGGTCTTGATAATGAATACGAACGTTTAACTGAATACCTACAAGGTATCCGTGAAATGAAAACTCTTCCAAAAGTGATGTTCGTTGTAGATCTTCCAAAAGAACACATCGCAGTTTTAGAAGCTAAAAAATTAGGTATCCCTGTTGTGGCTATTGCAGATACTAACTGTAATCCAGAATTAGTTGATTACCCAATTCCAGGTAATGACGATGCTATTCGTTCAATCAAATTATTCACAAATTTAGTTGCTGAAGCTTACATGGAAGGCGCTAAAGTTTGGGAACAAAAAGCTCGTACTATGACTGACAAAGCTTCTGACAATGCTAAAGAAAAATCTGAAGCAGCCGCTCCAGAGGCAAAAAAAGGTCGCGCTCCAAAAGCTAAGACTGAAGATAAAAAATCAGCTGGACCTGCAGTTGTTAAGGCTAACAAAACTCGCAAGCTAGTTGCTGCAGGTACTGCGGATCTAGTTGAGATCGAAGCAGAACTTAACGAAAACAAAGAATCAGCTGAATAAGCTGATTCTTTTTCTGTAATTTCAAAATTAAACTTTATTCTCAAGGAGAACTTTCATGTCTATTTCCGCTACAATGGTAAAAGAGCTTCGTGAAAAAACGAATGCTGGTATGATGGATTGCAAAAAAGCTTTAGAAGAAGCAAAAGGTGATTTCGAGGCAGCTGTTGAATGGTTGCGCGTAAAAGGACTTTCTGCGGCTGCTAAAAAAGCTGATCGCGTTGCTGCCGAAGGCGTAGTAACTGCTGCCACTTCTGGAAAAGTAGCTGCTGTTGTTGAAGTGAACTCAGAAACTGATTTCGTTTCAAGAAACGACGGCTTTAAAGCTTTCGTAAGTGATGTTTTAACTCACGTATTAAATTCAAATGCGACTGGCGATATCTTGACTCAGCCATTCACAAAAACACCTGGTAAAACTGTTGGCGAAGCTTTGAAAGAAGCTATTGCGACTATCGGTGAAAACTTGGTTATCCGCCGTTCTGAAAAATACTCAGTAACAGGCGAAGGCTTAGTTCACACTTATATCCACGGTGAAGGTAAAATTGGCGTTATGATCGAAGTAGGCGCTGCGAACGCTGCCGCTGCTGCTTCTGCAGATGCTAAAACTTTTGCTTCTGATGTTTGCTTGCACATTGCTGCGATGAACCCAATGGCTTTATCACAAGCTGATATGAGCCCTGAAGTTGTTGCTAAAGAAAAAGAAATTCTTAAACAAAAAAATCTTGAATCAGGCAAAAAACCTGAAATGGTTGATAAAATCGTTGAAGGTCAAATTCGTAAGTTTTTGGCTGAAAACTGCTTAATGGATCAAGCTTTCGTTAAAAATCCAGACCTAACTATCAATGGTTACATGCAAGAAGCTTCTAAAAAAGCTGGCGGCGAGTTAACTATCAAGCGCTTTACACGCTTTGAGCTAGGTGCCGGAATCGAGAAAAAAGTTGTCGATTTCGCTGCTGAAGTTGCAGCCCAAACAAAAGGTCACTAAACTGACTTCGAAAAAGAGCCTGAAAAGGCTCTTTTTTTTTGCTTATTTTTCTCTTTATTGAAACTCTATATTGTGTCATAAAATGCTAGATTATCAGGTTCAATCACCAAGGAGCTCATATTAATGAAAACACCTGTTTATAAAAGAATTCTTTTAAAACTGAGCGGCGAAGCGTTGGCGGGAAATCAAGGTACGGGAATTAATACAGCTGTCCTTAAACAAATCGCTCAGGACGTTAAAGCAGCTCACGAAACAGGTGTGCAAATCGGCCTTGTCATCGGTGGTGGTAATATTTTTCGTGGTGTAGCAGCATCGGCGCAAGGAATGGATCGCGCAAGTTCTGATTATATGGGAATGCTTGCAACTTGTATTAACGCTTTGGCGTTACAAGATGCTCTGGAAAAAGAAGGCGTTCCAACGCGCGTACAATCTGCAATTGAAATGGCTGAAATTGCAGAACCTTATATTCGCCGCAAAGCGATTCGCCATCTTGAAAAAGGACGTATTGTTATTTTCGGAGCAGGAACTGGAAATCCTTATTTCACAACTGACACAGCTGCTTCATTGCGTGCCATGGAAATCAATGCACAGGTTCTTATGAAAGCCACTAAGGTCGATGGTATTTACGACAAAGACCCGACTAAAAATGCAGATGCTACAAAATACGATAAGATCAGCTATATCGATGTTCTGAAGCAGGGATTACAAGTGATGGATTCAACGGCCATCAGTTTATGTATGGATAACAAATTACCTATTATGACTTTCGATCTTGCTAAGCCAGGAAATATTTTAAAGGCAATTCAAGGCGAAAATATCGGAACACTGGTTCACTAATTTTATTTCAGAGAGGATATTCAAATGATCGAACAAACAAAAACAGCTACAAAAGCAAAAATGGAAAAAACGATCTTAGGCTTAACCGAAGAACTTAAAAAAGTTCGTACAGGTAAAGCACAAGTATCAATGCTTGATTCTGTTCGTGTAAATTATTACGGACAATTATCTCCCCTTTCTCAAGTCGCCTCTGTTTCTACTCCGGATGCAAAAACTTTCTTAATTGCACCTTGGGAAGCTTCTATTCTTAAAGAAATTGAAACTGGAATTGTTAAATCAGATATCGGTATGGCACCAATCAATGATGGCAAAGTGATTCGTTTAAAAGTTCCTGATTTAACAGAAGAAAGACGTAAAGACTTAGCTAAACAAGTTAAGAAAATTGCAGAAGATGCTCGTGTAGCTATTCGTTTAGCTCGTCGCGATGGTAACGAAGAAATCAAAAAAGCTTTAAAAGATAAAGCTGTCAGTGAAGATGAAGCTAAAAAAGGCGAAGCTGACATTCAGAAATTAACTGATGATAGCATCAAAAAAGTAGACCAAATCGCAGACGAAAAAGAAAAATCGATCTTAACAATTTAATTGAGATCGAGATTTAAATGTCTGCAAATTCTTTGCAACACCTTGCAATTATTATGGATGGAAATGGCCGTTGGGCGCAGCTTCGCAAAAAGCCGCGTACTTTTGGCCATATCAAAGGTGCACGTGTTGCCAAGAAAATCATTACAGAATCTTCACGCTGTGGAATCAAATATTTAACACTTTATGCATTCAGCACAGAAAACTGGTTTCGTCCTCAAGACGAAGTTGGTTTTTTAATGCGTTTGCTGGAAAGATATTTGATCAAAGAAACAGAAAACTTAGTCAAAGAAAATGTCCGTTTTTCGGTAATTGGCGATATGTCTCGCTTACCTGCAAAAGTAAGAGCTCAAGTCGAAAGTTCAATTAAAAAAACTTCTGCCTGCACAGGTTTACACGTTTGCTTCGCGCTCAGCTATGGATCCCGCCAAGAAATTACTTTAGCAACACAAAAAATAGCTGAACTTGTTAAAAGCGGCCAGCTTGATCCAAAAAATATTAATGAAGATTTGATTCAATCGCAATTAATGACGTCGGCTATTCCTGATCCTGATTTAATTATCAGAACCAGTGGCGAATCCAGACTGTCTAATTTTTTGATGTGGCAAGCGGCTTATAGCGAGCTTTATTTCACTGATGTTTTATGGCCTGATTTTACATTAGATGACTTCCACAAATCTATTTCATACTTTTCAACACGTCAGCGCCGATTTGGTAAAATCAATGTCGAATTTAACGTCTAGAATTTTTTCTGCAGCAGTTGCTTTAGTTTTATTGTTTTGTGCTATTTACTTCTGGCAAGAGACTGGCATTTATGTTTTGGCTATTCTGGTAGTGTTTCGTGGGTCTTTCGAAATGGCTAGAATGTTTTTTAGTTCGAACTACCCCGTTTACTCAAAAACTTTTTTTGTAGCTTTGTGTTTGATTACATTTTTAATTATTACACACCCTCTTTATAAATCTTTGTCCGGCGTATTTGTCATTCTGAGCTTTGTGGCTACTGTTGTTTACGGAATTGCTTTACACAAAAAATTTACATCCATCGATCATGTATTAACCTTTGTCACGAAATGTACAACGGGATTGCTGTATTGCTGTTATTTACCGGCTTGTATTGTTTGGATTACGCATACGAATAATGGAATGGAATGGTTTTTCTGTTTGCTAGCTGTTGTATTTTCTGGCGATATTGGAGCTTATTTATTCGGAGTAAAGTTTGGAAAAACTCGAATTGCTCCGTTACTGTCTCCGAAAAAAAGCCTTGAAGGTGCTATTGGTGGCTTGACGTTTTCATGTTTAACAGCGCTTTTATTTTCACTGCTTTTAACAAATACGCCTATTTGGGTATTTGTATTTTGTGGATTGCTGGGTGGAGCGTTAGGACAAATTGGTGACTTTTTCGAATCATTGGTCAAACGTGTTTCTGGAGTCAAAGATTCGGGTTCAATTATGCCAGGTCATGGAGGCATTTTAGACCGCATGGATGGTGTATTGCTAGCTGCACCTTTATTTTATTTAGCTGCAACGCTCTATAGTCTTTAGTCGAGTCTTGAATGTTTTGATCTGAGTCAGATCCAGTGAATTCTAGTAGTTAAATTCGGTAACAAAGTTTAAAATGAGTTACTATGAATTTAGCAAATATATTAAATACCGTTATTGAAAATCTGGTTCCATTTACAATCCTACTTGGCGTCTTAGTATTTGTTCACGAACTTGGCCACTTTGCAGTTGCAAGACTTTGTGGAGTTCGTGTTGAGGTTTTTTCGCTGGGTTTTGGCAAAAAAATCCTGAGCTTTAAAAGAGGCGACACGACCTATTGCATATCACTCATTCCACTGGGCGGATATGTAAAAATGTATGGTGAGCAAGGTGCCGAAGATATCCCCGAAGAACTCAAATCAGTTTCCTTCACACACAAAACAGTTTGGCAAAGAATCGCGATTGTTTTAGCGGGTCCTTTGATGAATTTAGTTTTTGCTGTTTTCGTATTTGGATTAATTTTTTACAAAGGCGAAGAAGTTCGCTCGGCGCGCGTTGCTGAAATACAACCAGGCTCCATTGCGGAAAAAGTCGGACTGCTTTCTCAAGACAAAGTTTTAAAAGTAAATAATGTTGCAATCAAAACTTACGAAGATTTTCAAAATTTATTAAACGAAAATATTAATAAAAAAATAAACCTGACTGTTCAACAAGATCAGCAAAGCGAAAGAAATATTGAAGTCGAAGTTTCTGGGATGGCGAATCCAAATCCTTTTACTTTGCGTAAATCCATTGGAAATATAGAAGGCTTATTGCCGTACGCAAAAGGCACACTTGTTGGAGTCAAAGCCGACTCATTTGCACAAAGAGTGGGTTTTAAAACTGGTGATGAAATTCTTAAAATCGGATCTAAAAAAGCAACTGGCTGGGCATCGCTCAATTCACTGTTAGAAAAAACAGGCCAAACTGTTGAGGTTGATCGAGTTATTTCTGGATCTGATAAAAAAGAAAAAATAACTTTGCAGGTTCAAATCCCTGAAAATACAAATATCGCAAGTATTGAAGAATTTGGAATTGAACATCCCGATTTATATTTAGATCAAGTTGTGAAGGACTCTCCCGCAGACAGAGCCGGTTTACAAAAGTACGATAAGATTATTTCAATCAATCAAGAAAAAATATCCGCTTGGGATCAAGTCTTAAATCAGATCAAATCTTATGATGGTAAAGACGCCGTTACGATGGTTGTTTTGCGTGATGGAGCTGAGATCATTAAAAAAATCACTCCTCAAATGACTTCTCAAATGACTTTACAGGGTAAAGAAGATCGCAGATACACAGTTGGAATTGTATCTATGGTGAATATTGCTCAACCTGAAACAATTTTTGTTTCAGCAGATAATATTTTTCAAGCGATCGCAAAGGGTTGGAATCGATCCATGGATATTTCGACAATGACAATTATGTCATTTGTTAAACTCTTCCAGGGCGAAGTATCCCATAAAAACATTGGCGGAATGATTTCAATTGGAAAAGCGGCAAAGGATTCTTACCAGATGGGTCTGCAATCGTTTTTAATGACGATGGGAATTCTTTCGATCAGTTTATTTATTTTAAATTTACTACCTGTTCCCGTATTAGATGGTGGTCACTTGGTGTTTTATGTCATCGAAATCATTAAAGGCTCGCCTTTAACTGGTAAAAAACTTGAAATAGCTCACCAGGTCGGATTTGCATTACTGATGGGATTAATGTTTTTAGCACTATTCAACGACATCACTAAGTTTTTATTCTAATGAATTTACTGATTTGTGAAACTAGCACCTTACTTGGCAGCGTGGCCATCCTCAGAAAAGATGGCCAAATTTTCTACCAAGAATCCATGCGCCAAGGCTCTCATTCAGATACTTTAAATATTTTTATTCAAAAATGTTTAAACGATTCTCAGCTGCAGCTCTCTGATATAGATGTGTTTGTTACAGGATTAGGGCCCGGCAGCTTCACGGGAATCCGGATTGCTTTAAACACCATTAAAACACTGGCCTATATTTACAATAAACCTGTGGTTGGCATCAATTCTCTGAACACGCTCGCAATGCAAGCCTACAATCATATACGCAATGATTCATCGACATCCCCAATGACATGTCCTCATATTACTACGATGATTAATGCCTATAAAAATATGGTTTATTTAGCCCAATTCAAAATCGAAAACTCTGAGCTTAAAACCATCCAAGAGCCTCAAGTGGTTCGCGTTCAAAATTTAGGAACTTATCTGACGGCACAAACATTCGTGGTTGGCGATGGATACAAGGACTATCAGAATTATCTTGATCAAAACTTTTCTCAGTTTATTTTAAGACCTGATACATTAACTGCTTCAAATTTAGACTTTCCAACAGCTAGAATAATGGCTGAAATTTCAAGCAAAAAAATTATAAATTCAGAATTTTCAAAATGGCACGATGTTTTTCCACAATATTTGCGCGCTTCTGAGGCGGAAGAAAATATGTTAGGAATTAAATACTTACCTCTTTAAATTTCTCTTGATTCAAGATTGCTGCAAGTTTTATCATGTATGACAGATGAGTACAGAAAATCGTCACAACTATTATGAAATTCTCGAAGTTAGCCCAACGGCGACTCAGCATGACATTCTTATTGCTTATGAAAAAGCGAAAAGAACATACTCTCCACAAAATATAGCTCTGTATTCCGTATTTTCGAAGGAAGAAGCAGATTCTTTACGTAATATGATCGAAGAGGCTTACCAGGTACTTGGTAACCAAAGCTATAGAAATATCTATGAAAAACGTATGCAGGCCAAAACTTTTTCACCTGAAGAATTATCTTTGTCTGCTATTAAGACAGCCTCGAATACGACTGTTTCGCAAAAAATTGAAAAGCTTTTTGACAACAACACTCCTGCCGTTACAAGCGTTCAACCAGAGCCTGTCGTTGAATTTAAAAAAGATGACGCTTTTGAAAACGAAATCGCTGGATGCAAAGAGTGGGATGGTTCATTTTTACAAAAAGTTCGTGAATACCGAAAAATTTCAATCGATTCGCTACATGAAAAAACAAAAGTAAATCACTGGTATCTTAAAGCCTTGGAAAATATGGACTCAAACAACTTACCCGCGCCTGTTTTTGTTCGTGGATACATTACTCAGATGGCCAAAACCCTCGGGCTTAACGACAAAGAAGTTGCCGAGTCTTATATGAAACTTTATAAGCAAAAGCTTGAACAAAAGTAATCAACTCACATTTACTGTTCGCCCCGAAGATTCGAATATTCGATTAGACAAATGGCTTTCGGCTGTTGCCGAATTGAAAGATTTTGTTCCAACTCGTTCATTCGCACAAAATATGATTGATAAAAATGAAGTCACAGTGAATGGAAAAATAGCTAAAAGCTCACTTGTTGTTAAAGAAAATGATCTTGTCATGGTCATCATTCCAGAGAAAGTAAACGTCGGCTTAGTTCCATATAATTTCAAACTGGATATTATCTTTGAAGATAACGACATAATTGTTGTGAACAAGCCTGCGGGACTGGTTGTCCATCCTGCCGCTGGCCATGAACAAGACACTTTGGTCAATGCACTTTTAAATCATACACAACAACTGTCCGTTAAAAACGAATTACGACCTGGAATAGTTCATAGAATCGATAAAGAAACAAGTGGCTTACTTGTTATTGCAAAAAATGATGTTGCACACGATATATTGGCAGAACAATTTAAAGAAAAAACAACACATCGAATTTATTATGCTATTGCAGAGGGAAAGAAAACATCGACCCAAGGAACGATCCGTTCCTTTTTAGCCAGACACCCTCACGATCGAAAAAAATATTGCTCTTTACGTCAGAACAATCAAATTATTCGTGACCCTCAATTTGAAAGCTCGGTTGGAAAGTGGGCCGTCACACATTATGAAGTGATCGAATCTGCTCAAAATAAACATCTTTTGCGATTAAAGCTAGAAACAGGTCGAACGCATCAAATTCGTATTCATATGTCAGAGCTTGGATTGCCCTTAGTAGGCGATGTTACTTATGGCTATTCGACCAAAAGCACCAAAGAACAAAATTTAAATCGCTTTTACCTTCACGCAGCTGAATTAGGTTTTACTCATCCTAAAACTCAAGATAATATGATTTTTAAAGTCTCGTGGCCAGAATCAGATCTGGTGCGGATCAGCTCTTGGGGGTTTCAATTTTATGTTCAAGGAAACAGAGATCGGGTTTAAATTCGAATCTGAAACACATCTGTGTTTTTTTGGAAACCAAAAGGCGTCTCTGGATATTTTAAAAAATAATTATCC
>Ga0255182_1000974_pt1 | contig 16452 bp, 16 predicted proteins | sample Atl_UVDOM_RepA_8_FD_188420 | JGI IMG/M metagenome (GOLD analysis project Ga0255182, IMG submission 188420) | Freshwater microbial communities from Altamaha River, Georgia, United States - Atl_UVDOM_RepA_8d | ecosystem: Environmental > Aquatic > Freshwater > River | place: USA: Georgia...
CCAGCAGCGCCAAGCTCGTGAGGTGGCGGAGCGCGCTGCCGAACTTGGCCGCAACATTGACGAGCTCGGCAAGATTGCCGCCGCCGCCGCAGGGGCCTCAGGCCCTGCGGACGGAGCCATCAGTGCGCCCCCTGCCAGCGCTGCGGCCTCTTCGCCCTCTTGGCTGGGGGAATGGATGGACCACCCCCTGGCGCCCGTGGCCGCCGGCGGACTGATTGGCTCCATGGTCCTGCTGGGCTTGTGGATGCGCCGCCGCCAAGATGACGACGCCATTGAGGGATTGCCGCCTCTGAACGTGCGCTTTGATCTGGATTTGCCGCCAGATGACAAACTCCCCCCGTTGGACGCGGATCTCAACGCCTACTCCCAGCCGACCGACACAGCCTTGGAGCCGGCCCCCGCCCCCGAGGACATGACGGCCACGACCAGCCCCCCCGAACCCGCGTCGAGCGCCCATGCGGGCGTGATGGACCCCTACGACGCCCGCCAGCAACCCTTTCAGGTGCGCATGGAGCTGGCAGAGGAACTCTGGAAGCTCGGCCAGTTGCACACCAGCCGAGCGCTCATGGAAGAAGTCGCGCACGAGGCCACCGGCGAATTGCAGGCCAAAGCGCAGCAGTGGCTTGCGGAGCGGAGTTAAGCTGTGCGCATGGCGCTTGGCCTGAGCTACAACGGCCAGGCCTACAACGGCTGGCAGAGCCAGCCCGATGGGCGCACCGTCCAAGATCACCTTGAAGCGGCCCTCGCCGCCTTTGTGGACCGGCCCATCACCACCTTATGCGCCGGTCGCACCGATGCCGGTGTGCATGGGCTCATGCAGGTGGTGCATTTCGACACCGAAGTCGAGCGCCGGGAATATGCCTGGTTACGCGGCCTCAACTCACGTTTGCCCACCGACATCGCGGTGCAGTGGGTTCGTGCTGTACCCGATGATTTTCATGCCCGCGCCTGCGCCACCTCCCGCCGCTATGCCTACGTCTTGCTGGAGTCGCCCGTGCGCCCGAGTGTGGAAGCGGGGCGGGTGGGTTGGGTGTTCATGCCCCTGGAATTGGCGGCCATGCAAGCGGCCGCCGCGCGGTTGATTGGCACCCATGATTTCACCTCGTTTCGCGCCTCAAGCTGCCAGGCGCTGAGTCCCATCAAGACCCTGATGCGGCTGGATATCTCCCGCAAGGCCTGTGCCGACGGTCATAGCGCTTACTGGCGCTTTGAGTTCGAGGCGAGTGCTTTTTTGCACCACATGATCCGTAACATCATGGGGTGTTTGCTGCGCATCGGCCAGGGCCTACACCCGCCGGAGTGGATCGATGACGTGGTGCGGGCGCGCTCGCGGGATGCAGCCGCGCCCACGTTTAGTCCCGCCGGCCTGTATTTCTTGGGTCCTGTCTATGACCCCCGTTGGGGCTTGCCCGCGCAGACGCCTGCGTATGATTGGCTGCCATGAGCCTTCGCACCCGCATCAAAATTTGTGGCCTCACCCGGGAGGAGGACGTTGACGCCTGCGTCGACGCAGGCGTAGACGCGGTGGGCTTTGTGATGTACGACAAAAGCCCCCGCGCGGTCTCGCCGGCGCGCGCAGCCGAGCTCAGCCGCCGCCTGCCCGCCTTTGTCACCCCGGTGTTGTTGTTTGTGAATGAAACCTCCGCCAATATTGCCCATGCCTGCATGCAGGTTCCGGGGGCCTGGCTCCAGTTTCACGGCGATGAGAGCCCCGACCAATGCCAGAAAATTGCCCGCACGCTGGGGCGTTTGTGGATTCGGGCGGCGCGCATTCCGATTGACCCCAAAGGTGTCGAGCCCCCCTTCGACCTCGTAAAATACGCCCAGGATTACAGTCACGCCCAAGCCATTCTGCTCGACGCCCATGTCGACGGTTTTGGCGGTGGCGGCAAGGTGTTCAATTGGTCACAGCTGCCCTCAAACGTCAACGCTCACCTCGTCTTGTCTGGTGGACTCAACGCTGCAAACGTGGTTGAGGCCCTGCGCGTGGTGCGCCCCTGTGGGGCATCATTGGGCGTGGATGTGAGCTCGGGCGTGGAAATCGCCAAAGGCGTCAAAGACCCCTCTCGCATTCGCGCTTTTGTTCAAGCCGTGCGCGCCAGCGACGCTGAGCTGGCCCACTGAATCGCCTCTCCCCTTCTTGCACGCCACTGGCGTGCGCCGCCAAAGGATAGACCATGTCCACTTACCAACAACCCGATGCGCTGGGCCATTTCGGCATTTATGGGGGCAGCTTCGTGAGCGAGACGCTCACCCACGCCATTGCCGAGCTGCGCGAAGCCTATGCGCGCTACCAGCACGACCCGCAATTTCAGGCCGAGTTCAAACGCGAGCTCGCGCATTTTGTCGGGCGCCCCTCCCCCATCTACCACGCCGATCGCATGAGCCGTGAAATGGGTGGGGCCCAGATCTACCTGAAGCGGGAGGATCTCAACCACACGGGCGCCCACAAAATCAACAACACCATCGGACAGGCCATGTTGGCCAAGCGCATGGGCAAGCCCCGCGTGATTGCCGAGACGGGGGCGGGACAGCACGGCGTGGCCACGGCCACCATTTGCGCCCGCTACGGACTGGAATGCGTGGTCTACATGGGTGCCGAGGACGTCAAGCGCCAGAGCCCGAATGTCTACCGCATGAAGTTGCTCGGGGCGACGGTGGTGCCCGTGGAGAGTGGCAGCCGCACCTTGAAGGACGCCCTCAATGAGGCCTTGCGCGATTGGGTCACCCATGTCGAGAACACCTTCTACATCATTGGCACGGTGGCGGGGCCACACCCCTACCCAATGATGGTGCGGGACTTTCAGAGCGTGATTGGCGAAGAATGCCTCACGCAAATGCCCGCCATGCATGGCCGTCAGCCCGATGCCGTGGTGGCTTGCGTGGGCGGCGGCAGTAACGCGATGGGGATTTTCTACCCGTATATTGAGCACGCTGGCACGCGGCTCATTGGGGTTGAGGCCGCTGGCGAAGGTCTTGAGAGCGGCAAGCACTCGGCCTCTTTGCAGCGTGGCGCGCCCGGGGTGTTGCATGGTAACCGCACCTACATCTTGCAAGACGCTAACGGGCAAATCACGGAAACGCACAGCGTGAGTGCGGGACTGGACTATCCGGGTGTGGGCCCTGAGCACGCCTACCTCAAAGACATTGGGCGGGCCGAGTACGTGGGGGTGACCGACAGCGAGGCGTTGGAGGCGTTCCATTACCTCTGCCGCACCGAGGGCATCATTCCTGCGCTGGAATCGAGTCATGCCATCGCCTATGCCATGAAGCTCGCCCGCACCATGCCCTCGACGGCGGCCATTTTGGTCAACCTCTCGGGCCGGGGCGACAAGGACATTGGTACTGTCGCCGACCTGAGTCAAGCCGATTTTTATTGCCGTCCCAGCTGCCGTGGCCAGTCGGTCAAGGGTGGCGCGGAACAAGTCATCCGGATCCAACCATGAGTCGCATTGCCCCTACCCTCGCCGCTTTAGCGGCTCAAGGCCGCAAGGCCCTCATTCCCTACGTCATGGCCGGACATCCGGGTTTGGGCGTGACCGTCCCCCTGATGCATGCCATGGTTTCGGCGGGAGCCAACATCATCGAGCTGGGCATTCCGTTTTCGGACCCCATGGCCGATGGCCCCGTCATCCAAAAAGCCGGCGAAGCGGCCCTGCGCCTGGGCGTGGGGACTTCGGATGTGCTGGCCATGGTGCGCGAGTTTCGCGCGCAAGACCGAACCACGCCGGTGGTGTTGATGGGGTATGCCAACCCCGTCGAGTGCTACAACTTGCAGCATGGCGCTGACGGCTTTGTCAAGGATGCGGCTGCGGCTGGCGTGGACGGCGTGCTGATCGTCGACTACCCGCCCGAGGAATGCGAGGCATTTGCCGCCACCCTGCGCGCGCATGACTTGGATTTGATTTTCCTGCTCGCGCCCACGAGCACGGACGCCCGCATGGATCTGGTGGCGCGCGTGGCCAGTGGTTATGTGTACTACGTCTCGCTCAAGGGGGTGACCGGTGCCGGCCATTTGGATACCGCCGCGGTGGAAGCCATGCTGCCGCGCATCCGCCAGCATGTTTCTGTGCCGGTGGGCGTGGGCTTTGGCATTCGTGACGCCCAAACCGCACAAGCCATTGGACGGGTGGCCGATGCCGTGGTGATCGGCAGTCGCCTCATTCAATTGCTCGAAAGTTCACCCCAAGGCCAGGAGATCGCTGAGGTTGAATCCTTTTTGCGTAACGTCAGACAAGCCCTCGATGCGTAAAATGCTACTCCACTTGGACTGCTAGGACTCTGCATGAGTTGGCTTGAAAAACTGCTGCCCCCCAAAATTCAGCACACCGATCCGTCTGACCGGCGCAGTGTGCCCGAAGGCTTGTGGGTCAAATGCCCGAGCTGCGAGACCGTGCTCTACAAAACGGACCTGGAGCAAAACCTCAACGTTTGCCCGCAATGTTCACACCACCATCGCATTGGGGCACGGGCCCGGCTCGATGGCTTGCTCGATGCCGAGGGCCGTTATGAAATTGGCCAGGAAGTGGTACCTGTCGACGCCTTGAAATTCAAGGACAGTCGCAAGTATCCAGAGCGTCTCAAAGAGGCCATGTCGGCCACGGAAGAAACCGATGCACTGGTGGTGATGGGTGGATCGATCCACAGCATCAACCTGGTGGTGGCTTGTTTTGAATTCGATTTCATGGGTGGCTCCATGGGCTCGGTGGTGGGCGAGCGCTTTGTGCGCGGCGTGCACACCGCCATGGAGCAAAAGGTGCCTTTCGTCTGCTTCACTGCCACTGGCGGCGCCCGCATGCAAGAGGGCTTGCTCTCGCTCATGCAAATGGCCAAAACCAATGCGGCGCTGACCCGTTTGGCCAAAAAAGGCTTGCCCTATGTGAGCGTGTTGACCGACCCCACCATGGGCGGGGTTTCGGCCGGATTCGCCTTCATGGGCGATGTGGTGATTGCCGAGCCCAAGGCCTTGATTGGCTTTGCCGGGCCCCGTGTGATTGAGAACACCGTGCGCGTGACCCTGCCTGAAGGCTTCCAGCGCGCCGAGTTCTTGCAAGAAAAAGGCGCGGTCGATTTCATCTGTGATCGCCGCGAACTGCGCAAGACCTTGGCCAATGTGCTGGCCATGCTGCAGCGCCAGCCAGCCGACGCAGTCAACTGAGCGGCCACGTCGCAGAGCCAGCGCGCGCGCAACGCGCGGCGCTCACTTGTACCAAGCTTCGACTTTGCCCTTGAGCTTGATGAGCAAGGGCTGGCCTCGGCGATCCAAGGTCTTGCCTGCGGGCACTTTGATCCAACCTTCGCTCAGGCAATATTCCTCTACATCGGAACGCTCTAAGCCGTTGAAGCGAATGCCAATGTCATGGGCGAGCACCTCCGGTTGGTAAAACTTGCTGCGCGGATCGATGCTCAGGTGATCGGGTAATTCGGGGCGGGGTGATTCTGCATTCATGGCCGGAATTGTCGCCGTTTTCGTCCCGGCGCAAGCCTTAAAATTGCGCCATCATGTCCGAACACACCCCTGCCACCCCCGAAGCCCCTCCCGTCGACGAAAACCAGCTGATTGCCGAACGGCGGGAAAAGCTCAAGGCGCTGCGTGAGCGCCAAAAATCCGGGGGGCCAGTGGCCTTTCCGAACGATTTCAAACCCGCCCACCATGCGCACGACTTGCACGAGCAGCACGGGGGCAAAACCGCCGAGACCTTGACCGCCGAGGGCCAGATCGCCCGCGTGGCGGGGCGCATGATGCTCAAGCGCGTCATGGGCAAGGCCAGTTTTGCGACACTGCAAGACGCCTCGGGACGAATCCAAATCTACATCACCCGCGACGACGTGGGCGAAGCCGACTACCAAGACTTCAAACACTGGGATCTGGGCGACATCGTGGGCGCGGAAGGTCGACTCTTCAAGACCCGAACCGGCGAGCTGTCGATTCACGCGACCTCGATTCGCTTGCTCACCAAGAGCCTGCGCCCCATGCCCGACAAATTCCATGGCGTGCACGATCAAGAAATCAAGTATCGCCAGCGCTACGTGGACTTGATGACCGATGAGAACGCGCGCAAGCGCTTCGTGGCGCGCAGTAAAGCGGTGAGTGGCATTCGTGAGTTCATGGTGCAGCACGGGTTTCTGGAAGTTGAAACCCCCATGCTCCACCCCATCCCCGGCGGCGCCAACGCGCGCCCCTTTGTGACGCACCATAACGCGCTGGATCAGGAAATGTTCTTGCGCATCGCCCCGGAGCTCTACCTCAAACGGCTGGTGGTGGGCGGGTTCGAGCGGGTGTTCGAGATCAACCGCAACTTCCGCAACGAGGGAATTTCGGTGCGCCACAACCCCGAATTCACCATGATGGAGTTTTACGCGGCCTATTGGAATTACCAGGATCTGATGGGGTTTACCGAGGCCTTGATTCGCGACGCGGCGCAAAAAGCCGTCGGCACCCTGTTGTTGACTTATGGGGGGCAAGCGGTGGATTTGGCCAAGCCCTTTGCGCGCCTCACGATTCGAGAGGCCATCGTGGCGCACACCGATGCGGGCGCCCATGTGGATGACGCGGCCTGGCTCATTCAAGCCCTGCAAAAGCTCGGGTTCAGCGAAGAAAAGGACAAACTCTCCCGGCGCAGTTTGGCGAGCTTGCAGGTGCTGTACTTTGAGGAGAAGGTGGAGGAGAAGCTCTGGCAACCCACTTTCATCATGGAGCACCCGACCGAGATTTCCCCGCTGGCGCGTGCCAACGATCAGCGCCCCGAAGTCACGGAGCGCTTTGAGCTCTACATCACGGGGCGCGAATTTGGCAATGGCTTCTCTGAACTCAACGACGCCGAAGACCAAGCCGCACGCTTTCACGCTCAAGTGGCGGCCAAAGACAGCGGCGACGATGAAGCCATGTTCTACGACCACGATTTTGTCCGCGCCCTGGAATACGGCATGCCGCCCACGGGCGGCTGTGGCATTGGCATTGACCGGCTGATGATGCTACTCACAGACAGCCCGAGCATTCGCGATGTGATTTTGTTCCCGGCCCTGCGTCGGGAGGTTTAAAAGGAGAGCCCATGTTGAACCGTCGTTCCACCCTGCGTTCTGTCCTGGCGGCAGGCGTTCTTACTTTGTGCAGTGGTTTGGCTGCCGCGCAAGCCAAACCGATCAAGATTTTGGTGGGCTTTCCGCCCGGCGGCGGCACCGATGCGGTGGCACGCATCTTGGCCGACAAGCTCAAGGACGCATTGGGCACGCCCGTGATTGTGGAAAACAAGCCCGGTGCAGGCGGGCAATTGGCCGCCCAAGCGCTCAAGGCAGGTCCAGCCGATGGCACGGTGCTGTTCCTCTCGCACGACCACACCATTTCGATCTTGCCCCAGGTGGTCAAGAGCCCGGGCTTTGATCCTGAGAAGGATTTTGTGCCAGTGGTCGGCTTTGCCTCGTTTGTCAACGCCATGGCCTTGTCCTCCAACACGCCCGCGAAATCATTCAACGAATACCTGGCGTGGGTCAAAACACAGGGCAACAAGAGCGCCGTGGGCATTCCCGCGCCTGCGTCCACGCTGGAATTTTTGGTCAAACTGGTCGGAGACAAATACAAACTCGACCTCGTCTCGGCCCCCTACCGGGGTAGCGCCCCCATGATGGCGGACATGCTGGGGAATCAGATCGCCGCCGGCATGGGCTCGATTCCCGATTTCATCGAAAACCACAAGGCCGGCAAGCTGCGCGTGGTGGCGGTTTTGGGCGGCCAGCGCCAGGCCGTGCTGCCCGATGTGCCGACGTTTAGCGAGCTTGGCCTCACGGGCTTGGAGGATGTGCCCTACTACGGCATCTTCGCCCCGAGCGGCACGCCCAGCGCCTTCATCGAGTCGTTTAGCCAAGCCATGGCCAAGGTGCTGCAACAGCCCGATGTTCGCGAGCATCTCACCAAGCTCGGCCTCACGGTGCAACACATGAGCCCAGCCCAATTGGGCCAGCGCGAGCGCGCCTACACCAAGACTTGGGCCGGCATCATCCAAAAGAGCGGCTTCCAGCCACAGTAACAGCGCCACAATCCATCAGGGGCCTCTTGGGGCCCCTCTTTTTTGGGGAACGCTGCGGCCGGTCGATGGTCAAGGCCGGCTTAGACGCTCAAGGTGTCGAGGGCGCGCAGGTAGGCCGGGCTGCGCATGAGGGCGTCCCAAGGCAAGGCGGGGCTTGGGGGCAGGAGGGCTAGGCGGCGTTGCTCGCTCGCGGGGTTGGGTTGCCAGTGGCCTTTGACCACGGCCTCGGCGAGTGCGTCGAGCACGGTGTCGAGCTCGTGCCCCCCCTCATGCGCGCTGCGGTTACACAGCAAGGCCAAGTCGCAACCGGCGTTCAAGGCGGTGAGGATGGCTTCGGCATAGGTGAGCGTTTGCCCTTCGAGCTGACGTGCGGCCGCCATGGAGAGGTCGTCGGTGCAGATGACACCGGTAAACCCCAGCTCGGCGCGCAGGATGTCCTGCAACCAACGCCGCGAGTACCCGGCGGGGCGCGGGTCAACCCGGCTGTAAATGACATGCGCAGGCATGACCGCCGTGAGCACTTGGCTGAGCCACGCGTAGGGCTTGGCATCGTCGGCCAGGATGGCGCGCAGGCTGCGTCGATCCACCGGTAACTCGTGGTGGGAGTCGGGCATGACCGCGCCATGCCCGGGGAAGTGCTTGCCGCAGTTGGCCATGCCTGCTTGGAGCATGCCTTGCATGAGGCTGCGGGCAAGCAAACTCACCACCCGAGGGTCACGGGCAAAGGCGCGATCGCCAATGACACGGCTGCGAGAGACGCCATCTTCGGCGTGGTCGAGGTCGAGCACCGGGGTGAAGCTGAAATCCACCCCACAGGCACGCAGTTCGCTGGCCAACACAAAACCCGCCGCCGTGGCGGCTTCGCAGGCCAGCAAGACGCCACTGCCGGGCTCGCCACGCGCATCTTGTTGCCAGCGCGCGCCGATGGCCCGCATGCTGGGCAGGTGGGTGAACCCATCGGTGCGAAAGCGTTGCACGCGCCCGCCCTCGTGGTCTACGGCAATGAGCAGGTCCGCGCGCAAGGCCTTTACCTCCGCGCAGAGCTCGCTCAGCTGAGCGCGGCTCTCCCAATTACGGCCAAAGAGGATGAGGCCTCCCGTCAAGGGGTGTTGCAAACGGCGCCGGTCTTGCGCCGTCAAGCGGGTGCCCGCAATATCCAGAATCAGGGGGGCGTGGGCGTTCATGCGGTTTCCACAATCACAAAACTGGTCGCGTAATCGGATTCATCGCTCACGCTCACATGGGTGCGCAAGCCGCGGGCCTCGCACCACTGCCGCAAAACGCCGTGGGTGTGGATCACGGGTTGGCCGCTGGGGAGCTTGGCGATTTCGCACAGGCGCCAGGTCATGGGCATGCGCATGCCCAGACCAATGGCTTTGCTGAAGGCTTCTTTGGCTGAAAAACGCGTGGCCACGAAGCGCACGCCGCGCTCGGGCCAGCGCGCGCTGCGCTGACGCCAGGTTTGCAACTCGTTGGGGTGCAGGACCTTGGCGGCAAAGCGCTCGCCGTGGCGCTCCAAGCTTGCGCGAATGCGGCGAATGTCGCAGACGTCTGTACCAATGCCGTAGATCATGCGGGCCTCAGCGCAAACAGGCCAGATAGGCTTGCACGGTGGCGGCGTACCCTCGCTCCAAGGCGTCGCCAATGAGGGCGTGACCGATCGAGACCTCGCGCAAATCGGGTACGGCGTGGGCAAATCGCGCAAGGTTATCGAGGTTCAGGTCGTGCCCGGCGTTGAGGTCGAGTCCGGCCTCTCGGGCCGCTTGGCCAGTCGCGACGTAGCGGGCAAGCACCGCCTCTTGGTCAGGCGTGCCCCAAGCGCGGGCGTAGGCTTCGGTATAGAGCTCGACGCGGTCGGCGCCGACCGCGCGGGCAGCGGCCATTTGGGCGGGCTCGGGATCCATGAAAAGACTCACCCGCACGCCCAGGTCGTGGCACTCGGCCACCAGGGGCCGCAGGCGATCGGCATCCGCCGGAAAGCGCCAGCCGTGGTCGCTGGTGAACTGGTCTTGGCTGTCGGGCACGAAGGTGACCTGGTGGGGGCGCACTTGGCGCACAAAGTCCATCAGGTTGTGAAAGGGGTTGCCTTCAATGTTGTATTCACGCTCTGGCCAGTCGCGCAGCAATGCGGCCAGATCGTGGACATCCTGGGGACGGATGTGACGCGCATCGGGCCGGGGGTGGACCGTAATGCCATGCGCGCCCGCGGCCAAACACAGCTGAGCGGCGCGGGTGACGCTGGGCAAGCCCAGGTGACGCGTGTTGCGCACCAGGGCGACTTTGTTGAGGTTGACGGAGAGCGCGGTGGTCATGGTCGGTTTTGGAGGGCTTGCAAATCCATCATCACCTGGCGCGTGCGCAGGCTCTGAACCCCACAATGGTAGTGCAGCAGCGCGCGCAGTTGTGCCTGCAAGGCGCTGCGCCATTCGGCGGGCCATTGCGCGACGCTGCGCAAGCAAGCGCTGTATGCCTCGTCCTGGTCGAGCGCCTCTTGCAAAGCGCGCCAAGCTTGGCCGCGCAGCCACCCGGCATCTTCCGCGCCGGCCAAGCGCAAACCGCCCTCGGGCACCAAGCAATAGGGGGCATCGTCTTCTAGGGCTTGCAGGGTGAGGGTTTGTTGGCTGAGTGTGGGCAAGAGGCCGACTTCGCGCAGGAGCGCGAGCTCAAAGGCACGCAAGGCCGGGGCGGTCGTGCCCTCGTGCCCCGCCGCGAGCACCTGGACGAGTTGATGATAGGTGTCGAAGAGGGCGGGGTGCGGGTCGTCACGGGCGAGCAAGCGCAGCAGCAATTCATTGGCGTAAAGCCCGGAAAACAAAGCATCGCCCACGGGCATGGTGTGGCCGCCCACCCACTCGGCGGACTTGAGGGTGCGGATTTCGGCGTCTCCCCCGTAGGACAAGCGCAGCGGTTGCAGGGGCAGGAGGACCGGGCGAAAGCTTGAACTCGGGCGCTTGACGCCTTTGCCGACCAGGGCTACCCGCCCGCGATGGCGAGTGAGGATTTCCAAAATCAGACTCGATTCGCTCCAATCGTAATGGTGGAGCACGTAGGCCGGCTCGTCGTGAACGCGGGTGGCCGCTCGCGCGAGGGTTTTATTCGTAGCCAAAGCTGCGCACCCGCGCTTCGTCATCGGCCCAGCCCGATCGGACTTTGACCCAGAGCTCCAGGAAGACCTTGGCGTCGAGCAGTTTTTCGAGTTCCGTCCGTGCTTCGGTGCCAATACGCTTCAAGCGCTCGCCTTTGTCGCCGATGACCATCGCCTTGTGGCCGTCGCGTTCGACGATGATGGTCGCGGCAATGCGCACCATGCGCTTGACCTTTTTGGACTGCCCGGGTTCTTCGGCAAATGACTCCACCACCACCGTGGAGGTGTAGGGCAATTCGTCTCCCGTGAGGCGAAAGAGTTTCTCGCGCACGAGTTCGGCGGCCAAAAAACGCTCGCTGCGGTCGGTCAGCTCATCGGCGTCATAGAACCAGGGCTGCTCAGGCAAGTAAGGCGTGCAAATGGTCAGCAGGCGTTCGATGTCCTTGCGGTTTTTCGCCGACAAGGGGACGATTTCACGAAACGGATGCGCGGCTTGCATTTGTTGCAGCCAGGGCATGAGCTCGCCACGGTGTTTGATGGTGTCGAGTTTGTTGGCGATGAGCAGCACCGGCACGCGGGGGTCGAGCAAGGCCAGAACCTTGGCATCGGCGGGCGCGAAACGCCCGGCTTCCACCACCAACAAAACCAAGTCCACATCGCCCACCGCGCCTTGCACGGTCTTGTTGAGTGACTTGTTGAGGGCGTTGCCGTGCACGGTCTGAAACCCGGGGGTGTCGACGAACACAAACTGGGTGGGGCCCTCGGTGCGAATACCCGTGATGCGGTGGCGCGTCGTCTGGGCTTTGCGCGAGGTGATGCTGACTTTTTGGCCCACCAAGGCGTTGAGCAAAGTGGATTTGCCCACATTGGGCTTGCCCACGATGGCGATCAGACCGCAGCGCTGGGGCGCATCGGGCGCGGGGTCCTGGTGCTCTGGGGTATCGTTCACAGGCCGAGCTCCGCAATGACTTGCAACATGGCCGCCGCAGCGGCTTGCTCGCCCGCACGGCGCGAGTTACCAATGCCGCGTTCGCAGCGATTTAAATCGGGCACTTCACACTCCACGTCAAAGGTTTGGCGGTGGGCCGCGCCCAGGGTGCCTACCACACGGTAGATGGGCAAATGCATTTTGCGCGCTTGCAGCCACTCTTGGAGGGCGGTTTTGGGGTCTTTACCCACGGCCTGCATGGTGGGGGTGATGTCGATGTCGGCGTAGAGGCGCAGGACCAGGGCATGCGCGGCCTCGGCACCGGCATCGAGATAGACCGCGCCAATGAGGGCTTCGAGCGCATCGGCCAGGATGGAGGGACGGCGACTGCCCCCTGAGCGCATCTCGCCCTCGCCCAGACGCAAGAGCGGCGAGAGTTCGAGTCGCAGAGCGATGCGGTGGAGGGTGTCCTGACGCACCAGATTGGCCCGCACCCGCGAGAGATCGCCCTCGGGCAATTCGTCCAACTTGCGATAGAGCATGTCCGAGACGGCCAAATTGAGGACCGAATCGCCCAAAAACTCCAGCCGCTCGTTGTGGTTGGCGCTGAAGCTGCGATGGGTGAGCGCCAGTTGCAGAAGGGCTAGATCGGTGAATCGATGACCCAGACGCTGCTGGAGGGCCTCATGGGCAGCGCTTTGCAGCAAATTTGGCGCGCCCATGGCTTATTCAAAACCGCCGATGCGACGGATGTCGCCGAAGTTCATCCAGACAAAGAAGGCTTTGCCCACGATGTTCTGGTCGGGCACGAAGCCCCAATAGCGGGAATCCAACGAATTATCCCGGTTATCGCCCATCATGAAATAGTGCCCTGGAGGGACCTTGCAGGTCACGCCCTCGACGGTGTAGGTGCATTGATCCTTGAAGGGGAAGTCTTCCGTGCCGGGGATAAAAGCCGGGCGCCCGGTCTCGATGAGCAAGCGGTGCGTGTGCGGCGCGCCCATCTCCAGCGCGCGACTGCCCAAGGGCAGACTCTCCTCGAACTGTTTGATATAGCGCAGGCTCTCGGCGTCCAGAAAATCCGGCAGATCGCGGCTGGGGACGGGTTTGCCATTGATGGTCAGGCGCTTGTTGAGATAAGCCACCTCGTCACCCGGCACACCCACCACCCGCTTGATGTAGTCGAGGCTCGGCTTCGGGGGATAGCGAAAGACCATGACGTCCCCGCGCTGCACGGGGTTGCCCTCAGTGAGTTTGGTATTGAGGACAGGCAGACGCACGCCGTAATGGAATTTATTGACCAGGATGAGGTCCCCCACCAACAGGGTGGGAATCATGGAGCCCGAGGGAATTTTGAATGGCTCGAACAGGAAAGAGCGCAGCAAGAAGACCGCCAGAATGACCGGGAACAAGCCCGCCGTCCAATCCAACCACCAAGGCTGCATGAGCAGGCGCTCGCGCGCTTCCCCCACGTCGATGTCTTGTTTCTCGATGCCCATGGCCTGGAGCTCTTGGCGGCGGCGTTCGGCGTCGGCTTGCAGGGCTTGGGCGGCGGCTTGGCGGCGGGGCAAGAAGTGCCAACGCTCGGCCAGCCAGTAAACCCCGGTGACGGCGGTGGCAGCGAACATGAAGAGGGCGAAGTTGCCCTCGATCATGCCGAGGTACCAACTCACGGCGTAGCCAGCGAAGGCAGCAAGAACAGCAGCGGTAAGGGTGGGCATTATTCTTCGACCTGAAGGATGGCCAGGAAGGCTTCCTGGGGAACCTCCACTGATCCAATTTGTTTCATGCGTTTCTTCCCGGCCTTTTGCTTTTCCAGCAATTTGCGCTTACGGGTGATGTCGCCACCATAGCATTTTGCCAGCACGTTCTTGCGCAAAGCTTTGATGGTTTCGCGCGCGATGATATTGGCACCAATGGCGGCTTGGATGGCAACGTCAAACATTTGTCGGCTGATGATCTCGCGCATCTTGGCGGCGACTGCCCGCCCCCGGTACTGTGCTTGGCTGCGGTGCACGATGATGGAGAGGGCGTCGACCTTTTCACCGTTGAGCAGGATGTCGACCTTGACGACATCCGAGGCGCGATATTCCTTGAACTCGTAGTCCATGGAGGCGTAGCCCCGGCTGACGGATTTGAGCTTGTCGAAGAAATCCAGCACGATCTCGCCCAGCGGGAGCTCATAGGTGAGCATGACTTGGCGACCGTGATAGGCCATGTTGATTTGCACGCCGCGTTTTTGGTTGGCCAGCGTCATGACGGGGCCCACGTAGTCTTGCGGCATGTAGAGGTGGACCGTGACGATGGGTTCACGGATTTCTTGGATGCGACCTTGCTCGGGCATCTTGGAGGGGTTTTCCACCAAGATGACCTCGCCATCGGCTTTTTCGACCTGATAGACCACGCTGGGCGCGGTGGTGATCAAGTCTTGGTCAAACTCGCGCTCGAGGCGCTCCTGCACGATTTCCATGTGCAGCAGGCCGAGAAAGCCGCAGCGGAAGCCAAACCCGAGCGCCTGCGAGACTTCGGGCTCGAACTGCAGGGAGGCATCGTTGAGCTGGAGCTTCTCCAACGCGTCGCGCAGGGCGTCGTACTGATTCGCTTCAGTGGGGTAGAGACCGGCAAAAACCTGCGGTTGGATTTCCTTGAATCCGGGCAAGGCCGTCTCGGCCACACCGGCGTTGTTCGGGAGTTTTTTCTCCAGCGTCACGGTATCGCCTACCTTGGCCGCCTTGAGTTCCTTGATGCCGGCGATGATGTAGCCCACCTCCCCCGCTTGCAAACGCTCGCGCGGCTGGTTGGCCGGCGTGAACACGCCCAGGCTACCTGCCTCGTAGCAGGCCCCGGTGGCCATGAGGCGAATGCGCTCCCCCTTGTGCAGCGTGCCGTCGACCACGCGCACGAGCATCACCACGCCCACGTAGCTGTCGAACCAGGAGTCGATGATCATGGCGCGCAACGCCCCCTGCGGATTACCCTGAGGGGGCGGGACCTTGGCGACGATGGCTTCGAGAATGTCCTCCACGCCCAGACCCGTTTTGGCGGAGCAGGGAATCGCTTCGGACGCATCGATGCCAATCACATCCTCGATCTCCGCCTTGGCGGTATCGGGATCGGCTTGGGGCAGATCCATCTTGTTGAGCACGGGAACGACTTCCACGTTGAGGTCGAGCGCGGTGTAGCAGTTGGCGACGGTTTGCGCCTCCACGCCTTGACTGGCGTCGACCACCAACAACGCGCCTTCGCAAGCCGAAAGCGAGCGACTGACCTCGTAGGAGAAATCGACGTGGCCCGGCGTGTCGATCAAGTTGAGGTTGTAGACCTTGCCGTCACGCGCTTTGTATTGCAGCGCGGCGGTCTGTGCCTTGATGGTTATCCCACGCTCTTTCTCGATGTCCATGGAGTCGAGAACCTGCGCTTGCATTTCGCGTTCCTCCAAGCCACCGCAACGCTGAATGAGACGATCGGCGAGCGTGGATTTGCCATGATCGATGTGGGCGATGATCGAGAAGTTTCTGATGTGGTTCATCAATGCGAACGCTTAAGTGATTGATTCAAAAAGGCGAAGAAACATAAAAAAGGGCGCGTCATCTGTTGACGCGCCCCGAAACCAACAAGCAATGGCAACTGCGATAGTTGGGACTTCATTGTAGGCAAAACGCCCCTTCCGTCCAGCCTCGCATGCCGCCTGTGGGCCTCGTTGCAGGTCAACAACAGGAATTTATGCACAGTTTATTCACAGTACTGAAAAGCCGTTCATGGAACAACTTGTGGGTGAACTGTGGAGTGGCTGTGAAGAGTGGCTGAATTTCCCGCATCGTGAAGCTTGATTCACCTGGGTTGTTGCAGCAATCCTGTTTAGTCGTCATTTTAGCGAAAATTTGTCAGTGAATGACCCTTAAATTAGTTTGCACTAACTAACAAAGGGGTGGAAAAAATTTTTTCAACAATTTGCAACAGGCCGACCAAACAAGCCGAGTACCCGACTGAAATGTCAGGGATTAACCCTTGGGCCGGATGACGGTGTACTGCACCCACTCCCCTCGTCGAATCAGCACACTCACGGGCTTGCTGCGGTCAAGACGCGCCAGAATGGCCTCTGCCGCTTGCAAGCTCGGGGTTTCTTGGTTGGCCAAGGCCAAAATCACGTCGCCCTCTTGGATGCCTGCCCGCGCGGCCACATCGCCCACGGCGTCCACACGCACGCCTGCGCGCACGCGCAGTTCGCGCTTTTGCGCGTCACTCAAATCCGCCAAGGTCAGGCCCCAGGCTCGCGCCACTGCGCTCGTGGGCGGTGCGGCCTTGCTGGCCTCCGCCGCAGGGGCGCGGGCGACCTTCTCGGGCTCGACTTCCCCGACCGTGATGGTCATCTCGCGGGTGGCCCCGCGCCGCCAAACCTGCAGGCTGCTGCGCGT
>Ga0255182_1000975_pt1 | contig 16446 bp, 17 predicted proteins | sample Atl_UVDOM_RepA_8_FD_188420 | JGI IMG/M metagenome (GOLD analysis project Ga0255182, IMG submission 188420) | Freshwater microbial communities from Altamaha River, Georgia, United States - Atl_UVDOM_RepA_8d | ecosystem: Environmental > Aquatic > Freshwater > River | place: USA: Georgia...
CCTAACAAATGAGAACGGTGGCTCGGGGCGGTATCAAACCACGCCAAAGATGCTCAATACAACCAAGTGGGAGTTTGAATCCGCGGAACGGTAATCGAATGGTGGCTCGGGGCGGAATCGAACCACCGACACAAGGATTTTCAGAGTCTTCTAAACCATTGATTTCTCAAAGAAATCACAGCGATTAATCTACTACAGATTTGGTGTCGAATCGCACGGCTCAGACCTTGGAGCCTTGCGGCACCGTCTGGAACTGCCTGCCCGTCGCACAGCCTTCGACGGTTTAAGAAGATGGGGTAAAGGTTTTCGCCCGTGCCAAATCGGTTTGTGCTTTGCGGATCCGCTGCTGTGCTCTCGCTTGCTTGGCTTGATCGCGTAGCCGTTTGGCTTGGTCGTTGAGGGCGTTGATCCTCGCCTGCTCGGGCGTGGGTGGTTTGCGGACAACCTCTTTGATGAACATTGAGTATTTACTGCCACTGCCAATGAAGGCGGGGCAAAGTAGTGGAAAAACTTATATGTAAGAAATCCTGACATGTAAGGATTTTGAGCGTCCAGTCGCTGGACGCTCGCGGGCTGTCCTTTCAAAGGACAACCTTCACCCCCGAAATCCCGCCTTCAAAGCCCCGCTGGCAGCCTCGATCTGCTGGTCCAGTTCGCCCGCCTCAACTGCCCCACGGACGGCTTCTAAGGCTTTTATGAGGTCATCGGGGCTGGCTACCTCTACCGCAGCCTTACCTTTGGCAAGTTCCAGGACCTTGGAGCCATAGCGGATGGACACGCAGACCTTGCCCGTATCACTCATCCACCACCAAGGGCGCAGACGCTTGGGCACCTCTACGCTCTTTCGTAGCCCCGATTCGGAGTCCTTGACAGTGCGGGTTTTGAGCAAGACGAAGGGCTTGCCCGTGGCTTGCCCTTTTGCGAGTTCGATCTGCTCCCAGAGTTTCGCGGATAACTTATTTCGACGAATCACGATGGGAGGCATATTCATTGGCTTTTTTGCGGATACCAGTTTCAGTGCTGTGAGCGTGCTCATAAGAAATCTCCTTATCTGTTGGTTGGTTGAGCACCCACAACATATGACTGAAAACGCACAAGGACGACCACTATTTGTATTCTCCAATGAAAGGGCTGGAAAAATCACGGTTTTATTTGGAAAGAGATAAATATCTGCGAGTTGCGAATGAGTGGCATTGGTTGCTAAGAAAATCAGTTGCGAAGTTTCTGGAGTGGCACAAATGGATAACTGCGACTACAGAAACTCGCAACCGAGCAAACCGAAACAGCAACCGCGACGAGCGACTATTTCTTTTGACCTCTGCCACTCCTCGCGACTCTCATCGCAACCAATAAGGAGAATATGAGATGAGACCAATCGCAATACGACTATTTGAGAACAAGAAGTTAGGCACGACCTACGCACCAGGTCTTCGCCGAAATGCCCTCTTCAACGCCACTGCCGAAATCAACCAACCCTATGCCAAGTATTTACTGGACTTCGAAGACGGTAGGTCTTGGATCAATCACGCCCGCACCGATGATCAGTTGGCGATCGCCCGCAAGTTCATTGATCAAGTGGAGCAGGCAGACACGATCCTATGGAGTTGGGTCAAGTGGTATGACAAGGGCACGGGTGATAAGGAGTATGTGGCAGGCTTTGCTGCCTATGACACGGATACGGAGGAAATCGCTTTCCATCTCAACGACCCCAAGCGGGACCTAAATGAGGAGTGGTTCTTGCCTGCCCGTAGATGCCAAGCGACCGCGGGCAGAAACAGCCCTACGTTTCTCGCTACGAACCACGATTTGGCGTAGTCCGCACACAACCCCCTCAAAAAAGCCCTACAAACGCTGATCGTAAGCGTTTGGGGGCTTGGGGTGCTGGACGCCCCCGCAAAACGCTTGTAGGGCGTTTTAGTAAGCCCGTGATCTGTGGGATTTATCCCACATAAATAATCGAAAGCAAGCACCAAAGAAAACAGCGATTTTCTTTGGTGTTCCCGATATCTCTTTGATTCTTGGAAGGTTCTTACTTGATTCCATCCTGGTCGTCCAAACGCAGAAAAGAAAACACACTTGTGAGTGCGTATTTATTAGGAAAGGACGCAATCAATGGCACAAGCAAAATCACTCACCCAAAACGAGATCGATCAGGTTCTTCGCTACATCAGCACCAAGAAACTTGGCTATCGCGATCGCGTGATGTTCTTGATGACGGTCTGGAGTGGCATGCGGATAAAGGAAGTGGCAAGCCTTCGGGTCCGTGATGTGGTCAATGAAGATGGCACGGTAAGGGCAGAGGTTCGATTGTCCTCCGAGCAGACCAAGGGCAAGCACTCCCGCACGGTGTTCCTTGCCGAAAAACTCCGCCGAGAGATCGCGGATTACATCAGAACTAAGAGTTTGAAGTTTCCAGAACTGCCCCTCTTTTACTCCGTCAACGGACGAGCATTTACAGCCAACACCCTATGCCAGCACTTCTACTGGACTTACAAAGCAGCAGGCATCAGTGGGGCAAGCAGTCACTCGGGGCGTAGGACATTCATTACCTCGCTGGCAGGCAAGGGGATTGGTGTTCGGATATTGGCAAGTTTGGCTGGGCATCGCTCTATAGCGATTACTCAACGCTACATCGATGTCAATGACGATATGAAGCGTGCTGCGGTAGAACTCGTGTAATCAGTGATGTCCTTTCAAAGGACATCACTTCACTCGGGGGAACTCACCGCGAGCAGCCCAATAGATCAGTCTCTGCGTTTTGCGGTAAATGCGTTGAACATTGAGCGACATTTTTCGATTGTTATCCAGCCGATCACCTGTGGGGGTGTTTGGGCGATTTATATAGAGAGGACTAATGTTGAGTTTCTCTCCAGTTTCCCACCAGTCTGATTCGGGGTTCTCTTTCCTGTCTCGCCACACATCATAGAACTGCTTAAATGTACGAAGCCGAATCTTAGAACTCTTATTCACTTCCCGCTTCGCTTTGCTGCGAGCATAGACGTTATGTCGTCCTCCGTCTTCCCCCTTGAAATGCTCACCAAGAATCTTGTTTATTTTCCTTAATGCGGTTGCTCGTTTCATCCGCAGCGGCACTTCCAGATAAAGGCACTGCTTTTTTTCGCTGTTCTGGATGAGAACCCCATCTTGTAGTTTCTTCACTTCAGGCTTTTTTTGAGAAAAGAGATATCGCCCTGTTTGGAACCACCAACGCTCAAATGACGAGGACTTGAGGTCGCCAAAGTCTTTGGCAAGAGCCGTTATTGCTCGATCGACTTTTTCACCTGCTACGGCAGCCCGATACTCCTCGCTCTCCCGAAGAAACGCCCACCACCAGTAGTAGGGTGAGTCCATCGCATCAGCCAACTCATCAGCCCGTTCTCTCTCCCCCCTCTCCCTGACGGCAGCCATCTGTTTTTGGATTGGGCTGGGCTCGCCCAAGTCTCTCCGTCTGACCTGTCGCCGCAGCCCCTTGAATAGCAACTCTTCGGATCGATTTTCATCATTTTTAGTCATTTTTTACCATTGTAAGTCATTGATTTTATTGATTGAAACACAAATATTTTAAAAAAACAATGTTGTTACGAAACCATGCCTCAAGTGCTTTAATGGAACTACTGACAGCACAACACCGCAGTTTCCTTAAACCCGCTGCCAGACTTTAGAAAGGCGTCAAAAATGGAAAACATCACCATTCAGCAGTCCCCCGTAACTTCTGCCGCCACAACCTCTGTGGTCCCGTCCAACCCTGCCATTGATGTGGCTGCCATCGGTATTCCCGTGACCGTATCCTCGGAATCGGCATCCACTGCCGCTCCCGTAGTTCCTATCACTATGGCTGTTGCTAATCAGATACGTCAGAGGGTGGAGGGATTGGCAGTCTCGCGTCAGGTTTGGGAAGACGGTGTCTATGCCCGATCCAACGAAATGCTCTATGGGCTTATCAAGGAGTGTTATGTCCTTTACAAGGAACTCACTGCTAAGACAGATGGCACGCGGGATAAGCGTCGCGGATTAGACGACTATATCTCCCTGAAGGGCTTTAACTTCAAAGAAAGTACGCCCCTTTCAGGCAAGATTATTCGTTGCGTATTCGAGGGTACGGATCGTCGTCGCCTCTCCACTTATCACACCGTCTTGCGTGTGGCTGTGGCACAAAACTGGAAGCCTGAGGAGTTTTCAAAAAACATCACTGATTTTGGTGGAGTCCAAGCAATCTCCCTTGGCAAAGCCTGTGGTGCGATGACGGCAAAGCAAAAAGCCGAAGCCGCAAAAGAGCAGGTTCTCTCCAAAGTATTAGCGAAAGCCTCCAGTGACGCTCTAAGCAAAACAGCAAATCCTGACGGCATTGGCTCCAAGGCAGTGGCTGTGATGACGCAAGAAGCAGATGGAAGTTTCACTATCCACGCCGTTGTTCGTAGCGATACTGCCGTCAATGCGGCACTGGCTGCCTACTTTTCTTCGCACAAAGAGGAAATCAAAGTTGCTGTCGCTCAGACGAATATCAATGCGGAGATCGCGTCTCGGGAAGAACTTATCGAGAACGCTGCTCAAGCGGTCGTCAACGGCTGATAGAAAAGCCAGCGAGGAATCCACCCTCGCTGGCATAGACTTGAAAGGAAAGAAGAATGATCAATCCAAAAGACTTTGAGCCAAAGACTCCGAAGGACTGCGTATTCGGTAATCCTCGAGCACAAGCAACACTCGATAGTCTTATCAGCGGAGCGATGCCATTTCCTGCGTTCGGGAAGACTGGTATCTTGCTATACGGAGCGTGGGGCACAGGTAAGACAACACTCGCAAAACTTCTTCCAGAAGCAATGGAAGTCGTTCGTGGGGGTAGTGACGCTGACTATCACTTCATCCCGTGCGGGGGCAAGGCTGTGGGAACGGTTGGTATTGCCAATCTCATCTCAGGTATGTCGTTTGCTTCATTTAATGCGAGTGGTCTTCAATACGCTGTTTTAGATGAGGCAGATAATCTGACAGCGTTAGCACAAGCACAACTAAAGGCATCAATGAATCTTCCGCAAGCAGTTTTTATCTTGACAACGAACTATATTCAGCAGATTGATAAAGGGGTTCAGAGTCGATGCCACCTGATTCAGATGGATGCTGCCCAACCACATCAGTGGCTATCTCTATTTCATAGGGTCTTCGCTGCTTGTGGTTTGCCTGTGCCGCCAACCAATACCCTTTTGCCTATCATCCAATCGGCAAATGGCTCCGCACGCGAGATCCTCTCTGCTGCCGTAGCGATTGCTATACAGGCAAAGAGCACTCAAGGGGGTGTGGCGTAAGTTGTCCTTCAAAAGGACAACACAGCGGATAGGCTAAGACCTATCCGTTTTTTTATTCCTGCGTTTTCAGTGATGTCCTTCGGAAGGACATCCATTCATCCCCCCAACTCCGCAGCGTTCATCATTGGCGTGAGTTTCGAGTAGTGCCGCTCCAGCATCAAGACCGAAGTGCCCATCTGCCTTGCCACCGTATGGATGGAGATACCTGCCCGAAGGGCGAAGGTGGCGTAGGTGTGCCGCAGGCTGTAAAGCGTCCTGTTCTTGCCACTGGAGTCTTTCAGCAGTCCCGAATCCCGCATCAGCCTCCGAAACGAGCCTTCAAAGCCGTGTGGAACATAGCCTGATTGGCAGACGAAGGTGGGCTCGGGGATCCTCTCGTCGATCGCCTGATCAAGGCTCTTGCCGCGATTACGCCTTGCCAAACGGTCAAGTGCTTGGATGGCACCCGATCGGGCGATGAGATAGCGTGGTCCTGTCTTGCCCGAGACCCATATCCGCAGATAACGCTGCTCGCCCTCCCAATGCCATTGGAGATGTCGCCATTCCAGTCGCCTCGCTTCTGTGCCGTGTCTCACCCCTGTGTAGAGCAGGAACTCCACATAGTCTCTGAGCAAAGGACGGATATCCCGCTCAACCGCAAGACGACCAGCCCCAGCCCAGACGGGCAAAAAGGACAAGAGATGGTCAATCTCCCGTTCGTCAAAGTTAGGTCGCGGCTGGCTACGCTCGCCCTCAGTGGTTAGGGTGGGCGGGGGTCTGTCCAGCGATAACAGACCGCGTTGCTTAGCCAGTGCGACTACCCGATTAAACGCCGATGCGTGGGTGCGTAGCGTAGATGCTCTTGGTACTTTGCGTAATCGGCTAATCCTCCAACTATCGAACTCTCTTAAGACTTCAGGCGTGATGCTCTCGAAAGTTTTTTGTCCAAAGAACGGGATTAAGTATCGCTCGATCACCGTGATGTAGTCCCGATAGACCACCTTGCCTTGGTTTCTGCTTGCTGTCAGCCGTAAATCATTAAGCACAGCATTTGCCACCACGGCGAAACTGGGTCTCTTGGCGGGTAGCCCCAGTTCCTCACGCATCGCCCACTGCTCTGCCAACTTGATCGCTGCCACTCGGGCTTGGTCGAGATCCGCACAGCCCGTCGAGAGCCTATGCCATCTACCATCTCTTAGTTTGAAACGGCATTGCCAGACTGCTGATCGATGTCTGCGATAAATGGTTATTTCGGGAGATAGACAGTGAGTGTCCGCTTGGGAGGGCTTCTCGGCGAGGGGCTTGCTCGAGGGAATGATTTTCAGTGCTGTACGAAAAAACTCGCGGATATTCAAGGTAGCAAGCGTTTTTTTGGAGATGCTTGTGAGTGTGTGAGAAATCAGTGTTGAGAGCGACCAGTATTTCTGTGAGCAAATATTCTTTAAGTGGGAGAAAAAAACACGTAACCAAGCACTCCACATTTGACGTGGAACTATCTCAATGTCCCGATTTTTTAAGTCTTTACAAAATCTATATTGCGTAGCACACTCAACTTCCAGATCCCACTATATGAAAAGGAGGGGGGGGGGGTGGCATCTGTTAACGGTTTTGTAAAGGTGGAAGAGCGTTTTGCGGCGAACTTGATCGAGGTACTAAAGGCACGGTACGGGAGAGTTCCCTCCGCTGCATTTGTAGCCATTCAGTTTAATAGACACAACGAGAGTGGTAAGGGCATCTCGCAAGAAAGTGCTCGTAGGTGGTTGCGGGGCTTGTCGATGCCGTCTTATCAAAACCTACAGGTATTAGCATTGTGGTTGAACGTTGAAGTCGGAGTTTTAGTGGATAAGTTTGCGGCAGACGATGGAACATCGTTCACGAAAAAAATCTCTTGTTGTTCAGATGAAACTTTGTTGATGGCGGCGTTGTTTGATCGGTTGCCTACACACACCAAGGCGGAGATTCTTACTCTCGTAAGGTGTTGTTCGGGTCTAACCAGAGGTACAACGGTAAGTGCGACTTTGCGAGCAGCGTAAAATATTCCGACGCTGACGCTTGAGCAAAATACGAACGGTGCTGCTACGGCTGAGGAACGGTGGCTCGGGGCGGTATCAAACCACGCCAAAGATGCTCAATACAACCAAGTGGGAGTTTGAATCCGCGGAACGGTAATCGAATGGTGGCTCGGGGCGGAATCGAACCACCGACACAAGGATTTTCAGTCCTCTGCTCTACCAACTGAGCTACCGAGCCAACCGAGCGCGGAGAGTTCCGCGCCAGAAAAGAGGCCACAAGTATAGCCGATCGGTCTGCGCCAGACTTGCCAGACGCCCCCCTCTCGGGTGATGCTCTGCACCCTATGAATACGAAAACCCAGATCTCAGGCCAAACGCATTCGGCGCCAATTGCCGTGATCGGCGGTGGCGTCATGGGTGCGCTGACCACTTTGACCGCCTCGCACCAGGGCATCGAGGTGCTCTGGTTTGCGCCCCCGGAGACGGGCCGTTCGGATGGTGCAGATGCCCGCAATTACGCGCTATCGCCTGTGACCGTAGATCTTCTGAGGCGGCTCGGTGTTTGGCCGAGTCTGGAGCAGTCAAGCTGTCCTGTAACCCGCATGGAGGTCTATTCCGGCGCAGCCCGAATTGATCTATCTGCCTCAGATGCCGGAACCGAATTCCTGTCGGTAATGCTGCTGCATCGGGATCTGTTGAGCGGATGTGAGCAGGCGGTGAAATTTCGACCGCAAATTCAACGGATTTCGCATCGACCAGATCAACTGACCATCACTCCGGAAGGGGTCACATTAACCGCGGAGCAGCGCAGCTATTCTGCTCAGCTCGTTGTTGGGGCCGATGGCGCACGATCTTGGGTGAGGTCCCAGGCAGGAATCCTCTGGGGGCAACGTGATTATGGTCAGCAAGGTGTTGTAGCCACATTTCGCACGGAGTACCCTCACGGTGGAGTCGCTGTTCAGTGGTTCGATGAGGGAGACGTTCTTGCGCTCTTGCCGCTAGCCGATCCGAATCTCATGTCAATGGTCTGGTCGACATCGCGCACCGAACCTACATCTGAGATAGCGATTAACGAATTCGCGGCACGCGTGGCTGATCGAACTGCGGGCCGGTTTGGTGCTCTTACGCTTGAGGGTGAGGCAAGTAGCGCACCATTGCGCATGATGCTCACCGATCGACAATCCTCCTTGAGAACCGCCCTGGTAGGGGATGCTGCCCATACGGTTCATCCGCTTGCGGGCTATGGTCTAAACCTTGGCGTACAGGATTTATTAAGTCTGGAAGAGATTTGGAAGTCTCACCGCATGGATCCAGGCGCAGCCGCTGCGTTAACGGTCTATGAAAAAGCGCGCCATCGTCGCGTGAGGCGCGTCCAGTGGAGCCTGGATTTATTGCAACGGCTCGTGAGTCAGACCCATCCCACCTTCTTAAAAATCCGTGAATTCGGCATGCGTGTTGTCGCCAATACAGGACCCCTGCGGCAATTCCTGATTAAACAGGCCATCTCGCCTCAATAAATGGAGTGTCATGAGCAAATTTCTTAACTTAATCAAATGTCGGGCGTATCGAGCCGCTGCAAGTTTCTTTATCGCCCTTGGCATAAGCATCGCGGGCGTATCTGTCTCAGTAGCCCAGGAACGCGTTAGTCCAGCCATAGAGTCAACCGTAAAGACCGCAGTGGAGAGCTGGCTGAAGGGTCGGTTCAAGGTCGATAGCGTGGGCAAGACACCGATGCCAGGAATTGTAGAGGTCAGGCTGGGCACTGACCTGATCTATGCCGATGAAAAAGGCACCTTTGCAATCGTAGAAGGCCAGATGGTCAATCTGAAAACTGGCGAAAATCTGACGGCTGCACGTCTAGAAGAAATCAACAAAATTGATTTTGCCAAACTACCCAAAGACCTTGCAATGAAGACAGTGCGTGGCAATGGCAAGCGTGTGCTGGCGGTGTTTGAAGATCCCTATTGCAGCTTTTGCAGAACCTATCGCAAGACGCTGACCGAGATGAATAACGTCACGGTCTACACCTATTTCTATCCGACCCTGCGCCCTGAGTCCGAGACGGTAGCCCGAAACGCCTGGTGTGCAAAGAACCGGGAAGAGGCCTGGAATGACTGGATGTTATTTGGCAAAGAGCCCGCCAAAGCAGGGGCGGACTGCCGATTTCCTGCGAGCAAAATTATTGAGCTCGGTAAATCACTCGCGGTATCTGGAACGCCGACCACATTTCTTGCAGACGGCCGCCGCTTAACCGGAGCCATCGGGAAGGATCGGCTTGAACAGTTGTTTCCCGACGCAAAGTAAAAACTGCGGAGCCTCTTGCTGCCGAATATCTAGTTGGGCACAAAAACAAACATCGTTCCGTCTGATCGCATTCGGCCTGCAACCTCGCCTGCCTCTGCCCCAGTTCCAAAAAAGATATCGCTGCGGTGGGGTCCGGTAATCGCAGTGCCCGTGTCTTGCGCAATCATGAGTCTCTGAAATGTGATCCCCGGGTCCCGCGGGGGAGCGCCAGGCTTAGGTACCCGGGTCGTCATAAACACCAGACTGCCTGGACTGACATAGCGCGGATCAATCGCAATCGATCGGCCTGCGGTCAGTGGCAGCCCCATGGAGCCCAAGGGCCCCTGGGCGGCAGGCAGCGTGGTGATCTCTCGAAAAAACACCACGCTGGGATTCTGATGCAGCACCTCGTCGCGTCGATGAGGATTGGCCGCGACCCATGCCTTGATGCTCTGCATGGATGCATCGTTGGGCTTTAACTCTCCCTTATCAATTAGATAGCGGCCGATCGATCGGTATGGATAGCCGTTTTGCTCGGCATAGCCGACACGAACCACTTCGCCGCTGGGCAACTGCACGCGCCCTGATCCCTGCACCTGCAGAAAAAAAGCCTCTACTGGATCATCCACCCAGAGCAGTTCCTCTCCAGCCAAGAGTCCCTTGCGCTCAATTTCGGCGCGGGTGGGATAAGGCACTACACGGTTTCCCTCTAAACGTCCGCGCAGGCGCAATGATTTGATCTCTGGATGCACGGAGGACAAGTCAACGTTGATCAAATCTTTCGGCGTTCGGTACAAAGGAATCTGATACGGGCCCCCTCGGGTCCGGGATCCTTTTAGCAGGGGCTCGTAGTAGCCGGTTACCAGCCCGGAGCGGGACCCCTTGCTGTCAGAGAGCTCATGGGGCGTAAATCGAGACTCAATCAATTGTTTCAGAGCAGATGCATCCGTCGGCTGGAGCTGCTCAGCCTCCCGGCAGATCCGGCCCCACGCCGGTGAGCGCGATTTCATCGAGCTGCAGTTAGTGGCCAAGGCCTCGCGGAATCCCTGCAGGCCATCGTCTGACCAGCCAGGCAGATCGCGAAAGGCGATTGGCCTGAGCCTGGCCTCGGCCTGGGCGGTTAAGGGAAGAAGACCGGTGAGGCTTAAGAACCCGACCAATAGGCCACTCACCAGTTGATGGGCCAGGGCCAGGCCCTTGTGGGCCTTAGAATGGGCCCGTCGGGGTTTCTGAGCGGCGTATATGTGGGTCATTTTTCTTGAGGCGGGACTAGCGCTCGCACTCCTTCTTTTCATTGTCTGGTGGACCATGCGGGGCAAGCGCTGATCTAGAATCGGTTTCATGAGCGCTCCGAAGACCTATCGCATTGCCCCAAGCATTCTCTCCGCGGATTTTGCCCGACTCGGTGACGAGGTGAGCCGGGTCGAGGCGGCAGGAGCAGATTTCATCCATTTCGATGTGATGGATAACCACTATGTCCCCAATCTGACCATCGGCCCGATGGTCTGCAAGGCGATCCGTCCGCATGTCCGTATCCCCATTGATGTTCATCTGATGGTCTCACCGGTAGATGCCCTTGTGGTCGACTTTGCGAAAGCGGGTGCGAACCTGATCACCTTTCACCCGGAGGCGTCGCCCCATGTCGATCGCACCCTGGCACTCATTCGTGACCAAGGCTGCAAGGCGGGCCTGGTCTTTAATCCCAGCACGCCCCTTGAGCATATGGATTGGGTGATGGATAAGGTAGACATTGTCTTACTTATGTCCGTTAACCCCGGCTTTGGTGGGCAGTCGTTTATTGCATCGACTCTGGAAAAGCTTAAGGCAGTGCGAAAAAAGATCGACGCCTATACCGCGACGGGTGGCCAACCGATTCTGCTTGAGGTTGATGGTGGAATTAAAGTCGACAACATTGCAGCTGCAGCTGCAGCAGGCGCAGATACCTTTGTTGCCGGCTCGGCAGTGTTCGGCGCCCCTGATTCAGATGGTGGCTATCAGGGTGTAATGTCGCGTTTTCGATCTGCCCTTGCCTCAGTTCCACAGTGACCACGCGTGCTGAATTCAAGGTCCTGGCCAGCCAGGGCTATAACCGCATTCCTCTTGTACGGGTGCTACAGGCTGACCTTGACACGCCGTTGTCGCTTTACTTAAAGCTTGCAAATCGGCCTAACAGTTTTCTGCTTGAGTCCGTGGTGGGTGGCGAGCGCTTTGGCCGCTATTCCTTTATCGGCCTTCCCGCGCGTACGCGCATTGAAGCGCGTGATGATCAGATTACGGTCCATACCGACGGCCGTCTGGTGGAGTCAACCCAAGCAGATCCGATTGAATTCGCCGAGAAGTATCTGAAACGGTTCAAGGTTGCGCTGACTCCAGGGCTGCCTCGATTCTGTGGTGGACTTGCAGGCTATTTTGGTTATGACACCGTGCGCCATATTGAGCGGCGACTGTCGACTGATCAGGCCAAGAAGAAACCGGATCCGATTGGCGTGCCAGACATCGTGCTGCTTCTCACAGAGCAGCTTGCGGTGATCGACAACCTTGCGGGGCATCTGTATCTGGTGGTCTATGCAGATCCCACTGCAGACGGTGCAACGCTCGATCAGGCCTATGACAAGTCGATGGCGGATCTCGATCTCTTGGAGTCTCGACTTGTTGCACCTGTGGCGGTTCCGCGTGCCGAGCGGCTCACGCCAACTGAGGTGACGCGAGACTTTAAAAAAGAGGATTACCTGAAGGCGGTTGGTGTTGCCAAGGAGTACATCGCTTCGGGCGATGTCATGCAGGTGCAGATTGGACAGGTGCTGCGTAAGCCCTATGTGGGTGCGCCGCTTACCCTGTATCGCGCCCTGCGCTCGATCAATCCTTCGCCTTACATGTACTTTTATGATCTCGGCGAGTTCCATGTCATTGGCGCCTCGCCCGAGATCCTTGTCCGTCAAGACAAGGTGACTGTTCAGGGTGCGCATCACACCCGAGTAACGATCAGGCCGATCGCGGGCACTCGGCCGCGTGGCAAAACGTCCCAGGAAGATCATGCCCTTGAAGAGGAGCTTCGCTCCGATCCTAAAGAGCGCGCCGAGCATGTCATGCTGATTGATCTTGCGCGAAATGACATTGGCCGTATTGCGCAGACTGGGTCAGTGAAGGTCACCGAGCAGATGGTGGTGGAGCGCTACTCACATGTGATGCACCTCGTTTCAAATGTCGAGGGTCTGTTAACGCCTGATCTCACCGCACTCGATGTGCTGCGCGCATCGTTTCCTGCCGGCACGCTTACTGGTGCGCCGAAAATCCGAGCGATGGAAATCATCGATGAGTTAGAGCCTACCAAGCGTGGGCTCTATGGCGGCGCCTGTGGCTATCTTTCTTTCGCGGGGGATATGGACCTTGCGATCACGATTCGTACCGGTGTGCTCAAGGATGGACTGCTGCATGTGCAGGCGGCTGCCGGAATCGTTGCGGATTCGATTCTTGAAAATGAATGGCAGGAGACCGAAAACAAAGCCAGGGCCGTAATCCGCGCAGCCGAACTCGCTGAGAACGGGCTCGACCCCACCATGGCACCGCAGCGGCCGTCGTCGAACGTCAAGCCATAGGGATCGATCTATGAAAGTTCTGATGATCGATAACTACGATTCATTTACCTATAACCTAGTGCAGTACTTTGGTGAGCTCGGTGCGCAGGTCGAGACCCTACGTAATGACGCCACTACACCGCAAGAGATTCTTGGCCCTGCACCGGCCGAGCGGCCCGATCGGATCGTGATTTCGCCGGGCCCATGCAGTCCTGCGCAGGCAGGCATCTCGGTCGAGCTAATCCGCCAGGCAGCTGGCAAGATCCCCCTACTCGGCGTCTGTCTGGGCCATCAGGCGATTGGCGCTGCCTTCGGTGGGACTGTCATTCGGGCAAAGACACTCATGCACGGCAAGACCTCATCGATCCAGCACACGGGCCGCGGCATGTTTGCCGGCCTGCCCAGTCCGATGACCGTCATTCGTTACCACTCTCTGGCCGTTGCCCGCGAGGGGCTACCCGCCGATCTGATCGTGACCGCCTGGACGGAAGACGGCGAGATCATGGGCCTGCAGCACCGGTCTCTGGCGATTCACGGTGTTCAGTTTCATCCAGAGTCGATCCTGACAGAGCATGGACATGCGCTTTTGAAAAATTTCTTGGATCATCCGGAATCTGTCTGATCGATTGGAGTAAGACATGGCATTCACGATTGCCCAGGCCTTAAATCGAGTCGTTGCTCATCAGGACCTCACCCACGAGGAAATGATCGACATCATGCGCGCCATCATGTCGGGCGATGCCTCGCCGGTGCAGACGGCGGGTGTGCTCACGGCACTGCGCGTGAAGGTCGAGACCACCACCGAGGTGGCCGCAGCAGCTACAGTTATGCGCGAGTTTGCGACATCAGTAGAGGTCCGTGTTCCCCACCTGGTGGATATGTGCGGCACCGGAGGCGATGGTGCCCACACCTTTAACATTTCTACTGCGGCGATGTTTGTAGCGGCTGCTGCAGGAGCAAATGTCGCCAAGCATGGTGGCCGCTCTGTGTCGTCTTCAACCGGTAGCGCCGATATTCTTGAAAAGCTGGGCGCAAATATCCATCTGCCACCTGAAAAAGTTGCGGAATCGATTCGCCGCTGCGGTATTGGTTTTATGTTCGCGCCGAATTACCACCCTGCCATGAAGCACATCGCACCGATTCGTAAAGAACTTGGTGTGCGAACGATCTTCAATATTCTTGGGCCACTAACCAACCCCGCCCAGGCTGAGCATCAGCTAATGGGCGTTTTTCATCCTGAACTGGTATCGATTCAGTCTGAAGTGCTGCGTAAGCTCGGCAGCACGCGTGTGCTGGTGGTACATGCCCGCAGTGGCTTAGATGAAATCGCCCTGCATGGCGAGACCATGATTGGAGAGCTTCAATTCGGCCATGTACAGCACTACACCATCACTGCCCAGCAGTTCGGCTTTCCCAACTACTCGGTCCAGGAATGTGATGCGGCGTTGCGCGCCGAAAGCCCGCAGGTCTCTGAGGCCAAACTGCGTGCAGCCTTGGCCAATGAGCGAGGTCCCGCACGCGATATTGTTGCCATCAATGCAGCGGGTGCGCTGCTCGCTGCAAACGTATCGCCAGACTGGCAGTCTGCAGTTGATCTCGCGATGAGAACCATTGCCTCAGGTGCAGCCAAAACAAAGCTTGATGAGTTTATTGCCGTCTCTCAATCCTTATCGGCAGCCAGCTGATATGTCCGACATCCTTGCCCGGATCATCGAGGTCAAGTCTCGTGAGATCGCTGCCGCGAAAGCGCAGCAGTCAGAGGCCACGCTACTGGCCGAGATCCGTCAGTCTGCTGCCGATCGCGGCTACCAGCCGCGAGGATTTCTCTCAGCGATCCGGTCCAAACACGCCTCGGGTGTTTCTGCGGTGATTAGTGAAATCAAGCGTGCAAGCCCGAGTAAGGGTGTCATCCGAGACCCCTATGACCCAGTCGCAATTGCGAAGGACTATGAGCAGGGCGGTGCTGCATGCTTGTCAGTACTTACCGACATTGAGTTTTTCCAAGGTGCCCCGGAGCACCTGAAGGCCGCCCGGGCCGCCTGCAGCCTGCCCGTGCTGCGCAAAGACTTCATGCTCGATCCCTACCAGGTGCTACAGGCCCGCCACTGGGGGGCAGACTGCATCCTGTTGATTGTGGCCGCACTTGCCGATACCCAAATGAGCGAACTTGAGGCCGTAGCGCTAGACCTAGGCATGGATGTCCTGATCGAGGCCCACGATGCCGCCGAGCTTGATCGGGCCTTGGCTGCCTGCCGTTCCCCCTTAATTGGCGTGAATAACCGCAATCTCCGAACCTTTGAGACCCGCCTTGAAACCACGCTGGATCTGGCCTCCAGACTGCCCGAGGGCCGAGTGCTGGTCTCCGAGAGCGGCATTCATACCCCGGCTGACGTCGCCCGTCTGACCGATAGCGGCATACGGACCTTTCTGGTGGGCGAGGCCTTCATGCGCAAGCCCTCCCCGGGCCAGGCTCTGAAAGCCCTATTTTTCTAGGCGCTTTGCACACAATCTGTGGATCATGTTTCAGGCGTTTGACATACCCATTTAGCCAGGTCATAATTCCGCTTCTTCGCTGTTCGCGAATGACGCGGTGCAAAAATCCGGAGTGCCAGCAAGACCAAGGGCCTTCTTTTCCCCGCGCATTTGAGTGCAGTCGAATCGCTCTTTAACAATGAACAGCCGATAAGTGTGGGCACTAAGGCAACAGCGCACAGCGTGTTTTTGAACTCACGTGATAAAACATTGCTGATGCTCAAAACTTAGTGCTCACAAAAAATATACGTGTGTATTTGTCTGTCAAGAGAAATACCTCGTAATTTTTTTGAGTAAAAGATATTGCGTCAGAAGTATTTATTTGACGCCACGAGATTGAACTGAAGAGTTTGATCCTGGCTCAGATTGAACGCTGGCGGCATGCCTTACACATGCAAGTCGAACGGCAGCACGGGAGCTTGCTCCTGGTGGCGAGTGGCGAACGGGTGAGTAATACATCGGAACGTACCCAGTAGTGGGGGATAACGCACCGAAAGGTGCGCTAATACCGCATACGACCTAAGGGTGAAAGCGGGGGACCGTAAGGCCTCGCGCTATTGGAGCGGCCGATGTCTGATTAGCTAGTTGGCGGGGTAAAGGCCCACCAAGGCGACGATCAGTAGCTGGTCTGAGAGGACGATCAGCCACACTGGGACTGAGACACGGCCCAGACTCCTACGGGAGGCAGCAGTGGGGAATTTTGGACAATGGGGGCAACCCTGATCCAGCAATGCCGCGTGTGCGAAGAAGGCCTTCGGGTTGTAAAGC
>Ga0255182_1000976_pt1 | contig 16406 bp, 15 predicted proteins | sample Atl_UVDOM_RepA_8_FD_188420 | JGI IMG/M metagenome (GOLD analysis project Ga0255182, IMG submission 188420) | Freshwater microbial communities from Altamaha River, Georgia, United States - Atl_UVDOM_RepA_8d | ecosystem: Environmental > Aquatic > Freshwater > River | place: USA: Georgia...
CGGCGGCCTCGGTTCGATGGACGACAGCGCGGCGCAGCTCGCGCACGTGGACGGCGTGATGCTGGGTCGCGCGGCCTACGAACGTCCGTTCCTGCTGCAGGAAGTCGACGCCCGACTGTTCGGGGCGGCTGCTCGTCCTGCGCTGACGCCGGAGGAATTAATCGAGGCGTTCATGCCCTACATGCTTGCAGAATTCGCGCGCGGCACGCCGCTGCGCCTGATTACGAGGCACCTGTGCGGGCTGTTTCATGGACGACCCGGCGCGCGCGAATGGAGGCGCCTGCTGAGCGGCGAGGCAGGTGGCGCGCTGCGGCCGGACGCACTGCTGACAGCGCTCGCGCACCGTCAGCAGCGGGCGGCGGACACGCTCAGGGTTTGACGAACTTCAGCGTCATCCGGTCGGATTCCCCGATCGCGACGTAGCGGTCGCGGTCGACGTCGCCGAGGCGCAGCACCGGTGGCAGCGTCCATACGCCATCGGGGTAGTCCTTGGTGTCGCGCGGGTTCGCGTTGATCTCGGACTTGCCGGCGAGCTTGAAGCCCAGCCCCTCGAGCACGCCGATGAGATAAGCCTCGGGCACGTAGCCCTTCGCCGCGCTCTGCGGCGGGTCCGCGTCGGCCGCCGCCCGGTGTTGCTCGATGCCGAGTATCCCGCCGGACTTCAGCACGTCGAAGCAGGCCTTGTAGACCGCCTCGAGCTTTCCGTCGTTGATCCAGTTGTGCGTGTTGCGGAAGGTCACCACCATGTCGGCGGAACCGGGAGGTCCGAGCACCACGTCCTCGCCCTGCCACATCACACGCCTTTCGACCGCCCCGTACAGCGCCGGATCGGCGTCGAGCTTGGCCATCAACGCTTCGTGGCTCTTGCGACGATACTCGTTCGTGCCCTCGGTGCCATGGCTGGCGACGGCCAGCTTGCCGTGCGTGGCGAGATAAGGGGCGAGAATCTCCGTGTACCAGCCCTCACCGGGCAGGATCTCGACCACCGTCATCGTCGGCGCCAGTCCGAAGAACCGGAGGGTCTCGACCGGGTGGCGCTGGCTGTCACGGGCACGACTCGCGTCGCTGCGATGTGGCGCGGCAACCGCCTGCTCGAGGCTGAGTTCAGCGGCCAGCGCACTGTGGCCGCAGACGATGGTCGCCAGCACGGCGGCGAGCGCGAACACTATCCTGCACATCTGGGTACTCCTCACTCGGGTTGGTAGATTTCGCCGCCCGCCGCCTTGAACTCGTTGGCCTTTTCGGCCAACCCGGCAGCCAACGCGGCATCCGTATCCGCGATGCCGGTCGCTTCCGCGTAGTCGCGCACATCCTGCGTGATCTTCATCGAGCAGAAGTGCGGACCGCACATCGAGCAGAAATGCGCGACCTTGTGGCCTTCCTTGGGCAGGGTCTCGTCGTGGAATTCACGCGCACGCGCCGGGTCGAGGCCGAGGTTGAACTGGTCCTCCCAGCGGAACTCGAAGCGCGCCTTGGACAGCGCATTGTCGCGCTGCTGCGCCGCCGGATGCCCCTTGGCGAGGTCCGCGGCGTGCGCGGCGATCTTGTAGGCGATGATGCCGTCGCGCACGTCGTTCTTGTCGGGCAGCCCGAGATGTTCCTTCGGCGTGACGTAACACAGCATTGCCGTGCCGTACCAACCGATCATCGCCGCGCCGATCGCGGAGGTGATGTGATCGTAGCCGGGTGCGATATCGGTGGTCAGGGGTCCCAGCGTGTAGAACGGCGCCTCGTGGCAGACCTCGAGCTGGCGCTCCATGTTTTCCTTGATCATGTGCATCGGCACGTGACCCGGCCCCTCGATCATGACCTGGACATCGTGCTTCCAGGCGAGCTGGGTCAGTTCGCCGAGCGTCTCGAGTTCGGCGAACTGCGCCTCGTCGTTGGCATCCGCGATGGAGCCCGGACGCAGCCCGTCGCCGAGTGAAAATGCGACGTCATACTCGCGCATGATCTCGCAGATTTCCTCGAAATGCGTGTAGAGGAAGTTTTCCCGATGGTGGGCGAGACACCACTTCGCCAGGATCGAGCCGCCGCGCGAAACGATGCCGGTGACGCGCCGGGCCGTCAGCGGTATGTAGGCGAGGCGCACTCCCGCGTGAATCGTGAAATAATCGACACCCTGCTCGGCCTGCTCGATCAGCGTGTCACGGAAGATGTCCCACGTGAGTTCCTCGGCCTTGCCGTCAACCTTTTCCAGGGCCTGGTAGATCGGCACCGTGCCGATCGGCACCGGCGAGTTGCGGATGATCCATTCGCGCGTCTCGTGGATGTTCCGCCCGGTGGAGAGGTCCATGACCGTGTCGCCGCCCCAGCGGGTCGACCACACCATCTTCTCGATCTCCTCGGCGATGGACGAGGTCACCGCCGAGTTGCCGATGTTCGCATTGATCTTCACGAGGAAATTACGGCCGATGATCATCGGCTCGCTTTCCGGGTGATTGATGTTCGACGGAATAATCGCACGCCCGCGCGCGACCTCGTCACGCACGAATTCGGGCGTGATCTCGCGCGGCATCACCGCGCCGAGCGGCGCGCCCGCATGCACACGACCGGCATTCGGGCCCTGCTCGCGCCAGGCTTCGAGGCGCAGGTTTTCCCGAATCGCGATGAATTCCATCTCCGGCGTGATGATGCCGCGACGGGCGTAGTGCATCTGTGTCACGTTGCAGCCCGCGCGTGCGCGCAGCGGCGGCCGGCGGCGCTCGAAGCGCAGGCCGGCGAGCCTGCTGTCCTGTTCGCTGCGCCGGGTCCATTCGGACGTCGGCCGATCGAGGGCGACCGTATCGCAGCGCTCGGCGATCCACTCCGCCCGCAGCGCGGGCAGCCCCGCCCGGATGTCGACCGTGCGGTCCGGGTCCGTGTAGGGGCCTGAGGTGTCGTAGACGTAGACAGGCTTGTTCGCCAGCGGCACCCCCTTGCTCACGCTGGGCTGTTGCGCGATTTCGCGCATCGGCACTTTGATATCGGGGCGTGAGCCGGGTACGTAAATCTTGCGCGAGCCCGGCAGCGGCGCGGTGACCTGCGGATCGAGTTCGGCGTTCTGATTGAGGATGTGGTCCGGCACTGCGTTCATCTGGGGCTCTCCTGCGGGCTGGCGTCGACGAAAGGCAGCGGGTGAACGTCGGGGCGCGGGGAATGCAGGCGGGAAGAGCCTTGCTGCTTCCCTACGCCGGCATGATCCGGGTCAGGTTCGAAGGGTCACTCTCAGCTCCGCGCCCATGATGGTTTTCACCACCGGGAGCGGAACACCCCTAGCCGCTGTCGCTGAAAGCACTATAGCGTATAATTCGGGTCGGCCAAACCGACCGGGGGCCGGGTAATCGCGGCCCAATTCCGCGCATCAATTTCACCTTCTGGCGAGTCTATCAACATGGATTTTCAACAAGCACGCTTCAACATGGTCGAGCAGCAGATCCGTACCTGGGAAGTGCTCGATCAGGGTGTGTTGGATGCGCTGCTGGAAGTACCTCGCGAGCAGTTCGTCCCGGAGGCCTATCGCAATCTCGCATTCTCGGACATCAGTATCCCGCTCGGCATGGGTCAGTCGATGATGCCGCCGAAGGTCGAAGCGCGCATGCTCCAGGCGCTGAATCCAGGACCGACGGACCGCGCGCTCGAAATCGGCACCGGCAGCGGTTACGTGACCGCACTGCTTGCCCGCTTTGCGCGCAGCGTGGTCAGCGTCGAATTGCATGCCAGCTTCACCGAGGCCGCCGCAAAGCGCCTGCTCGCGCTGGGCGTCGCCAACGTCGCGCTGATCACCGCGGACGGTATCGGTGGCTATCCGGAACAGGCGCCGTACGATGTGATCGCCGTGACCGGCTCGTTCCCGCAGCGCCAGCCGGCCATCGAAGCCCAGCTCGCCATCGGTGGGCGCCTGTTCATGGTCGTCGGTGCCGGTCACGTGATGGAGGCGCTGCTGATCACCCGGACCGGCCCGGATGCGTACACCGTCGAATCATTGTTCGAAACGGAGCTGGACCCGCTGGTGGGAGCCGAAAGCAAGCCCCGGTTCGCGTTCTGAGCCGATGGAAGAAATGGAAGTCGAGGGCCTCGCGGCGGCCCTCGCAATCGAGCCCCCTGCAATCCTGGACGTCAGGGAAGGCTGGGAACTGGCACTGTGCAGCCTCGCCGGCGCTCTGCACATTCCCCTCGGCGAGCTGGCCGCCCGCTTCGGCGAGCTGGATCGCGACCGTCCGCTGGTGGTCATGTGCCATCACGGTGTCCGCAGCCGCGCCGCGCAGGCCTTCCTGCTCGCGCAGGGCTTCAGCCGCGTCGTGAACCTGGCGGGTGGTATCGACGCCTGGGCCCGTCGCGTAGACCCGTCGATGGCCACCTATTAAACGCTGACTCCGGACCGGAACCCTCTCATGGAATCTGCCGATGCCTCGTGATGTGCGCCTCCCCAATCGCCTGCGGCGCGCACTGCTCGCCCTGCTGCTGAGCTGCTCAGCGCCCTGGGCAGCGCAGGCGGCCGACCTGCTGGCCTTGCTGGCCCTCGCGGAAAAGTCAGACCCGGAGTACCTGGAGTCCCAGAACAACGCGCTGGCGGTCGCCGAAGGCATCCCGCAGGCGCGTGCCGCGCTCTGGAAGCCGAGCCTGCGCTTCGAAACCGGCGGCAGCCGGGTCGTACAGGACATCGAAGCCGAGTTCGCGTTCGGGCGGAGCGGCGGTTCGACCTCGTTCGATGCCACGAACTACCGCTTGAGCCTGGTCCAGCCCGTCTTCCACCGTGATCGCCACATGCGGCTCAAGCAGGCCGACAAGCAGCTGCGACAGGCTCAATTGCAGATGGACGCGGCATTTCAGCGCATGATGGTGCGCCTGTCCGAACGGTATTTCGACGTGCTCGCCGCGCAGGACAATCTCGAATTCGCCAGGGCGGAAACCGGCTCCCTGGCCGGCCAGCTGGATCAGGCCAAGCAGCGCTTCGAGGTCGGGCTGATCGCGATTACCGATGTCCAGGAAGCGCAGGCCGGGTACGATCGGGCGCGTGCGCAGGAAATCACCGCGGAGAACGAGGTGGAAAACGCCCAGGAACGCCTGCGCGAGGTGACCGGCGAATACCATGAGGCGCTGTGGCCGCTGGGCGAGAACCTGCGGCTCGATCGTCCCGACCCGCAGGACATCGAGCAGTGGACCAACACCGCCCTCGCGCAGAATCTCGAGCTGGAAGCGGCACTGGTCGCCTCGGAGGTCGCGCAGGACGAAATCGGCGTCCAGCGCGCAGGCCATCTCCCCTATGTCGACATCGAAGGCGGACACGGATTCACCTCGACGGGCGGCCTTTTCGGACTGAACGAAACCGAAACCAGCGAAATCGGAATTCGGCTCAACGTGCCACTCTATGAGGGTGGCGCGGTGTCGTCGCGCACCCGGCAGGCCGTGCACCAGCACGCGGCCACGCTGGACCGACTCGAACGGACGCGTCGCGCGGTCTATCGACAGACCCGCGAAGCCTATCTGGGCGTCGAGACGCAAATCAGCGCCGTGCAAGCCTTCAAACAGGCGCTCGTCTCCTCGGAAACCGCGCTGGAGTCGACCCGCGCGGGATTCGAAGTCGGCACCCGCACGACCATTGATGTCGTCGCCGCCGAACGCGTGCTCTCGCAGGCGCGCCGGGACTACGCGCGAGCTCGGTATGACTATGTCCTGAACCTGCTGCGCCTGAAGGAAGCTGCAGGCACGCTGAGCCCCGATGCGCTCGCGCTTGCGAACTCGTGGCTCGTCCCGGCCGGCAAAGGCGCCGCATCGTCGACGCCCGGCGCGCCGTGACAACAAGAACGTCAAGAGCTCGAGGGGAGACCATGACCAATTCCACACATATCGCCGGCGCGCACAAGTGTCGGCTCGATCAGAGCACGCTGATCGTTATCGACATCCAGGATCGCCTGGGTGACGCAATGCCCGGCAAGGTGCTGAACCGCGTCCTGCAGAACACCTCGTTGCTTGCGCGCACGGCCAGCCTGCTCGGCGTGCCGGTCATTCATACGGAGCAATATCCGCAGGGACTGGGCTCGACCAACTCCCTCGTCGCGGAGGCCCTGCCGCCCTCGCGCAAGTATTTCTCGAAAACCGCTTTCAGCTGCATGAACGCCGACGGCTTTCCGGCCGCCATCGCCGCCCTGAATCGCCGCCAGGCGGTGCTGGTCGGCATGGAAGCGCACATCTGCGTGCTGCAGACAGCTCTTGACCTTGCGGCCACTGGCGCCGAAGTGTTCGTCGTCGAGGATGCGATCTGCTCGCGCCGCCTGGAGAATTACCAGAACGCGCTGGACCGTATGCGCGCCTGCGGGGTGAACATCATCAGTGCAGAGTCCGCGGTATTCGAGTGGATGGGTGACTCGAAGCACGAGCAGTTCAAGGTCATCCAGGGATGGCTCCGCTGAGCAGCGGTCCCGATGCCCCGTCAGACTGGCCCGTCGATGCCGATGCCAGGGAGCGCAGGAGCGCGCGCTGTATCACCAGAGCGTCCGCGCTCGCGCGGTGACGGGCGAGGCGCATCGTCGCGCGCACCTCGCGCTTCCGCGCGGCCCAGGTTGCGCGCAATGACTCATCGAGCAATACGGACAGCGCCTCGATCCGGAAACGCTGGGGAAGCGCAGCCCGATCGTAAAGCAGGCCCACCCACGAACTGTCCATCCCCCACGCATCGGAATACGCGGTAACGCCCGACAGCAGTTCGTTCAAGGCCCTCGCGACTTCCCTCACCGGCTTGCCCTTGGCGTGCAGCACACCACGATCGAGGCCGTGCAGCGCAGCGGCTTCCTCGTCCCAGTGGGTCCAGTCGTCCTCGGGGCGGACCAGGAAGCAGGTTGTGCGCCCATCAGCGAGCGCGACACCAATCTCTATCGGGTAGCTGCCGCGACCGAAGCCCGACGCTTCCACATCGATGATTACCGGTGCCCTCGCGCAGGCTGCCTCCGGCGCGGAACCGCTCACGTGCGCGGCCTCGCTTCCAGCCGCGGGTGTCAATTCACCGTGTAATTTCGACCCTTCATGCACGCACCAAATGCGTTGTTGTAATCGCCTGTCTGTCGCTGCCGCTGCTCGTACGCCTGTGCCTGCTGCTGGGCGTACTGCTGCTGCTGGTAGTCATAGCCCTGCGGCTGCTGGGGCGGAGGGCTGGCGTTCTGCTGCGTCGAACGCGACACGGCGCCAAAGACCGTAGAGGCCAGCGCACCGATGGCCGCGCCCTTCCCCGCATCTCCCGCAATCGCACCACCAGCGGCGCCTAGTGCCGCGCCGGTCGCGGCATCGCCCACCATGCCTCCCCCCTGGAACAGGCCACCGTTGCCCAGCCCGAGGAAACCGCCCTTCTTCTGCGGCGGCGGAGGCGGCTGGTCGCTGTAGCCATAGTTCGGTGGCGGCATCGCCGCGCCTGGCGGCGCGACCGGTGGCGCCATGGTCGGATCGAAACCGGTCTGGGAGACGGCCCACTGGTGACACTGGAAGCGGTCGTTAGCCTGCTGTTCCTGGCTCTGCCCGCCGTTCGGGTACGCGAAAGGCTGACCTTGCTGCTGGGCCAGTGCGGGTGTCATTGCGAGCAAGACGGCAGACAAGCCGAGCGTGCGGAAAATCAGCGGGATGCGGTCTGGAATATTGAGCATGGGGTCCTGCCTGCTTGGCGCGTTATCCGGTCGCGGACTCGGTTGGGTGAAGCGCTAGGATATCACCGGCCACGGCGCCAAAGCGGTAGCCACTCACAATCCGGAACGTCTACTCACCGCAGCCCTGCCGCCTCGACCAGCCCGATCACGGCGGCCGTCGCTCCCTTGTTGCTGCTGACGATTGCCTTGCCGGCGGCGCCGGCAGCGTCGCGACGCTCACCGTCGCCCAGCCACGCCGTGATGAGGGTGGCAAGGGCCTCTGCATCAGCACCGATTTTCAGCGCACCCGCGCTACTGAGCTTGGCCGCAATTTCCTCGAAATTGAACAGGTGCGGCCCTGTCACGACCGGTACCCCGAGCGCGGCCGGTTCCAGCATGTTCTGCCCACCCATGGGGGCGAGGCTTCCGCCGACGAAGGCGACATCGGCCGCCGCGTAAAATTTGAGCAACTCGCCCATGGTGTCGACCAGATACACATCGACCTCGGGCCCACACGCGTCGCCAGCCCGCCGGCGCGCGACGCGCAAACCGGCCTTGCGACAGACGTCGGCCACACTGTCGAAGCGCTCCGGATGGCGTGGAGCGATGACCAGCAGCGTCGCGGGGAAGCGCTTGCGCAGGCGTAGAAGCAAGGCGCACATGACTTCCTCCTCGTCCGGGCGTGTGCTCCCTGCCATCACGATGGGCCGGTTGATGCCGAGGTCGCGGCGGATCGCCGCGCCTTCCTCGAATACGCTCGCGGGCAGATGAATATCGAATTTGAGACTGCCGGTGACCGTGACCCGTGCGGCGGGCGCGCCTAGGCCGCACAGGCGTTCGGCGTCGGCCACGGTCTGTGCCGCGATCCGGCTCAGCCCTCGCAGCATGTCGGCGGTAAGCCCCCGCAGGCGGGCGTAGCGCATCGCGGACTGCTCCGACATGCGGCCATTCACGAGGACGATTGGGGTGTCGAGCAGCCCGCACTCGTGAATGACGTTGGGCCACAGTTCGGTCTCCATCAGCAGCAGCATCCTCGGCCTGAAGCGGTCGAGGAAGCGACGCACGATCCAGGGCAGATCGTAGGGGAAATACACGTGATGGACAGTTTCCCCGAATTGTCGCGTGACGGTCTCGTAGCCCGTCGGCGTGGTGGTGGTCACGAGTACCGGCACGGCGGGAAATCGGGTGCGCAGCGCCCTGATCAACGGCGCAGCGGCGCTCACTTCGCCGACCGAGACAGCGTGCACCCAGACCGGTCGTTCGATGCGTATGGCGCGGCCGTAGACGCCCAGCCGTTCCCGCCAGCGATCCCGGTAGGCTGGATTACTCAGCCCGCGCAGCCACAGCCGGCACAGGATCGCGGGCAGCAGCAGCAGAAACGCAAGGCTGTAGAGCGGCCTCATCCGTTCAGCCAGTCCAGATAGGCGTGCACGCCTTCCTGGACCGGCCGCATTGCGCGCTCGTAGCCAGCCGCGCGGGTGCGTTCCAGCACGGCAAGGGTATGGGCCTGGTAGGCGCCCATGAGGTCCTCGGGGAAAGGGATGTACTCGATGGTGCCGCGGCCGTGCCACGCAAGCACCGCGCGGGCGACGTCGTTGAACGAGGCCGCGACGCCCGTGCCGCAGTTGAAGATGCCGGCCGTGCCGTCGGCCGAACCGAACCACAAGGTCTGGTCGACGACGTCGTCGACATGAATGAAGTCGCGCCGTTGCTCGCCAGCCGCCACGCCATGCGAGGCGCCGAACAGGCGCACGACGCCGGTGCTCTTCAACTGGTGGTTGAAGTGGAACGCGACGCTTGCCATGCGTCCCTTGTGCTGCTCACGCGGACCGTACACGTTGAAAAAGCGCAGCCCGACGACGCGCGAGCGGGCGTGCGCAGAGCGCTGCCGCACGTGCTGGTCGAAGGCGAGCTTGGAATAGCCGTAGACATTCAGCGGCCCTTCGCAGTGAGGCTGCTCCTCGCACAGGCGGCTCAGACCGTAGACCGCTGCACTCGACGCATAGATGAACGGAATGACGCGGGTCTCGCAAAGGTCGAGCAGGTCGCGCGAATAGCCGAAATTCATGTCCATCATCAGCCGGCCGTCCCATTCGGTCGTGTCCGAACAGGCGCCGAGGTGATAAACGGTTTCGATGCCTCCACGGCTGCGCGCAAGCGAGTCGAAACGCGCGAGGAATTCGCGGTAATCGTAATAGTCGGCGATGGTCGCTCCGCGGAGGTTCGCCATCTTGCGGCCGTCGGTGAAATCGTCGACCACGACGATGTCCGTGCGCCCACGGGCATTCAGCGTGTGCACGAGGTTGCTGCCGATGAAGCCCAGCCCGCCGGTGACGACGATCATGCGCCCTCCTCCTGGCCGTTGCGCGCGGCATCGATGATTCGGGTGGTCGACAGGCCATCGTGGTAAGGCAGGGTCTGGACCTTGCCGCCCCGGCGGAGCACGTCTTCGCCTCCCGCGATATCCGCGATGCGATAGTCGCCTCCCTTCACCAGGACATCGGGCCCGACCGCGGCAATCAGCCGCTGCGGCGTGTCCTCTTCGAACGGCACCACCCAGTCGACGACACGCAGGCCGGCCAGCACCTCGAGGCGTTGCCGAAGGCCGTTCACCGGCCGGGTCGGGCCCTTGAGCCTGCGCACCGATGCGTCGGAATTTACGGCGACGAGCAGACGGTCGCCCAGCGCGGCTGCCTGTTCCAGGTAGCGCACGTGCCCGGCATGCAGGATGTCGAAGCAGCCATTGGTCATCACGATGCGCTGGCCGCGAGCGCGGGCCGCCGCCACTTCGTCCAGCAGTTGCCGCTCGTCGAGCATGGCGGGCGCTGCCGCGTGCTCGCCCCCGACGGCCGCCATCAGTTCCGCATTCGACACCACCGCCGTGCCCAGCTTGCCTACGACGAGGCCGGCCGCCGCGTTGGCGAGCATCGTCGCCGTTGCAAGGTCGCTGCCCGCAGCCAGCGCGCTGGCGACGATTGCGCATACCGTGTCACCGGCACCCGTCACATCGAAGACGTCCCTGGCTTGCGCGCCCAGGTGCAGGGGTTCGCCCTCGGCCCGAATCAGGGACATTCCGCGTTCGCCGCGCGTCACGAGCACTGCGCCCAGGCCGTGTTCGCGACACAGTGCTCGGCCCCGGAGCGCGAGCTCCGCATCCGACTCGCAGTGGCCGACGACGGCTTCGAATTCGGCGCTGTTCGGCGTGATCAGATCCGCCCCGGCATAACGCGCGAAGTCTCGGCTCTTAGGATCAACGACGACCGGCTTGCGATGGCGGCGCGCCAGCTCGATCCAGCCGCCCGGGTTCAACAGGGCGCCCTTCGCATAATCCGACAGCACGAGCGCCCCCATCTGCGGCACGCGTGCAGCGAGGTCGGGCGTGATGGCAAGACGCTCGATCACCGGAATCGTTTCGAAGTCCAGGCGCAGCAACTGGTGATGCTGGGCGAGCACTCGCAGCTTCACCGTGGTGCGCTCGGCGGCGCGCTGCAAGCGTGTTTCGATACCGGCGGCCTCGCAGCACTCGCGCAGGCGGTCGCCGTCCGCGTCATTGCCGATGAGTCCCACCAGCGTCGCAGCGGCCCCGACCGCAACCGCATTGGCCGCGACGTTGGCCGCACCGCCAGCGCGGTCCTCGGCGCCCGCGATACGCACGACGGGCACGGGCGCTTCAGGCGAGATGCGGGTGGCGGAGCCGGTCCAGTAGCGATCGAGCATGACGTCGCCCACGACCATGATGCGCGCAGTCTGGAGCCGTTCGACCTCGGGTTTCATGAATGACAATGTCTAACTCGCCGTTGACGGCGGCCGGAATCAGCAGGAAATTGTGGGCATTGCAGCCACGGTTCGTGGACCGGATTCTAACACATGCGATCGAAGCGAAATTGCCGTCTGGCAGCCGCCACGCTGCTGTTCTCGAGCGGATTTTTCCTGCCGGCGCCGACGCCTGCCGCCCCCCTGCCGGCGCCCTCGCCCTTCGTGGCCGTCTACGAAGTCCGCACCGGAGGCATCGGCGTGGGCACCATGACGCGACGCTTCCAGATCGACGCCGGGAGCAACTACCGGTTCGAATCGGTCGTCGAATCGACCGGCCTCGTCGCAATGCTGAAACCGCTGCGGATCGAGGAATCCAGCGCGGGCAGCTGGAGCCCGGACGGCCCTCGACCCGCGCGCTACGCCTACGCGCGCCGTTCAGGCAAAAAGCTCAAGCAGAGCATCATTGAATTCGACTGGTCCGGCGCGCGGGCCGTGTCGACGATAAACGACACGCCCGTCGACTTCGAACTGCCCGAGGGCACGATAGACAAGCTGAGCTACCAGCTCGTGCTGATGCAGGACCTCGCCTCGGCCCGCACGACCCTGAACTACCGGGTCGCGGATGTCGGCAAGACGAAGGATTACGTGCTGACGCAACGGCCGCGGGAACAGGTCAAGGCGGGCGGACAGGTGTACGCGACGGTGCCGGTGGAATACGCCCGCGACGACGGACGACGGACGGTGCTGTGGTGCGCGGAGGTGCTCGGCTATCTCCCGGTGCGCATCGAGTACCGGGAGAAGGACGGCGAGACCACGCTCGCAACCTTGACGCGGCGCGAGTAGCGCCGGTCGGAACCGCGCAGCGCAGCCGGGGGACGACCGCCTCCTGCCTGCCGCGGCGGGTCAGCCCCCGCCGTTCAGGATGCGGACGAGTTCCTGGGCCGGAATGTATCCACCGAGTTCTTCCCCGTCCGCCGAATAGACGCTTGGCGTGCCCTGCACGCCCATGGCCTCGCCCAGCCTGTAATGCTCTGCCACCGGGTTGTCGCACTTGGCCTGCTGAATTTTCTTGCCGGTCTTCGCTTCGGTCAGCGCAGCCTGGCGATCGGCCGCGCACCACACCGCTACAGCCTTGTCGTAGGACTCGCTGTCGAGTCCGGTGCGCGGGAAGGCCAGGTAGTTGACGGTGATGCCAGCCGAATTCAGCTGATTGATTTCCTTGTGCATTTTCCGGCAGTAACCGCAGTCTATGTCGGTGAACACGTAGATTTCGTGCCGCGCCTTGCCGCCGGTCGCCGGGAAGCGGATCGGGCTGTTCTCGCCCAGGCCCTTGAACGACGCGACCCTGGCCTGCATCCGACGCTCGTCGGTCACGTTGCGCTTTGCTTCCAGGTCGAAGATGTCCCCGCGCACGGCGAACTTGCCGTCCCCGGTCATGTAGAGAATCGTCGGTCCGATGCTGACCTCGTACAGGCCTGGCAGCGGTGCCTGCTTGATGCTGGTCACCTTGGCGTCCGGCAGCACGCTGCGGATGCGGGTGGTGAGCTTGGCGATCAGCGCGTCATCGGCGGCCACCGCTATTTGCGTGGCGCAGGACGCCAGCAGGAACGCCACAATCAGGCGAAACGGAGTCATCGAATGTCCTCGATAGTATGTGGATGGGCCCCGGGTTGGCCGGTCATGATAAGTTCATCGTGCCGTGCAGGCCACCTTGGAGCCTGCAGGGTAAGACTCCCCGGCCTCCACGGCGTTCCCTGCCGCCTCCGTGGCGCAGGCGCCCCCGCCCTCTGAACGGAGCAGATTCTCTACATGGACTCGCAGGAACCCGAAAATCTGGAGGGGCAGCACCTCGGCAAGTACCGCCTGCTGCGCAGGATCGGCGCCGGCAACATGGCCACGGTCTACCTCGCACGGGACCCTTTCATCGATCGTGAGGTTGCCATCAAGGTCGCGCACCGTGCCGCGAACGCGTCTCGAGAACAGGCGCAGCGGCAGCGACAGCTCTTCTTCAACGAAGCCCAGACCGCGGGCATGCTGCGTCACCCTCACATCGTCGCGATCTACGACGCGGGCAGCGAGAGCGACCACTATTTCATCGTCATGGAGTATGTGCCCGGAGGGGCCACGCTCGATGAATACACTCGCCCGGGCCAGCTGCTGCCTCTCGTGCAGATCATCAGCCTGCTCTACCAGTGCGCCCTCGCCCTCGATTACGCACATCGTCGCGGCGTGGTCCACCGGGACATCAAGCCGCGCAACATCCTCGTCGGCGCGGCAATGGAAGCGAAAATCGCCGACTTCGGAGTTGCCGTCGCCGGCAAGGAGACGCCGCACAACGTCGATGAATGGGTCGGGTCGCCGCTGTACATGTCGCCGGAGCAGATCCGGCTCGAGCCACCGACTGGACAATCCGACCTGTTCGCGCTGGGTGTGGTGGCCTATCAGCTGCTGACCGGCAGGCATCCCTTCGACGCCAACAACCTGGAGGCAATCCACCACCGGATACTCAACACCCGGCCGCTGCCGCTCGCGGAATCACGCGCGGACCTGCCGGATATCTGCCAGCGGATCATCGACAAGGCACTCGCCAAGAATCTTCAGTACCGCTACCGGACCGGCGCGGACCTTGCCGGAGACCTGTCGCTGGTGTACGACTTCCTCCGCGACGAACCCCTCGGCGCGTCGCAACAGGAGAAGTTCTCGCGTATCAGCGGCCTGCCCTTCTTCAAGGATTTCCCGGACGCCGAGCTGTGGGAACTGGTGCATACCGGGGAGTGGCTGGTGGCTGGCCCTGACGCCGCCATCACCGGCGAGGGTGTCGCCGACGCGGCGTTCCTCGTGGTGGTGGATGGCATCGTTCGGGTGGAGAAAAACGCTCGCCCGCCCGTCAAGCTGGCGGCCGGTGCATGCTTCGGGACAGGCGGCGGGTCGGCGGGACGGCAGCTCCCGGCGACCATTCGGGCCGACGCGCCAGCGACCGTCTTGCGCATCAGGAGCGCGATCGTCGACCGTATGCCGCTCGAAGCCCAATTGCGCTTCCAGCGCAGCTTCCTTCACGCACTCATCGAACGCCTGGACGTCGCGCACGGAGCGGCGACCGGCCTGGAGCCCGATCGCAATGGCGACTGACAGGCCTCCGGTCAACGCGCGCGGAAAGGGAATGCGTCAGCCCGACTCGCGCCGTCTCGGCCTGAACGACGTGCTCGCCCTGTTGCGCGCCGCCGGCGTTCTCGACGGGAACACGCTGCGCCGTGTCCGTGGCGCGCTGGGCGATGACGACTCGCGACACCCGTTCGTGCAGCTGGCAGCGCAAGGCGTGCGCAGCGCGACGAGCCCCAGCTATCCGCTGACGATCGAAGCGATCACCCGGCTCGTCGCCGAGTCGACGAAACTGCCCTATTACCGCATCGACCCGCTCAAGATAGACGTCGCGGCCGTCACCGGGCTCGTGTCCCAGGCGTACGCGACCCGCTGGCAGTTTCTGCCGGTGGCGGTTTCCGACACCGAGGTGACCATCGCCAGCGCGGAGCCGTTCGTCGGCGAGTGGGAGCGGGAAATCGCGCCGCTCATCAAGCGACGCATCGTGCGCGTGCTCGCCAACCCGGTCGACATCGAGCGTTACCTGCGCGAGTTCTACGGTGTCAGCCGCTCGATCACGAAGGCGGCGAGCAGCAAGGCCGCCGAGCGCCCGCAAGGTACCGACAACCTGGAGGCGCTGACGCAACTCGGTGAAGCCGGCGAGCCCGACGCAAACGACAGGCACATCGTGCATCTCGTCGACTGGCTGCTCCAGTATGCGTTCGAACAACGTGCGAGCGATATCCATATCGAGCCACGGCGCCAGCAGAGCAACATCCGCTTTCGCATTGACGGTGTGCTGCACCTGGTGAACCAGATCAGCACGCCGGTGGTCGCCGCCATCATCAGTCGCATCAAGACGCTCGGCAGGATGGACGTCGCCGACAAGCGCCGGCCGCAGGACGGTCGGATGAAGACCAAGACACCGCTGGGCAAGGAAGTGGAACTGCGCCTGTCGACGATGCCGACGACATTCGGCGAAAAGCTCGTGATGCGAATTTTCGATCCCGAGAAGCTCGAACAGCCGTTCTCGGATCTCGGCTTCAGCGATGACGACATCGCGCGCTGGCAGCGGATGGTGCAAAGCACCTACGGCGTCGTTCTGGTCACCGGGCCGACGGGCTCCGGCAAGACGACCACGCTTTATTCCGGGCTGCGCCAGCTGGCACGGCCCGAAATCAACGTGTGCACGATAGAAGACCCGATCGAGATGGTCGATCCGGCCTTCAACCAGATGCAGGTGCAGCCGGCGATCGATCTCGATTTTGCCGGCGGGGTCCGCACCCTGCTGCGCCAGGACCCCGATGTCATCATGGTCGGCGAGATTCGCGACCGCCCGACCGCCGAGGTCGCGATCCAGGCGGCATTGACGGGGCACCTGGTGCTGTCGACCCTGCACACCAACGACGCGCCGTCCGCAGTCACCCGGCTGATGGATCTGGGCGTCGAACCGTACCTTATCGGCGCCACGCTGCTCGGTGTGGTCGCGCAGCGCCTGGTGCGCACCCTGTGCCCTCACTGCAAGACACCGCAGGCCGTCGATGCCGCGGCCTGGGCCGCCCTCGTCGGCAGCACCGGCATGCGTGCGCCAGACCACGCCTTCGGCAGTCACGGCTGCGACGAGTGCCGGCACACCGGCTTTCGCGGCCGGGCGGGCATCTACGAGATTCTGTGCGTCGATGAGCAGTTGAACGCGATGATCAAGCCCGGCTGCAGCGCGGCAACGCTGCGCAAGGCCGCACTCGCGAACGGCATGCGCCCGCTGCGCCTCGCCGGCGCCCTCAAGGTCGCGACAGGCCTGACCACGCTCGGCGAAGTTCTGGCGGTCGTACCGCCCGTCGCCGCTTCGAGCTGAAGCCCGCGCCGTGCGTGCAGCCCTCAGCCGCGCGGATGGTGCTCCGCGTGCAAGGCCTTGAGCCGTTCACGCGCAAGGTGGGTGTATATCTGCGTCGTGGAAATATCCGCATGCCCGAGCAGCAT
>Ga0255182_1000979_pt1 | contig 16402 bp, 20 predicted proteins | sample Atl_UVDOM_RepA_8_FD_188420 | JGI IMG/M metagenome (GOLD analysis project Ga0255182, IMG submission 188420) | Freshwater microbial communities from Altamaha River, Georgia, United States - Atl_UVDOM_RepA_8d | ecosystem: Environmental > Aquatic > Freshwater > River | place: USA: Georgia...
CCCGTCACCGTGCGGATATTGCCAATATTGTGGCGCAAATTCACAGTACGGGCAGAACTAACCGTATATAGCTCCAGCACATCCCCATCCGTCCCGCCATTGATCGTATCCAGATCGTCCGTCGCCGCCCCCCCCTCCGTATCAATAAAATGGCTCGATCGCGTCACACTAATCGCACCACTCGCAATCGTCAGCGTCGTTCTCCCTAAACGCAATTGTGTGATCGAAGTCGTCCCGTTAATCGCATTTTGCAGATTCGTACTCGCCGTTGCTGCATTTGCAGTAATTGCACCATCTAAATCGCTATACACCTGATTCAATTCCGCCGCAGTCAATGCATCCCCACTCACGTGCGGAGTATGATAATTCGTTGTCATCGCCATGCCTCCAGATACTCAATAAATACCGCAATTGATCCCGTCCACGTCCCACTAATCTCAATCACATTCACACCCGGCATCAATTCCATCCACGTCGCCCGCGTTACACGCAAATCAACATACCCATCTACATTGCCCTGCGTCGCATCCTCATGCACAACCCGCAACCCACCCACATCAATCACCAACCGATCATCCTGCGCAATAACATCGTCCCACGCAATCTCATGCGTAATCGCGCCCGTATCCACATCAATTCGCCGCAATTGCACGTCTGCAACCGTCCCCACAGTACTACCGTCAAAATATAATCCCACACCATCAAAAAAAATTCCGGCATCCCCGAAATTCCACGTCCCACTAAATTTCCCACTACTAATCCGTATCACCGGCAATACCGGCGCATTTCCCGCTACATTCACAATAATTTGCTGATTCCCCGTAATAATTTGCGGCAAATACCCGGACATTTGCAAGCCGCTCAGCATCGTAAACCCACTATTCATATACCGCACATCAAACGGATAGCTATACCAGTAAGGCGTCGCCACCTGAAAATTAACCACCACCCGCTGCCGCTCATGTGGCAAATTACTCGCGCTCTGCGTGTAATCAATGCTGTTCACCCGCGCCTCACAAAACATCTCGCGCCGCGTCCCATCCATCGATTGCTTATACAGCCGCTTCACCCCCCAATTCGCCATCCGCCCCACCGCTGCTAGCGCCGCCGCCATCTCCGCCGGGGTATCCCTAATAATCCAGAACGCCACCTGCACATTGCCGATCTCACCAGGCGCACGCCCCCATCCCAGATCGTCAAATCCCCCATGAACCCCCGGCAATCTGGTCGTTCGTGGCACCACATCCCGAAAATTATCCCGCAAGCTAATCTGCCTGCTCACGTCAAATTGATACAATTCACTCCCGGCACCAAATCTCAGCAAACTATCCACGCGCCCTCCTCAGTGCCACCATCTGCGCCTCAAACGAGTCCGCCGCCGCACGCCCCCCTGCCGCGTCATTCGCATAAATTGTCAAATTCCCTACGCTGATCCCGCCCATCCCCTCGTTCGGCACAATCGTCCCGCTGCCCCGCGGCACAAACAACTCCGGACCCCGCTCCCCCACTACATACGGCATCCCGCCCGCAACCGGTCCCCCATCCGCACGCGCTACCAGCGCATCACTCACATTGCTATAAAACAACCGCGCAATCACATCTCCCACTACCCCGCCACCAAAATTCGACGCCAGAGCATTAAATGATCGCTCATCCAATTGCGCCCGCGTCAGATTCCCCGCCGCCATCTCACGCTGCACCACTGTCGCCGCCGCATCCCGCGATGCCCCTACCAGATTGTTAAATTCAATAATCTTCGCAATCACCCCACCAATCGCCGCACCAATCGCCAATATCGGACCAACCGTCGTCAGCATTAGCGTCGCAAGCCCACCAAGTGCTACTTTTGCCAGCCCCAGCGCGCCCGTCAGCCCCCCCATAATGATCGTACCAGCCCCCACGACCGCGCTAAACGCCAGCTGCGCCCCGTGTGCCAGCCACGTCGCCGCCTGCACCGCCAACAACTGCAACCGGTACGATGCCATCACAATCATCTTCCCCAGCATCGCCACACGGTTCACAGTGAAAACCGTCGTCAACACTCCCACCGCCGTGCTCAATGCACCAATCACACCCCCCAGAACAGTGATTATCGGACCTGCAATCACTGCAGCCCCCACTAGCAGCAATAGCGACCGCATCGCTTCCGGATTCGCCGTCGCCCAAGCTGATACCTGCTCAATCACCGGAACAATCTGCTGAATCAAATCATTTAGCGCCGGCAGTAACGTCGTACCCACGGTAATCGCCAGCCCGCTCACCTGCGACCGCAGCAGGTCGAATTGCGCCGCCGTGGATCCCAGCTGGATCTTCTGCGCCGCACTCGTCGCCCCCCCCAGACCATCCTCAAACGCCGCCAACGCCGCTACCGCGCTGTTATTCCCCAGCGCCGTCACACCGCGCAGCGCCTCCACGCTTCCCAGCGCTCCCGCCATCTCGCTCTGGAATGTCCCGCTCCTCCCCGACAATTCGCGGAAAACCCCATCCAGCCCGTACATCTGGATCGCCGCCGTTCCGCTCTCCACCCCTAGCTCAGATAGCGCCGCCTTCATCCGTTCGTTCGGATTTAGCAGGCTCGTCATCATTGCCGTCAGTTGCGTCCCCGCCTGGCTTGCGCTCATGCCCTGCGTGGTGATGAAACCCATCATCGCGCCCAGGTCATCAAACGAGATCCCCAGGCTGCTTGCTAACCCCGCCGTCATCCCCAGCGCCCCGCCGAATTCGTCCATTGTGCCCACGCCCACGCCCACCGTTCGCGTCAGCACGTCACTCACGTATGCCGCATCCTCCGCGCTGAACCCATACGAGTTCATGACCGCAATCAGCGCATTCGTCGTCCCCCCCAGATCAGCATTCCCTGCCTCAGCCGTAGCGACCGCCGCCTCCAGAATCGCCATGTGCGTGCTGGCATCCGCCACCCCGCCCACAATGTCGTAAAACGCCTCAGCCGCCGCCTGCGGTCCCTGCCGCGATGCTCTCCCGATCCGCAACACCTGCGCATTCAAAGCCGCCATCTCATCCGCAGATAACCCCAGTACTGCCGCAGCATTTGTCATACTGCTCTCAAAATTACCAGCAGCCACCACCGATGCTCCCAGCCCCGCCGCTAGCGGTGCCGTAGCAATCGTAATATTCCGCCCCAGATTCTGCAGCCGCGTCCCCAGATCACCAATCCCGCGGTTCGCGCCCTGTAGCTTCCTCTGCCAGTCAGTATCATCAATTTGCAGCAGACCAAATAAACTCGCTACCTGCGTTGCCATCTACCCTCACCTCCGGCGTCGGCTTCCCGACCACCCTTGTATTTCCTGATTCGCATTGTAGATCGCCAGCACATCCTCTACATCTCTCAGGGGCATCGCGTCAATTTCACTGGGCAACTTGTGCAACAATAATGCCAGTTGCGCCCGCTCTATCCGCTCTTCTTCGTCGCCCTCAAATACCACCGATCCCGGCGACTTCACGTGCATGACGTATGCCCCAGCTAGTTTTTTGAGTCCGCCCTCGCGTCCACCATCGCCCACATCAGCTGCTCGTACTTATCAAACAACACCCAATCCAAACTCGCCGGATCACTCCAATCCAGCTTTTCCGGGGCAGATGCCGCTAACCACTCCCGCGGCACCTCCACCAGCACCTCAGCCAGCAGCTTGTCCCGCTGCGCCTCCAGCCCGTCCAAACGCCCCGTAGCATCAGCGATGCCCACCTGCAGCGTCCGCATCTCCTCCACCGTCAGATCAGCCCGCGCCGGTGTGTTCAGCAAAACCTCGATCTGCATGATCTCGCCATTCACCTGCCGCCATTCACGCATCCACCGCCGCGTCACATCCCCGAAATTAAAACGTACCCTCGCCATCATTAACTCCCGAAGGTATGCCCACCAGCAATCGTGCCCACCGGCGCCGCCGCCTGCTCAAAACGCAACTCCAGCATCTGCTTGCTCTTGTCAATGCTCTGCGTCGGTCCCGTTACACTGGTCAACAACATACTGCCCTCAAATTTTGGCTTTCCAGCACCATTACCCTCCGGACCCCAGACCAAAATCCCGATTGTCCCCGGGATTAGCGCCGCACGATAATTCGCCAGAGCCGACCCGTCATACACCACCATAAAACTCATCGTCGTGTCAACCAGTTTCGCCGCACGCTGCACATGCGTCGCACCAGCACCCGCCGTGATATCCTCTGATTCCACGCTCTGCTCAAAACTGATCTCATCCGTCCAGTACCCGCTCACATTGATACCGGCAAAACTCAAAAATGCGTTATTGCTGTTTCCCGTTGCCATCAAACTGCCTCCATCACAATAATAAACTGATGCCCATCATGATATATCGGTATCGCACCCTCAAAGCGCTCCACCACATGCACCGCCCGATCCGCCGTAATCGTCGTGATCGTCCACCCAGCCGGGTCAATTAACACCCCACTTCGATCCTGCACCCCGTGATCATCCAACCGCTCAACTAACTGCCGCGCACCCTGCAACGAATCCACCAACCGCTCCCCCACACATTTGATCGTCACTACATACGAAGCATCCCGCCTGTCACCCCGCACGTTGTCCTCTCCCCCACTTACCACAAAATACACCACATACGGGCGCACTACCCCGGCAGGCACAACATCCGCATATACCCGCTCACCCCAAATGCCAGCATCCCGCAAATTAGTCGCCAGCATCTCATATAACGCCCCTACACTCATCCTAATCCAGCCTCCCGATATTTACGCGCAACCAGCGCCGCAAACCGCCGCCGCCGCCATTCATCAAACACCGGGCGCACAAACGGACGCGCTTCAATCCGCTCCGTCCCATCCTCTAGGTAAATTCCATACTCCACCCCGTCCTCCACGTGATACACCCCACGCCGCACCCGCCGCACTTTCATGCTCGCCCGCAACGCATCCGTGTCCACATTCGGCGGATAATTCGCCACACTCGCCACATGCACCACCGTCCGCCGCTTATACGCCCTCCCCGGCGGAGATGTGTTGAAACTGCTCACAATATCCCCCAGAATCTCATTCGCCGCGCTCGCCAGAATCTCATCCACCATCCCCGGCGTATCTCGGATCAACGCCTCCAGCTTCGCCGTATCAAGTCCGATAATAGTCATTCTCGCACCCGCACAATCGTCCCCGATGCCTGCAACACATCCGTCAGCGCATCCTCCGCAGAGACCACCGTATACAACGCACCATCCACACGCACCCGCTGATCCGCACGCAAAACAACCCCCATCGGCACAATCAACCGGTACATCTCGCGCATGGTTTCCTGATTGCCACTCTCCACCATCTGCGATCCTGTTCGCCGCTCCTGGATCACACGGCATCGCACATCACTCGCAACTACCTGCCAGCTGTGCAACATCGCTCCATAACCATCCAGCAACATCTGCTCTTGCTCAATTTCACAGCGCTGCGTCAAATAACCATCCGCAATCGCTCGCATTCGCACCACCTGACGCTGATCTACCATTCCTCCGGTGCCTCCGTCTGCCCGCTATCACTGCGATATACCGCCTTCCCCCTCGCACGCACCGCACTAATCCCGAACTGCCGCCGCTTCTCCTGCAATAACACCCGGTACCCCTCCACACTGCGCCGGTTGTCCACCCGCAGCCAGTCCGCCGTAAAATCCGGCTCTGCGCTCAGTCGGGCAATCAGGTTCTGCAACAAAATAATCACCGCCTGCTGATAGCTTCCGCCCTCAGCAATCCCAAACGTGATCTCCTCGTCACTGTACATCGCAGATGATTCCACCGTATCCGCAATGTGAAACCGCACCCGCGTGATATCATTCGGCGAATTCGGCGTATAGGTGAATGTCATCTGCTCACTCCTCTATCAGCAAAGTACACGCCACGCTGCCCGCATCGCCCTGCGCAACACTCACCGTCACATATCCGGCAATCCCCGCCAGATCATACCCGCCCGAAATCGCCGCACCCGCGTCCGTGTCCGTCTGCACCCGTGGATAAAACCAGCCATCCGTATTCGCATTCGTCACCGTCAGCAAAGTCTGCGCCGGAACCCCCGCCGTAATCGTCACGTCTGCCGTATTCGGCTGATCCGTGTAATCCACATGCACCGCTACCACCTTGCCATACAGCGGATAATCACTCACAGCACTACCACTCGCGCTGCCCGCCGCTCCCGCTACCGTCACAACTACTCGATACTGCTGGATCATTTACCACCCCTTTATAAAAAAGGCAGCCCGCAGGCTGCCCTTCCTCACATCTTACGCAACCGCACCATCCGCGCTGATCGGGTACCATACGCAGTAAAATCGCACCACGCCCGCCGTTACGTTCGCCGTCGCCACCGTCAAAATCACGTCCTTACCATCTGCGATAAAGATCGGATCATTCAGTGCCTCAGCGCCCACCGCCGGCGTCGCGTCGCGCCACACGTCCCCATTGTCGATATCGGTGGCAGTTGTCTGCGCGATGATCGCCGCAGTATTCCCCGTCACCCCCACCTCAACAGTCGCCGTCGCGCCCGCCAGATCCACCGAACACACGCCCCACACCACCGCCATCACGGCGCCGGTCACAGTGAACACCGTCGCCGGGTTCCCCGTGCCGTCAAAGTCGCCGATCCCGTTGGTTGTGCCTCCGGCAAAGGTGATCGTCTTTGTCGCAATCTGCCACTGCGGGCGAATGTCCACCCCGTCCACCGTCAGACTGCCCACGCTAATCCCGTTGGGGAAATTTGTCAGTGTCATGCCGCCCCCCTAGCTGGGCTTATGCCCATAAATGAAGCGCCAATCATCGACGCCATAGCTATAGTGCAGCTTCAGCTCATAGATGATCTCAGTGGTGTTTTCATGCACCATCATCACCTGCAGCGGCTCGCGGATGTACCAGTTGCACATCTCGCTGAGCCAAGTATCATCCAGCATGAACCAGGCGTTTGTATCCGTTAAACGCTGCCAGCTAATCACCGAAAAACGCCCCGCCTGCGGATTGATCGCATTGTTCGCACTCGCCGGATCAAGATTGCTATTCGCAATCTCCAGTGCCGTGTCCTCAAGCTCCGGCGGAACCAACAGCGCATTCGGCGTCAGCCCGATCTCGTTGCCCTTGTCATCCGCAAAACGCATCATGGCGATTCTCGTCGTAGATACCGCCGCCTTGCTCAGCGCCAATGTGCCCTTATTAGAGTACGTACCAGCGCTCTTGTTCGGGCTCTTCGGGTGATCAGTCGCGCACAACACCTTACCATCGCTCCAGGTCGCCCCGCTGAATGCGTTGTTAAACACCCCCGCCGCGTCAATTTCCTGCTTCTGCTCCGCGCTGATCCCGCTGCGCCGCACAATGTCCTGAATGCGCCCATACTGGTCATTCAGCACCAGACGCTTCTCGATCACCAGCTCCACCGGATACTCCACGTGGGTATAGTTCTGGGTGTACAGCTGATCCAGATCCAGACGCCCCTTGCGTCCGCCCTTGGTGCTCTTGTACACGTCCCACGCATCCGGAGACATGCCGCCCATGCCGGTGCCGCGCTCCTCCGCCAGCTGACTATTGCGCACGCTGAACAGACGGCTGCGCAGGCTGGGGACTCGGCTCTGCCCCAGTTCAAAGTGGTGATAGATGATCGGCAGCAGAAGGCTGTTAAATTGTTCTTGTCTCAGCATCAGATTCCTCCTAGTTTGTCCAGTGTTCGCCGTGGTTAATCGCCACCAGCGTCCATTCATCCGCCGACGAATTCGCCACCACGACCACGTCCGCATTGCTGGAGGTCGTCACACCCATCGCGCCCGCGCTGCCAGTAATATCCAGCGTCGCACCAATCAATCGCGCATTGGCATCGTAAACGGCATACACCGCGTCCGCATCAGTAATCACTTCCACCTGCGTCACGCCCGATGTACCCGCCACAGTTTTCATCACAATCCCCACCAGCGCACTATCATTCGTCGCTGCTAGGTCAATCTGCCCGCTCTCCAGATTCACCAGATCGCCCTTGTAAAGCGTCTCGGTGTCCTTAAATGTCAGCTTCTGGATCGTCGGCTGTCCACCACTTAGCCGGTACATAAACTTAAATCCGGCAGTCGTATCAATTGCCATCGTTGCTTCTCCAATCGTTCAATTTATCCGATTGGCTCACGCCATCATCCCTCACGGGCACTTCGCTGCTTTGCGGCGATGTACTGCTCATCAGTCATCCCAAATCTACGAGCGACAGCCTTCTCTTCGTCGCTCAGGCGGATAGTGCGCCCCCCGCTGCTGCCCGCGCCAGCATCCAGATCCGGGGCTGGCTTAGTGGTCAGTCTGCTCCAATTCGCATCTAACCAGCTCGCCAACTTTTCCGGCGCATAATCACTCGGTACCAATGCACGCACGTCCTCCCGGACTTGCGCTATGCGTGCATCGTTGCTCGCACGGATAATCTGCTCTAAAGTCTTCGCACGCTCCTCATACGGGCGCAATTGCTCAACCTCGCTCGCTCTCTGCCGTGCAAGCTCCTCATAATTGCCCTGCTCAGCCAGTCGCTTTTGCTGCGCCGTTTGCAAATCCTTCAGCGCAGTCTCCAGCTCATTCAGCCGGTGCCTTCTGCTCGCGGATTCCTGGTTGACTTCTTTCAGGCGCTCCTCCAGCGTTTGCAACCGCGTCACTGCCCAGCTAGGCAATTCTTCTACATTCTCCTCGCCCCCCTCACCCGGCGGCACGGATTCCGGACTCTCTCCGGTAGCAGCATACCAGCGCCTCCGCTGCACAACACTGCGACTAGCAGCCATCGCTCGCGGGCTTGCACTTGTACCAATCCTTGCAATCATTCGCATCTCGCTCCGATATACAATCACTAGGGCGTTAAGCCGCCATCTCTGTTATCTCATTAATTACTTCTGATAACGCACATTCGCTCTGCTCTTTTTTGGGATATTCCCCCGCATTCCCCCCCCCGTTCGTAGGGGCATGGCGTGCCATGCCCTATCGCGTGCCATGCCGTATCCAACAAAAAGCCCGCTGACATTCGACAAATCAGCGGGCTATTCCCTCTTTCCATTCGCTTTCACACGAATCACGATCATCCTACCTCCTACCAACTCCCCTATCGCACATACTAATCTCGCCCCCTCTCCCCCAGAATCCCCATCAAACTCGCCCGCCGCACCATCTCCCCATATACCGGATCCTCATACGTCACTACAAAATCGCGCAAAGTCGCCCGCCCACTCTGCAACAATTCCAACGCCCCCGGACCCGCCATCTGCAATTGCTGCGCCTCACTCAACCCCGCGAACCACTCCTCACCGCTCCGCACCGTCCGCTGCGCACCCCGTATCCATGGCACCCCGATACACCGCCCATTATGATGATCCTGCACCCCCTCACCCACCGCCAGCTGCGTCCCATGCAACGCCACACACGCCAAACATGTCCGCACATCCAGCGCCGCCACCCGCACCTGACCCCCCAATATCTCCGCATTCGCATTCTGGTAGATCTGCCCCGCCCTCCGGTAACTCTGCAAATATAACGTCCTCATCGTCGTATTCGCCACCCGCACCGGAACCCCCTCCACCGCCTGCCGCACCTGCCGCGCTGTCCTCAGCGGATTCCACCCCTCCACCAATCCCCTCACCGCCTGGTTCTGCACCACCCCCAACACACGCTCCCCATACGTCCGCATCTCCCCCGCAAAAGCATCCGACTCAGCAAACGTCACCAGCGCATTCACCGCCTCCACATCCGGCACCCGCCACCGCGCACCAATCTCCCCCAATACCCGCGCATTCGCACCCGCTAAGGTCAATTCCCGCGTCAGCCGCTGCGCCGCATCCACCCCCTGACCCTGCAACTCCTCACCCACACCCGCTACCAACCGCGCACCATCCAATAACACCGGCTCCAGATCCGCCAGCAGCGCACGCAGCACCGCATTGTCAGGCGATAACCGCTCCCCAGCCTGCTCCAGCCGCGCCGCCTCTTCCTCCAGCTCATCCACGCGCCGCCCCACCACGCCGCCCGTCACCCCAACAGCAAGAGCGCGCAGCACCCTCCGCGCCGCACGCTCATACCGCCGATCCAGCAACCCCGTCACCAGATCATTTACACTCACCGCTTGCGTCATCAACTACGCTCTAGCAACATTGCCGTTGATGATCTTGCACAACAGATTGCTGCTCGTCGTAGCAATCCCCAGCACGTGGACAAAATTTGTCGATACCAGATCGCTCGCCGGCGCAATCCCGCCCGCCGCCGCTGCCGATAACACGTAAATTTGTCCCACCGTCAACGTCGCACCCAGATTGATTCTACCCTCCGTCTGATACGTGATCGGCTGCCCGTCCGCCGCACCATGCAACGCAATCCCCACCACCAGATCAGTCGCCGCCGCGTTCGCTCGCGCAGGTTTCAACGCATAACTGTCCGCCGGATCTTGATACAACGGCTGCCCGGCAGTGATCGTCGCGCCCGCCACTCCCTGGCGCGTCACTGCATCCGCCCCACTGGCAACATTCGCAGCCGTTACACTTAAATCAGCCATAACCCTCTACCTCTCTTCTATCCGTTCCCATAAAAATACCCCGTCACGGGGTATCTAACGCACCATCGCTATACAACAAAACTGCCGACGGGCGAACGGCGGCAGGTGACACAATATATTCTGAAAGTTAGCACTATGAACATTATCAAACATTATCAATAGATCTACACCCTATAACGCACAATCGCAATTCGTGGAATCAAAACGGCACACTGGTATAGGAGCGTCTCCGCTCACACGGGAAGATCCCGAATTTTGCCAGTGTGACGTTCTGTCATCTGTTTAATATTCGTAGGAGCATGGCACGCCATGCCCATCATGCAATGCCCTCATTCCCCTCTCCATCATGGAGAGGGGCTAGGGGTGAGGTTTCAGAATCAAACTTATCCGACCTCAAACCCGGCAAACCCCGGCAAATTCCCCGCCAGCGCCGCCAGCGATTGCGCACGCTGCTGGGCAATCTCCATCAAGATCTGCTCAATCTTCGCCGGATCATAATCATACGCTCCAGCAATCAGCCGCAGGAATTCGCGCTCCCCCACCGCCTCCCGCACCTTAATCGCATTATCAATAATCTCCGTCCGGTTCCGCACCTCCGGTGTCATCCATCGGCAATACCAGCGCATCGCCACCGGCGGCAGCACATTCCCGAATGTCGCCGCCAGCAGTTGCGCATAAGCGACCACATCCTCCCACACGTTCCCGTTCTTCACCGCAAACTTGATCACCTTCGCAATCAGCCCCTTCTCGCGTTCCTTCAGCGCCTCCCCGCTCTGATTATCGCCCCCCATCAGCGCAGGCAACGGCGTCCGGCTGATCGTTCCCATCTGGTTGATAATCCAATCCGCCTGGCTGATAAATGGCACAATCTGCCCCTGCTCCATCACCGAAGCATCCGCCACCTGATCCCGCTCCAACCCATCCGGCGCAATCACCACCCACATCCCCGGCGACAAATTCGCCGGAGGCTCAAACCCCCTCGCAATCCGCACCTGAAACGCCGTCAATTCGCCCGTCAAAACCATGCTCACCAGCGTCCGATTCAGCGCATCCTGCAACGGCACCACATTCGCGATCTCACTTGCCCCATATACCCGCCGCGTCTTCGGCTTGTTCTTCATGTGGAAAACCGGCACCCCCATCGGATCGCCCATGCTGTTCAGCCACTCCGCAACCTCCAGCAATGTCAGCAACCCACCACCCACGCCCTCATCCGCCCCCTCATAGATGTATTTTTCTACTCGGTCAGCATAATATACGTTCACGCGCCGGTCATCAGCCTCAAACCACACCTTGATCGCCGCCACCATCTGCCGCGCCATGCGGTTATACACCGGTATCATCCCCACATGCCCATCAAACGCCGGCTCATGCGTCAGCACCGGCATCTGCCGTTCGTTATCATAACTCACCATGATGAACGTATCCCCATCCCGCACACACGCCCCATGCACGTCCATCTGCAACCCATCAAATCGATTCCACGCCAGCAATTCCGCGCTCCACTGCGTCGCCTCATCGTTATCCGCATCAATCGCGCTCACCACCAGCCTGTCCGACATGCTGTCAACAATCATCTCGCAATAATTATCGTTAAATTGATCCGTCACCGTCCCCGATACCCGCAGCATCTCCCGCATCTCCCGCGTCATCTTGCTGCGATGCTGCCCCTCTTCATACTGCCGAAATAACTCCACCCGCTCGCCCCACTCGCTGACCTCTGTGCTCCAGGTGGATCGCACCCGATCCCCCAACAATCTCTGTAAATCGCTAAGCATATCGCTGCCCCTTTGCCGTGATCTTCCGGCTGCTCTCCGTTATCATGTCATACGCCCCGGCAAATGCATCCACCTGATCATCATTCGCCCCATTCGGGAAGCTGCTGAATTCGCTCAGCAAGCTCTCTACATAATTGCCCTCTTTGATCTTAATAACGCCCAACTGTGCCCGCGCCGCCGCCGGAATCACCCGCGTCAGCTTATCCTTATCCGGCACATATTCCTTGATCGTAAATCGCGCTAGCTGCGGATCTTTCGCCAGATTCTGCACCGCTCGCGTCATATACCCGGCTTTTTCAAATCCCTGCACCACTTCCGGACCATCATGCATCATCACATCCTTGATGAACGCCGGCAAATCGCTCAATTCCTTCTGCCCTCGCGCCACATCCGTGATATACAAATTCCCATCTTTCCCGCGTTCCATCCGGCAGCCCACCGTATAATCCGCCGTCTGCTTACTGCTCATCGCCAGATCCCAATACCGCACCTTGCGCTCAGTCTCCGGCAACACCCTCACGCGATCAAACCACGCCCGCTTCAATATCCCACCCTCAGCCGGATGCGGACGCTGCTGATACAACGCGTTCCAGCTATAACTCCCCAGCTCATCCCGGATCGCCACCAGCGCACCAATCGGATACCGCGCACTCCACAACGCCTCACCCACCGCACGCCCCAGCGCATCCCCTTCTTCCGCAATCGCCGGCAGATTCAATTCCACAAATTCACCCGCACGCCTCGCCTGGATCCGCCCCACCAGATCATCTTCATGCCATCTGGTGTGCATGATCACAATCGCGCCGCCCGGCTCTAATCGCGTCCGCAAATCATCCGTATACGCATTCCAGATCTTCTCGCGGTACGTCTCGCTCTCCGCCTGCTCCCTCGACTTGATCGGATCATCGATAATCAGGCAGTTGTGAACGAGTATTTCGTTTGCAAAGAAATTGTGGCATCCTGCCACTTGCAGGTCATAGACTGGTTGCGCTTCTCCGCATATTCTGCGAACCATTCCCACGGTGTCTGCGCTGATTTGTGGTGAATTGCATGGCACGTCTTGCACAGCGTAATCAGATTTGCCGCTGTATTGTCCTGCGGATTCTCGTTGATATGATGCACAATCAAATTCGTGCGCTGCACCGTTTTCCCTTTCCAGACAATCGCCTGCGGATGATAGCCCGTCCCACAAACTACACATTGATGTTGATCGCGCTCCAGAATCAGCGGACGCATATGACGGAACCAATCCGCATAACTCGACCCGTTCCGATAATGCGAATTCCCATCCCCGATCATCCGATTGGAATGTGCTGCATTTGCACAATCCCGCGAACAATACTGATGCCGGGAGCTTCTCCACACAAATTCCTTCTGACACTGTGGGCAAATTCTTTTGTCCCGCTTTGGGCGCGCCAGCGCCCGACATTCCAGCGAGCAGTATTTGTTTCTTGGCTTGCCCGGCATTGCTTTTCCGCACATCTTGCACGCTTTTGCATGTTTCACCGCATGATGAGCTGCTGAACATGCCTGCGAACAATATGCATCCACACAGTTCAGCGCCATCGCTTTTTCGTGCTGATACCGTTGCCTCTTGAATGCCTTCCCGCAATTGGTGCAGATCATCTCGATGGATTTGTCCCGCCGCAGATCGTAGCAATTCCGGCATAATGCGCTGTGCCGATCCTTCGGCGCTCCACATTCCGGGCAAATCTTCCTTGATGGCAATGATTTGGTCACCATATTTCAATTCTCCCGCAGCCACATACCCAGATCCGATTACATAAACAGGATGATCCGCCGTCGCCAGCAAACGCTTACCCTGTCCTGTCGTAATCTCAACTAATTCTCTGGATTCTATCACCCGAGATGCTTCAATATCGCACCAAACTACACACCTTTTACTGTTGTCATACCCTGCCACCCTCGGCGGAGACGATATTGCACACAATTCTTCTATAGCAATATTGCCAATTTCAGTCGTAACCATCGTCCCCGCAGGAAAACAGTGAGCACCCTTACCCGTCGCACCACCACCAGCCCCCAACGCCGATGCCCCGCCCTCACCATCCGTTCCCGCAATATCCCATTCCATCACGTTCGCACTATCCGCCGCCAGTCTGGTGCGCGGGAATACTGCGCGGTACGCTGCCGTCCGAATCCAGTTTCGCGCCGCCCTGCTATTCTTATTCGCCAGCCCCTGACCATAACTCACCATCATCACGCGATTATGTGGATTCCTGCCCAGGTGCCACGCTGGATAAATCCTACTGACCTTCATCGTCTTTCCATGTCGCGGCGGCATCGTGATAATCAGCCTACCAATTCCCTCAGCGCCCCGCGTCTCCACAAATCGCGTCACCTGCATCAGATGCTCATCGATCAATTGCAAATGTGGCGCATGATTGTATAGCCGATAAATCATCCGGCTGAATTCCGTCAGCGAATCATACGCCGGATGCACCCGCACCCCCGGCGCAGGCTTTTTCGCCATCCGCCGGAACAATTCCGCCGCCATCTCGCGCTCAGTCATCACCATGCCGAATAACCCTTATCAGCCCTCATTCATCCGCAGAGCTTCCGCCATCTCAATCGTATCAACCCCGGATCGCTCCAGCTTTTCCGCAAATTCGCGCAGCGTATATTCCGCCCCGCGCTCATATGCCTTGCCAGATTTTGCCGCCCGAATCGTGACCTTGCTTTTGCCCTTTTTCGTATGAGCATCCATATACTCATAACACTTCGCAGGCAACCACATCAGCGGGAAATACAGCACGCGAAAATTTCCGCTTCCTACATGCTTTGTGCAGCATAGCAGGTCGAGATCATCGGCAGCTTCCCGCCATGCACTGGCATTGATCGCTTTCCCGCAGGATTCTTCCATGCCAATTGCCGTAAATGGGCTTTTCTTTTCCAGTATCGCCAGTTTCGCCCGCTGCTTTTGCGTCAATCCATTTTTCATCGATCCATCTCCATCATTCTCATTCCCCTCTCCACACTGGAGAGGGGTCAGGGGTGAGGTTTCCGTAGGGGCATGGCGTGCCATGCCCTACTGCTCCACCGCCGCCGCCCGCACCATATCCTCAAATTCCCGCACCACCACGCTCATATCAAAGCCCATCCTCCGCGCCAGATCCAGCACATCCGGACTAAACAACGCCTCGCCATCCTTGCCCGTGATCTGATTGCGATTATCCCATCCCCGATTCTTCCCCATCCGGCTGACGACAAACTTCGCCATATCCGCATCATTTTCAGACAGCCTCAGATGAATCACGTTTTCCGCCTGATCCACCAGCGATTCGCGCTCATTTTCAAACGCCACCCGCACCGGCTCCCACTCGCGGATATAATTCTCGACAGTATCCCGCGTGCAATTCAACCGCCGAGCAATTTCGCTCTTATTCCCCGCACTACCCTCTATCGCCTTCAGCACCGCATCCAGTGGCTTTTGTGGACGCTTTTCGATCTGCGCCCCCTCTGCATCTAGCGCCGCCTGCAATTCCGGATACTTCCGGATATTCCGGTAAATCGTCTGCCGCGCCACGCCCAAACGCTCAGCAATCGTGCTGATATTCCCGCCACTTCCCTCAATTGCTTGCCGCATTTCTGCGATCGAATGTCTACCCATATCGAAACATGCCCTTTCTGTGTCACATCACGCTTCACATTTGCACGCGATTTTTCTGGCTATGCGAAAATAGGCGCAGATGATACACCAGCGCCACCCTGATACTACACACTGCACCCCTTCTGTATCGCACAACGTCACTTTTGCAACAAAAAAGAGCGCTTTCGCGCCCTCTTTTGCTCTCGCTGCTGATTCGTTTGTTGCACGCCGTGTTGCTGATTACATCCTACCCCACCAGCAATTCACATAACGCACCGTGCGCTATTCGACTACTCGCCTGCTATCCTTCCCCTATCGTCCTTTTCCGTATTGGATGATGTGCGAGGAATAGCACGCCCGGTTTGCCGGGCATTTTTTATTCCTCATCCCCGAATTCTTCTTCCATCCGTTCCCAGTATTCTTCCCAGTCTGGCTGTCGCTGCGGCACACTCTCCAGCCCTTCGAGATAATACGGACGCACTTCCGGCTTCAGCTCGCTTCCCTCATCA
>Ga0255182_1000980_pt1 | contig 16395 bp, 2 predicted proteins | sample Atl_UVDOM_RepA_8_FD_188420 | JGI IMG/M metagenome (GOLD analysis project Ga0255182, IMG submission 188420) | Freshwater microbial communities from Altamaha River, Georgia, United States - Atl_UVDOM_RepA_8d | ecosystem: Environmental > Aquatic > Freshwater > River | place: USA: Georgia | collected...
CGGCCAATTCTGCATCGTCCTTCCCAAACAAGACACCGTCATCGCCATGACCGCCAACACCTCCGATATGCAGGGCGAACTGAATGTGGTGTGGGACAAGTTGCTGAAGCAACTGGGCGACAAACCCCTGCCCGAAAACGCCGAAGGTGCGAAGGCCCTGAAGGACCTGGTGGCTAGTTTGAAGGTGAAGGAGAAGGCTGCGAAATAAGGTAGCTGTATTCCAAAGCTTCAAAAGGTGCCTGTCCTGGGATAGACCATGCACCCCAACCCCTTCCGGATAGAAATGCGGCTCCGGGCGACTGTCCAAACCTTGAAGGATAGCCTCGGCAATTCGTTGACATACATGGCGTTTCCAAGGAATCACTGGATCAGGATTCGGACAAACAATGCCCTGAAAAGGATGGACAGAGAGATCAGGGGGCGACCTAGGGTGGTTGGCAACTTCCAGGACAGGCGATCTGCTTGGATGCTAGTCTCGGCCCGGCTGAAGCATGGCGCGCCGACTTTTTGGAGATCGGGTGCTACTTGCACCTGGATAACCTTCAAAAAACTCAAAAAAGGAGGCTCGTGAAAAGGTCAGGGCAGGACAGGTCCATCTCTTTTGAATGACCTTAACTCCACGCGGTCACAAGGCAAATATGCGGATGTAAATGAACGCTTCTGTGGAAACGAGACAATAATCTAGTTCCAATCAGGTTTGTGGTTCCCATCGAAACCACAAATCTGACTAATCATCAAAGATTCAAAGAGCAGGTTTTAACCTACAAAGGCTCCACCATAGTAATTGGTGGACGGATCGGCGAAGCCGTAAGCGAAAAAGCTATCCAGTACAACCGACTGGTTCTGAAGGGCTTTTTTGCCATCTAGGCGGAGGATGTTCGGCGGAGCGCCCGCACCAGGCGCCACCAAGATATCCTTGATCCCGTCGCCGTTGATATCCTGGACCGCGGATACTCGCAAGCCGCCGGCAAAACCGGGTTCGTATGCGTAGAAGCTGGCTTTCACCTTCTGGGTTCTGGAATCCACGATCACGATATGAGGTGCGGCGGCGCTGGCCCCTGTGATGATCTCCACAAAACCGTCATTGTCGAGATCGGAAGCGACAATAGAGGTGCCGCCCATGTATTGCTGGCTGTAGGCGTAGTAGCTTTGGAGGACCTTGCCGGAAGCCCCATTAAAAGTGACGATGTGCGGGGGAGCGCCTACCAGAGGTGCCGTGATGATGTCGGCCACGCCGTCGCCATTGACCTCCCCAGCCGCCACGCTCACACCACCCCTGAACTGGGCGGAATAGGCATACTGGCTGAACAATGTTTTTCGGAAATCCTTGCCACTGATGGCCACCACATGGGGAGGCATGCCGATCCCGGCCGGAGCGGCGATGAGGTCTCCCTTGCCATCCCCGTTCACATCACCAACAGCAATGCTTAGGGGGAACCGGGCTGCGGCCCCGAACGGGGACGCCGAACCGATAAGCGTGAAATCATTGCCGTCAATAGCCTGGACCAGTCCTGTGTTGCGGCCTGAGAAAACAATATCGGAAACACCGTCACCATTGATATCCCCGCGCGTGACTGTGAAACCCCCGGAGTAAGAAGGTCCTAGTGGGTACAGTACGGCAGTCTGGCGATTGGTGACCCGGTCGTAGATGTAAAGGCCCGAGCCCACCTGGGGCGCCACCACATAGTATTTTTCCAGGGCCCCCTGATAAGCCGTGACTTTGGTGGAAGCGGCGGAGGCCAGATACGTGCCAGACCCGGCATATTTGGCCTCATACAGATAGGTTTTGGGAATCTGGGGGGTAACGGTGTAGGTGGCCACCCCCTTGATAATGGGTGCACTCCCCATCGACACGCCATCGACCCAGAATTCGATATTGCCCACCGGGTCCAAAGCTGGGGGGGAAACCGATTCGGACAGCGTGGCAGTCAGGGTGACCGGCGTGCCGGTGGGGATCAGGTCACCACTGGGAATAAGTGTCATGGAAGTGGCTGCCTTGGCCACTGTGACTACCGCCGGCGCTGAAATCGATTCCAGGTATTCTGGCGGACGGCCCAGGTATTTGGCGGTAATAGACTGAGCGCCCACATCCAGGGTTGTGGTAGTTAAGCTGGCCTTTTGATTGGCATCCAATGTTTGTGCCGCGCCGAGAGCGACTCCATTCACATAAAACTGCACCTGCCCGCCGGCTGGTAGTCCGGCCGGGGTCACGTTGGCTGTCAACAAAACCGAATTGCCGTAGGTGGTGCTTGCTGGAACGACAGTCACCCCGGTCTGTGTGTTGGTTTTCAGGTAGGTGGTCACCTGGCCGGTGGCATTGTTGGTCTGGTAATTATTGTCCCCTGAATAAGATGCAACCAGATTGAAGGTGCCCGCTGTACCTGGAATCCAATCGCTCACGGTGTAGGTAGTCAAACCAGGTGTGACCGGCAGGGTGCGAATGGTATTGCCGTTGGCCGTGACCATGATGCTCCCGGATGGAGGCAGGGATGGCACCTGGGCATCATTTTTCAGGGTCATGATAAACGGGACAGCCGCCCGGCCATCCACGTAGGTACCCGAGATGGCAAGGGAAAGGGATGTGGCGGCCTTTGTCACAGTCAGAGGTACTGGGACCGAAGTGGAGGGCAGATAATACCCGCCGGGGCCGTCTCCTTCGTAGAGAGCCTTTATATCCCAATTACCAGCCGGGAGCGAGGAGGAGGTAATTTCCACGGGGAGTGGCCAGCCGTTAGTGTTCAAACCCAGGGTGGATTCACCCAGGTTGACCAGGGTTGGGCCATTCCAGGCTTCAAATTTCACCTTGCGTCCAGGTTGATAGGCCACTCCGGCGGCGGGGGCGACATTGGCTGTGAACACCAGCGGAGTGCCGTACACGGTGGAATTGGCGCTCACCTGCAGGGTTGTGGTGGTGACCGGACTGACAATTGCCTGAACCACCTGGCTAACCGGGCTGGCTGCCTGGTAGTTGACATCTCCCGTATACCGCACCTCGTAAATGTAGGTGCCGGCAACATAGGGGGTGTCAGTGAAGGTTGGGGTACCAGATTGACTCAGGTCCCAATTAGCGAGGGTCACGCCGTTACGGTACAGGTAAATCAGCCCGGAGGGTTTGGCCGCACCCGGGCCAGCATTGTTGGTCAGCGATGCGGTGATTGTGACCTGATTAGGAATCGTGACTGTCGCGGGAGGGGTGACGGATATTGCCAACGCAGTAGATGCCTTGTCCACCACCACGGTCCTGGGGGCAGAGGAGGAAGCACCATAGTTAAGGCCATCGCCGGAATAGACTGCTGTAATGGAGTAATTGCCGGGGGCAAGAGTCTTGGTGTTGAGTGTGGCGGACGGTGAATTGCCGGTAACAGGAACTGAAGCCAGCTTCAGTGTGCCGCTGTAGAAGTCAATGGTGCCAGGCTTGTAATTGACTCCAGCCTTGGTGGGACTGACAGTGGCGGCGAGTAAAAGGTTGTTGCCGTAGATCAAGGTGGCGGGTGCAGCAGTCAGGCTGGTGGTTGTGGCGATGGAGGTGATGGTGAGCGGCTGTGAGTTCAAGGTATTCATGGAGAGGTACGGGTCACCCGCTGTCGTCCATTGGCGGGTGTAGCTAGCAATGATCTGGCTGCTGCCCAAGGGCAGCATGGTTGGGTCGATGTTGGCCAGGGTGTACTCCATCTGACCGGGAGCAACTAGGTTGCCGGTGCCGCTGCCGATGACGGTCCCGGCAGGCGTGAGGAATTGGACGGTGCCGAGTGGGAGGCCATCGGCGGCATTGAACCGGGCAGTTGCCTTGAGTGTGACCAAATCGCCGCGTTCCACTGTGGATACTGGAGTACCGGCACGGGTGATGGGATCCACAGAGAAGGCGGAAAAGGGGGCGGCGGCGGTGAAATAGTAGCCAATTTCCTGAACCACGGAAGTGGAAGTGGAATTGGTGAACTGGCTGGGTGTCGTGCTGCTGTAAATCGCCTGAACTTCATAGTTGCCCGGGGTGGCGAACTTCACATTGCTAAAAGAGAAATTGCCAAGGGGATCCAGGGTACCGGTTGCGATATCCGCCCAAGAACCAATGGGTGAACCACCGCCCGGCAATTTGCGGGCGCGGAGGGTGATGGGGCCGCTTGGTATGACAATCGATTGGGAAGCCACCGTACCTGAAAAAACAATGGCCGAATTTGGCAATTGGGCGGAGGGTGTACCAATGGCCAAATTAGTAGTAGTTACTGCGGGGCTGATGACAATACTGAATGAATTACTCTGGCTTGGGGCCCACGTCGGATCACCCGAATAAACCACCTGGAAATTATTCACTCCGGCGGGAAGGAGATTCGCTAGAGTGCTGTTGACCTGAAAGACAGCCTCTCCACCAGCCAAAACATTATCCGGATCACCCGTCACAGTGGCAGTGGCAAATACCAGGCCGGGATTATCCTCACTAACCAATTGGGCGGTACCGGAAATGACGCCGGGAGGTGGAACCACATCATTCCATTCAACCAGCGCCTTAACCGTCAAAGGAACACCATAGGTGCCGGTCAGGTACGGATTTACCTGGGTGGAATCAGTCGCCAAACCTTCGATATCCGTCGCGGTGCCGATTTGGACCTCGTACGCGCCCATATCCACAGCCAAATTCACTTTTCGCCGAACGCCGCGGGCATCGGTGTTCAATTGCACGGGGCTACCAGCCGTGAAAACCAAGTCATTTCCAGCATCCCGGGCGGGGCTCAGGCGATCCAATGCCATGGTGAGAATGTTGCCTTGGCCCTTATTTGGCAAGGCAGGGTTGGGAAGCAACAGACCAATTTGTGGGCCAAGGTTATTCTTCAGGCCAAACAGGTCAAAAACTGGTGCAGTGTCGGAGGAGGGCAGGTCGCCTTTACCCGGAGCAGGAAAACCAAATGAACTGGATCGGCCGTAGAAATTATAACCTAGAGTCGTGACAGGCCCTGGATTAGATGCAGAATACCTCGTACCGGAATTTGAATAGTCTTCTTGCGGGATACCATTGATATAAACAAGTCCAATATTACGTACCAAAATAACATTGGTTAATTCAGCTTTCGAAGCTGTTGAGAGATTGAAAAAAATTCCTCCCGTATCGGTTTGATTGTAGTAACCGGCCTGTGTAGTACCGGCATTGGAATTGATAACAGGAATCAACTTCCCGGAAGAATCATACTTATACACGTAAGGATTTTTAAGATAGTTATTAGTTATTGTCGTGTTTGCCAAAACTGCTGTAGTAGTTCCATTAAAGGATCGTTCTTGAACCGCGTTTGGCGCTGATGGGTTAACCCCACTGGCAATAAAGAGAGCTCCGCCAGTTAGGCCAGTTGCGGTAGGTTCTGGTTTTTGGGTGGTTCCAATTAAAATATATTGGCCGAACAATCCGTTTGAATCATTTCTTCCAAAAACAAGATTCTTTTCAACAACCGAATTACCAAGAAGGAGGCTGGGATTTTTGGTTGAAGTATTTTGATAATACAAGCCAATCGCACTTGCCCGAGCATTCCTTGCATAAGGACTAACAGAAGTATCGTTTGGGTCCGGATATGTGTAAGGATAAATAGCAAATTTTCCTGTGCCATCACAAATCCCTACCTGTAAATTTCCAGGATTTGCATATTGGGCAATTGCAATATCATCAAACGAGTCAGCTTTATTTAATTGGGCTACCTCTAATGCACGAGAATTTGCGCCAGCAGTATTCGCCGTCCACGAAGTATTATTAGTCCTGTTAAAATCAAGAAGAACGTTTAAATTGTTTTGCGAATCACCGTTAATGGCAACAACATCCCCCCTTTTTGTATCGGGTGATGCAGGGTCATAGTTGAAATTGCCAATTCCTACATCAACAATTGGACTTGAACCCGCACTGCCAAGCAAGTCTGCCGGAAAAAATACCATTCCAACTTGTACGGCAGCTCCTGAATTCAAAATACCGTAGACATTATCTGAACTGACATTCATTCCAACAGCTAAGTCAGCATAATCGTCATCCTGAGGATTGAGCTGGCCGATTGCAACTGATGTTGGCTTGGCAATGTTTTTGCCAACAGTCATCCCATTGGCAGTATTAAGGGTGACCCCTGGGCTTACGGTTAATTGCTTATCAAGACTTCTATCATTTTTCCTACCCAAAATTGTCCAAATATTTCCTTGAATCGAATCACAAGAAATAACCAAATCATCACAACCATCTAATTTTGGATAAACCCCTTCAGCATTAAGTTTTCCAACTTCAAGGCCGTTTACAAACTGAGGGCGACTATCAAAACCATTGCCATCAAACTCGTAACCCCTCAACGATTCAAATCCTAACCAAGCATTCTTTGAGTCCTTACCTTTATTCCAAAAAACATTAACAGGCCTTGTGGAAGGGCCATCATTTATCTCATAACTTCCGATTGCCAAATCAATATTGCCATCGCCATCAAAATCCCCGGCACCAAGGGATGTTATTTTTACCGGACCATTAAGTATGCTAAGCCGAGAAAAAGAGCCGCCACCTTTTCCTAGCCAAATTTCAATATTTTTTGTATTACTATAGTCCCTTGTTAGGGAGTCCATATTTGTCCCAACTGCCATGTCGGCTATTCCATCACCATTGAAGTCGGCCGCAGCCAGGTCTTGTACACTTGTGCCAATGTAAGGATTTTCTTTGGGTGTTTTAATTTCGGCAAAATTCTCGGCAATGGTCACATTTGAAATGTTTGTTGTAACATTTTGTGAATTGTTGCTTGTCAGAAAGATAGCGCCACCGCCGCCATATTGCGGCAACGATGGGGGAGGAGTCCCTCCCCCCTGGGGGCTTGCCGTGTAATACCAGAAGTCGACAGAACTACTGACCCGATTGCCGGTAAAGTAGGAGTTAGTGATGGAGGTAGCACCGCCAGAGTAGACCGCTCCACCACCGGAATTTGCAGCGGAAGGCATTTTTTCGGGGTTGGCCACAAAATCTGTTTGATCGTTTGCGGGATCAAGGCTTGGATAATCGGTGATTTCCGCAGCATTCCCGGTAAACCCGCATTGATCGATAACAACTTGACCACTGTAACTAAAAATTGCCCCACCACCGGAATTGAAAGTTTGTATTCCAGATGAAGTATTGTTTTCAAATATTGATCTTCGGATAGTTAAATTTGCTCCTCCGTATGCAAAAATCGCCGATCCCCCCCTGTTTGGATTCAATGTCCACCCAGGATTGTCGGGATCAGCAGTGGATGTATCAATCGGGAAGCCCAACTGATAATTGTTGTTTCCCTGAAAAGCCGAATTGGTCATCCGAAGCAAACCACCTTTTTGAGCGAAAGCCCCGTTCCAAATATTTTGCCAATAAGAATTGTCGGCAATGACATTCCCACTTGTGGAAATAACAAGCCGATTTTCATACTTGAAACTTATCTCCCAGTTATCAAAGGTACCGGCGCCTCGAAAAGCCATTTTTTCAACAACCAGCTCTCCTGTCATCCGGTCATAACTGAAAACACGACCATATTGAGTAACAGGTACCGAGTTCTGCAGGATTAGCTGACCTTCGGAGTTGGTCGCGAAAATTTCGACCGGTTCACCCTGTGTTAATTGAAGGTCTTTGGAAACTGTAATTAGGAATTGCCCGGAATCTGATAATATCATTTTTTTGGAAATAGAATTTGTTGGGACACCAAACTTAGAATCCTTAATAGACACTCCTGAACCATTAGTAGTCAGTCCATAGCCAGATTGATCCTGGCCTGTAACCCGCCATGTGCCAGTAATTGGGGCGATCGCATTTCCCAGGAAACCGATCTTTTCGTACGTTAGTTCGTTGGTGCGGGGTTCATAGTTGACCACCTTGGCATACTGAACGGTTGGCACAACCGAGTTCAAAAGCCCGAGGCTTATCAATTGACCATTAACAAATGGAAGATCTGCAGGATTCGGAGGACTTGCAGTTAAAGGTGACATCCTCACAATGCAACTGGATGTCCCACTCTTTCCCAGACTTATGGATGTATCAGGTGCAAATCCGGCAAAAGACGATTTCGAAGAAATGAATTCAGACCCTGTCAAACTGACGGAATTTGAGCCTTTGTGGGCAATTTGGTTGATTCCGCCAATAAACCTTGAATTCGAAATAATCAAAGGCCCACTGCCATAATCCAAAATCTGAACCTGGGGACCAGATGTTAATGAATCGAAAACACATTCCCTGATGTCGACTGAATTTGCCGGACCAACTGTGTAGATAAAATTTGTTGCCGGGCTATCAAACAAACAATCATTTACAGTTAGACTTCCAAGATTTTGATGAATTGTCGCATCTTTTGAAGCCCCAAAATGCAATCCACTAATTGAAAAATTTTGTGGGTTGCTTGTAATTAATTGTGTAAAGATCAGACCACTCGCCAGACCAATATTTCCATTGGGCCAGAGTTCCAACCCTGTTCCGGAAACCGCGCCCACCGGTGCAAGGTTATAAATCCCTTGCCCACCGGTTGATAACGTATCGGTAACGGGAAAATCTTTATTGGATCCAGGATTGACAACCCTTACGGAAGTTACACCACCGACTCCCCCAACCGGATTGTCAATTGTCATCACCTGGAATCTTGCACCACCTGTAAATTTTGTGGAACCTTGGTCTATCAAATCCCCAACCCGATAACCCGACCCCTTATTGGCTACCTGGATTGTATCCTGAAACCCATAATCCGCTTGGATAGTCAACTGGTACGTGCCGATATTCGGACCTGTGGTGAACTTCCCCGGACCAACGATAGTGATGTTGTTCTGTTCGATCTGCAGGGCACCAACAGCCCCATTCAAGGTGAGGGTTTGGGGGGTTCCGCTGGCGAATAGGCTTTGAGCAAATTCGATAGTATCCCCCGGTTTTGCCAGAACTTTCACCGCCTCACGCAACGACCCAGGCAGCGGGCTGGTGGGGTTGGTGCCATCGTCTAAATTGGTCACCAGGATTACGGCGGGAACGGCCCTTTCCTCCAGGATTTCCAGGCCGATCCAGCGGCGGTGGGAAATGCTTCGCCTTTTGGCCGGGGTACCGGATTTTTTCAGCCAATTCTTCACGCCCATCCACCAATTGTTCATGCGCGCCATGGTGCCTGACTCCGTGTTCCTAACAAACGAGATTCTGTGAAAAAATGCGGGGCAGAGGCCGGATCAACCAACCATGGTTCCACCCGTGTAATTGATGCTTGGGTTGGCTCCCAAGCCGTAGGCAAACAGACTGTCGATCACCTGAACTGAGCCTGTCATGGCCGCCTTGCCACTGAAACGGATCATGTTGGGCAAGGCACCCACGCCCGGGGCGGTGATGATGTCGTCGTACCCATCCTTGTTGGCATCCTGCACCGTGGTGACGCGCACGCCACCCTGGAACGAGGGAGAATAGGCGTAGAAGCTGCTCAAAACCCGTGTTGTTTTGCCTTCCACCACCACCACATTGGGCGGGCCAAAATTCGCGCCAGATATGATTTCGGCGTAACCATCGGAGTTCAGGTCAGACGCGGTGATCCACGAACCGCCCAGGAAAGCCGGGTTATAGGCGTAGTAACTTTGAAGCACCTTGCCTGTTTTGCCCGAAAAGGTAACCACATGAGGCGGGGCACCGGCAAAGGGAGAGGTGATAATGTCTGCGTAGCCATCACCATTGATTTCACCAGCCGCCACCGTCACTCCGCCACGGAAGGTTGGCGCGTACGCATACTGGCTGAAGAGGACCTTTGAAAAATCTTTGCCGCTGACACCGATGACATGGGGCGGCATGCCTACAAAGGCCGGTGCGGCGATGATATCTCCAAAACCATCGGCATTGATGTCGCCCACGGCAATGCTCAACTGGCCTGCCAAGGCAGTGCCAAACGGGGCGACCGACCCCAGCGGGTTGTAATTACTACCGTCGAATATCTGGATGGTGCCACCGGTGCGGGGTGCCCAGAGAATATCGGCCACACCATCGCCGTTCACATCACCCTTGGCGACGGTGAATCCTCCAAGGTAACCGGGGCCAAAGGGCTGGAAGACAGCCTTTTGGGTGTTGGTGAAGCGGTCATAGACCTGGATCACCGTACCCTGCTGCGGGGCCACCAGGTAGAAATTCTCATCGGCCTTTCGAAAAGTGACCACTTCAAGCCCGGAAGCGGAAGGCCCGTAGTTGGCAGACCCGGTGTAGCGGGCCTCGTATTGGAAGAAACCCGCCTTGGGGGGGGTGAGCTGATCAAAAACAGCCACTCCATTGACGATTGGCTGCGAGGCGATTCTAACGTCATCCCGGTAGAGGTCGATCGAGCCTGCCGGCTGGGGCAAAGAAGCATCCACCCCATCCGTGAGGGTGGCCGTGAAGGTGATGGGCTTATTGGCACCCAAATAGGTGGAACTGGCGGTCAGTTGCAGGCCGGTTGCCGCCTTGTCAACCAAAACTGTCACCGGGTTGGAGGCGGAAGGTTGGTACCTCACCCCATCGCCTGAATAGTAAGCACTAACCTGGCTGATGCCAGCAGGTAGCGTGGGCAGGCTGAAAACCACCGACTGGGGATTCCCCAGGGAATCGATGGGGACCACCCTGGGATTGGGTGAGCCTGACCAAGGCTGACCATTGATGATGAGCGTGACCTTGCCGCCGGGAGTGTAGGGCGGATTGGCAGGAGGGTTGGCCGAGGGGCTGATGGAAACCGTGAAGTTGACCGGATTACCATATGTCGTTTGCGATGTGCTGGAGACCAAAGTGGTGGTGGTGTTGCTTTTGGCGTAGACGGACACCACGGTTATGGCGGACGAGGATTGATAGTTACCGTTCCCCGGGAACTGCACCTGAAGGGTGTAACTACCGGGTGTGGAAGGGACCGACCAGGGGAAGTTCAGTTTGCCCGTTGAATCCAGCGTGAGAGGCGACGGGCTAGCCTCCACCCCATTGACAAGGAATTTGACTGGCAACCCAGGCTGGGGAGCCGGGGCCTGGACCATCAAGCCCGTGGACAGGGTAACCGACCTGCCGCCACCAGCCTCAATCAGGGTGGTGTTCGCCGTCAGGGTCATGGAGGTGGAAGCCTGCGTGATCTGCAGCGTGCTGGCATTGGAAGCGGCGGATGGGGCGTAATTGGCGCCATCCCCCGAATAAGTTGCGGTGACGGTATAGGTGCCGGCGTTGATGTAAGAGTAGACCTTGGAGTCGGGCGGGATGGTCAGTGTTGCGGGTTTTGGCCGGCCGGCGGACAGGGTGATGGGGACTGCTTCTGTGAATGAAGAGCCCGCCGAAGGGGTGAATGTAAAGGTCACCATTCCGGGGCCCGGCGAAACCGATGAATAAGGGATTCTGTCTTGGGGGTTCACGGTAGCAGTGAACACCACTGGCGTACCGTAAGTGGAAGGACTGGGGGTGACGCGGGCCAGGAGCACCGAAGTGGCGATGGGAGTGATGGTGAGTGGCTGGGAGTTGGTGGAGATAGTGGTGAGGTAATCGCCACCATTGCGGTTGTAACGGGCAAAGATTTGGCTGGTGACATTGATCGGCAAGGAAGTGGGGTCCTGCGTCACGGTGTAGGTGATGGTGTTGCCGGAGGCATCTGGCCCACCTGGATTGGGTGCGACGGCGATAGTATTGCCGTTGGCATTCACAAAGGTGACATTGCCGGTGGGAACCCCCTGGGCTGGGTTGAAACCAACCACTGCTTTGAAGGTAACCGGAAGGGCTCGTTCAACCCTGGCTGGGATAAACGGCGAAACCGTCACGGTGGGGATGTAGCCGATTTCCTGGTAAACAGGGGGTGCGGACGGGGCTGAGTTGTTGAAGCAATCCGGGTCGGCGGAGACAAACACGGCACGGACCAACCAGTCGCTCAGGTTTGGCTTGTCCGGGAAGGTGGTCGTTACGGTGAAGGTGTTGGTAGCTGAAAGGGCGATACCTGTAACCTGGTCTTGATAAGCGCCCGTTGCCACCCCGTTTTTGGCGGGTGCGGCCTGCAGGGTGATGGTGCCGCTGCTGGTGCTGAAAACATTGGACAGACCGGGATTCACCGAACCTTTGAAAGTCACCGGCTGATTGGGAGCTTGGGCAGTTGGGGAACCCGCCCCCATGGAGACTATCGGCGTGGTGGGTTGCACATCGATGGTGAACGCGTTGCTCACAGACGGGGCGTAGATCGAATTACCCAAGTAGCGGATGACGTAGGAATTGGGCCCCGCCGGCAATGGTATTGCCGGATTGGGTTGATTGAGTGCAAACACCACCGTGCCTTGGGTGGCAGGTGTGCCGGCTACGATGGTACCGGTGCCGTACACCACTTTACCTTCGTTATCGGTAAGGAGGAGGGTGCCGTCGATTGGAGTGCCGGGATCGGTGTTGTCATTCAGGGAGACGGCACCGGTAAGGGTGAAAGGCACACCACATTGGGCATTGACGGTGCCACCGGTGTAAGGGCTTGAGTTGACCCCAGTGAGGAAACTGCGGGTGGCGCTTTGAACCTCGAAGGCGCCCATGTCGACGGCGAGGTTGATTTTGCGCTGAACGCCGCGGCCATCGACAGCAAGGGGAGACGGATAAACGGTACTGTTTCCGCTATCGCGCGCCGGACTGAGAGTGTTGAGAGCAATGGTAAGGATGTTGGCTTGGCTGAGTGGAGAAGGTGCAGGCGTAATTGCGGAAGGGGTAGTTAAACCGATTTGGGGCCTTGGGGAGAAATTTGCCGTAAGACCTTCGGGAGCAAAGATGGGTGTGAACGGAGAAGTGCCCCGAACTAGATCGCCGACAGCGGGGCTCAGCAGGTAATCTGCGGAGCCTGGGTTGTATTGCGAGAAGGCATAATCCCAAAGGTTGTAACCCTGGGTACTTAAGATACCGGCACCGTTGGCCCCACTAGGATTTGGAATGACAGGTGCCACACCTGTATTGGATTCACTGACAAACCCAACACCGGACCCGGAGTAAACGACCCCGACATTCTCTACCAGGATGGAATTGAGAAGACTGGTTGTCGAACCTGCGGAGGTGTTGCTAAACAAGCCACCTGTATCGGATTTGTTCAGATAGGCCGCACTGCCATTGGCGGCATTGGCGGACAGGCTGTTGGAATTGACTGCTACGTTGCTGACCACCGAAGGATTGACAAGGGTATTGGAGGTGATGGTGTTGTTGGTGAGACTGGTGCTCGTTTTTGATCCACTGAAAGGCCGAAAAGGCACCGCGTTGGAAGCTGTATTGGATACACCCGAGGAAATCAGAATGGCCCCGCCGTTGAGCCCGGTGCCGGTGGCGAAGGTGCCCGTGTAGGGATTGAGTGTTTTGCTGGCGGCGTCAAACACCACCTCGTTTTGGGCGATGGTGGTGTTGGAAATGGCATTCGTGGCGTCTCCATTGTTGCTGGTCAGGTATATTGCTCCGCCCCCGCCGAACTGGGGTTGGGTGATGGCGGAGGTGCCGGAGTATTGCCAGAAATCAACCGTGCTGGTGACCCGGTTTTTGTTGAAGTAGCTGTTGGTGATGGTGGTGCCACCGCCTGAATAGACGGCACCCCCACCGGAATTGGCTGGAGAGGGGGCCTTTTCGGGATTGGCGTAAAAGTCGGTTGGATCGTTTGCCGGGTCGAGCTTGGGGTAGCCGGTGATGGACACGGCATTGTTGGTGAAACCGGTCCGGTTGATGGTGAGTGCGCCATTGTGGTTGTGGATGGCACCGCCGCCGGAATTGAAATTGTCAACCCCCAGGGCGGAGTTGTTTTCGAAGAGTGAGCCCTCGATGGTTAGGCTGCCGCCGCCGAACGCAAAGATAGCGCCACCACCCGTGATGGTGTTGTTCACCGTGGTGGGTTCAATGGCCAGACGGGTGGCCTTGTTGTCGGCGAACCAGGCGCTGGTGATGGTGGCGGCGGACCCGTTGAGGATGAGGGCGCTGTTGGAGACATCCTTGAAGTAGGAATTGGTGACTTTGGTGGTAGCGGCCGAGGACCTGACACCAGATTCCAGTCGGCTATTTTTTGTATCGCCATAGAATGCCGAATTGGTGATGGTCATGCCGGAGCCACCACCCTGAACGGCGTACCCGGTTCCGGTTGCGGTGGAGGCTTTGGCCCCGGTGAAACTGGAATCGGCGATTGAAAATGCGCCGGATCCGGCGAACGAAACCTGAAATTCGCCATCGGCAAAAGTGGACTTGGAAATGCCCATGGAACCGGCGGCATTGGTGGTCTGAACAGCGCGGCTAGCTGCATGGACAAAATTTGAATTAGTAATGGTGGTGCCACCGGAGCCGGCAAAGAAGACCTGGGTTGAGGCACCATCAAATTTGGCGCCTGAAATAGTGAGAGAGCCGGTGGTTGATGTGTAGTTCAGAAAGGTGTTAGAAGCACCTGAAAAGGAGGAGGACCATGGCCCAGCCGGATTGGTCGGGACTGGAGTGCCCTGGATGCTAACGGGCCCGGCACCGGCAAACTGGATCTGATTGGCCCCACCGATCATGGTGGTGTTGGTCAATGACAGACCACCTGCGCCGTTTGGCGTGTACACAAAGGTGGTGGTATCAGCGTCGGCGGACTGGAACAGGCAGTTGGTCAAGGAGAGAGAGCCCAGATTCTGGATGACGGGGGTTCCCTGAGAGTGGCCGAATTCAACATTTTCAATCGACAGTGGATTAACAGAGGCGGCTGCACTTTGCTGGAAGATGATCCCGCTTGCTTGGGTTAACCCGGTGGGGTTGAATTCTGCGCCTGTGCCGACGGTGTTGCCAACTGGATTGAGGCGATTGACGCCGGTGGCTGACGGTAAGGCACCAATCGTGGACAGTTTGCCGGAGAAGTTAGTGTTTGCACCAGGCACCACCACCGTCACGCGGGTGATGACGCCACCGGCACCAACGGCTGTCACCTGAAAACGGGCACCGCCCGATAAGCCGCTGACATCCTGATCAAGGATGTCACCCACTTTGTAACCTATCCCGCCTTTGGTTACTTGTACCGATTTGAAGCCCATATCGGACTGAATTGTCAAAAGGGGCTTGCCATTAGAATCTTGTGGCCCCTGGATTTTGATTCCAATTTGTTCAATATTTAGAGCGCCAACAGCTCCATTGAGGGTGAGGTTTTTTGGACCGGAGGCAAATAGTTTTGCGTCAAAGGTGATAGTTTCGCCTGGTTTGGCAAGGACCTTGACCGCTTCGCGCAAGGAACCGGGTAGTGGGCTGGAGGGGTTAGGGCCATCTTCCAAAGTTGTGACCAACGCAGGCACCACGCGCTCTTCCAGGCCTTCGAGAGCGAGTATGGCTCGGTTTTTCTTGCGGGGTGCTGATGCTTCCTTTTTCCAGTCGGTGAACTTCGGCCGGGATGAAAACCACTTGTTTGTCCAGGCACCCATTTTCAGCCCCTTGCAAATTATCAGGACAGGTCAATCCGGCATTTGGACCGGTGAAAACCTTTTGACGCCTGAATCCCCTGCCCATTTCAAAAACAATCAGTGGTCAGCAGAAGACAAGCATCCTTCAGCAGGTGAAACCACCCGCTTGAGCCAAATCATCCATTAGCCCCAACAAGCTAAACGAAGGGTCAACGAAGATTGGGCCAATGAATGTTAGGGACGACAGAACCCGTAAAAAAGTTCTTTTACGCTATTGGCTACCCATTTTTACACTTTCAGAAAATGAAAAAGCCAATTTTTCCGGTTGTTATGCAGCTGAAATATCTTTAAACTATTTTAAATTCTAAAAATGCAAAACAATGTTTAAATCGCCTACTTAAGAAAAAAAGTGCCAAAATTTTCAAAAAAGGCAGTCTGGTTGTTTTTTTTAGTCCAGATGAGTGCTTTTGGGCCCTATTTTGGCCTGTTTTGTTTTTTCAGAAAAAATCTTTTATTTTTTTGGCCCCTTTTTATAGCTTTGTTCGATTTTAAAATTGTTGATTTATTATTCTTGGAACATGCTCGTGAATCCCTTCAAAACATCTAGCGGTGTGCGCAGGATCTTGGTGCGGGTTCAGGAGGGGGATTTTGAGGCAGTCAATCTGCTGTTTTCCAAATGCCTGTGGCGGGTTAGGCAACTGGCCCATCGGATGTTTGTGGCCCACAAAAGCCTCCACCATTTTGAGCAAAGCGACGATTTGCTGCAGGAAACCTTGATCCGGCTGCACAACGCCGTGGTGAAGTTGAAGCCCGACACGACCCGAGCCTTTATGGCTTTGGCCCTCCAACATGCGCGATGGGCATTGCGGGACTTGGCTAGGGACATGCGCCGGAGGAAGGAAATTTACCCCTTGGGTAACCTGGGTTCGAAAATACCCGACCTTCAGGTTCCATCAGGGGAGCCGGAGGATCTGTTGGATTGGGAACTATTTCATCAGCAAGCTGAAAGACTGCACCGTGAGGAGCGGGAGGTGTTTGAGGCTAGATTCTACGGTGGCCTAACTTTTGAGGAAACCG
>Ga0255182_1000981_pt1 | contig 16394 bp, 21 predicted proteins | sample Atl_UVDOM_RepA_8_FD_188420 | JGI IMG/M metagenome (GOLD analysis project Ga0255182, IMG submission 188420) | Freshwater microbial communities from Altamaha River, Georgia, United States - Atl_UVDOM_RepA_8d | ecosystem: Environmental > Aquatic > Freshwater > River | place: USA: Georgia...
CCCCACAAGGGGCGCCGCCGCCGCTAAGGTCAACGGCACAACCTATGGAGGTAGGACAATGAACCCGATTGGCATTGTTGCCATGTGTATGGCAGGATTGCTCGGCGCAGCCGGGCTTTGGTCAACGAACGAACTAGATCTGACGGGACCCCAGGCGGTGTCCTCGACGGTGTATCCGCAACCTGTCGAGGCACTGCCTGCCCCCACCACAACTGTGCCCTACAGCGGCCCAGGATGCACCGAATACGCGCCCGAGGCGCTCGCAGCAGGCTTCACGCCAGCCGAATTGCCCATCATCCTGACCATCATTGAGCTGGAATCAATGTGCCTGCCCCATGTGGTCGGCGACAATGGCTTCAGCTATGGACTGGCTCAAATCCATGCCCCGTCGTGGGTACGACCCAACCGCTGGAATCCGCAGGGCTACTTGCGGGCCCGTGGGCTGATCGACGCTGAGGACGAGCTTTTGAACCCCGCCATCAATTTGCAAGCCGCATGGTGGGTGTACGTTGAGGGTGGCTGGGAACAGTGGTCAACATACAACCGTGCCTTGGAGGTACTGCAATGAGAACAGCCCTACTGATCTGCGCTGGGGTCATCCTCGGATGGTGGGCGCATCACACGCAACTCAAATACGAGTCAAACAAACGGCAACGCGAGTTTGATGAGGCGTTTGCTAGATTGCGTCACGCAACGGGCAAAGCCCGAAAGGACGGCAGCGCATGAATTTTGACGAAGCAGCAGCGATCGTGCACCCAATTGTGGGCGCAGACTTCGACGCCGCATACAAGGCATACCAGCTCACCAACGGGCCACGCCAACACACCTACGGCCACCCGCTCGATGACTACACCCGCGTGTCAGAGATTTTTAAGGCCATCACCGGGCATGAGCTTGACGCCATTGACTGTCAATTCATGATGCTGTCGGTCAAACTGGCACGCCTGTATCACAACATCAAAACCGCGCGCGTACTGCACCGCGACAGCCTGATCGACGCCCAGGGATACCTGAACACCATTGACAAAACCTGGAAAGCACAAGGTGGCGCCATTGAGTAGCGCAGCCAAACGCAAAGGCAACGCCGCAGAGCTCGCAGTCGTCCAATGGCTACGCGAAAAGGGCTACCAAGCCCAACGCAACCGCGCAGGCTGGACAAACGACCAAGGTGACGTTGACGCCATCAACGGCGTTGTCATTGAGGTCAAGAATCGTCAGCAGCACAACTGGTCTGGCTACTTTGAGCAGCTTGGCCGACAGATGAAAGAAAAACAGGCATACACCGGGGTAGTAATCTGCAAACGAGCAGGCCAATCCAACCCTGGACAATGGCTGGCAGTCATGCCCGCCGACCTGTGGCTAGAACTCATACAACTCCTGGAGGAAACAACAGATGGCATTCAAGCTTGACGAATACGAACCAGTAGCAGCCCGACTCGACCGCTGGCTAAAGCAAGAACACGCGGCAACCCCCCGCGTCATCACCCACCTTGTGCACTACACCGACACCCGTTGCGTGTTTCGTGCCGAACTGTACGAAGGTGACGTGCTCATGGCTACCGGGTGGGCTGAGGAAACCCGCGGTGAGGGCATGGTCAACAAAACAAGCCATCTGGAGAATTGTGAGAGCTCGTCTGTGGGTCGCGCGTTGGCTAACGCTGGCTTGTCGGGCTCAGATCACACCAAACGTCCCAGCCGCGAGGAAATGACCAAGGTTGCCCGCAACACGCAAGGCGAGCCTGCTGAGGACCCGTTTGCCGCGTCCTTGAGCCCGCAGTACGACGAGCCGCGCAACCCAGGCAAAGCCTCTGACAAGCAGGTGGGCATGATACGTGCCCTGGCGCGTTCTCAAGGCTTGCAGCCAGGCGCCCCTGTCATTGACGCCATCAGCACCATCCTGGGCCGCAAGATTGGCCTGCTGACTGACCTGACGAAGGCTGACGCATCCAAGGTCATTGACGCCTGGAAGGGCTCATGAGCCACGCTGACCGTCCCCCTAGACGCAACGCTTTCCCTGGCGTGTGTCGCTGCGGGAAAGAAGTAGCTGCTGGCTGGGGCTGGGTATGGAAGGGTGGCGTGTATTGTGCCCACCCTAAAACCCCAGGAGTGTGCCCAAGGCAATGACGCTCACTGTTGGCTCACTGTTCAGTGGCATTGGCGGCCTCGACCTAGGGCTCGAACGTGCCGGCATGAAAGTCATTTGGCAATCAGAAATTGACCCTTACTGCTGCAAGGTACTACGCAAACATTGGCCCGAGGTGCCCAATCATGGCAACATCAAAGAAATTGACTGGCAAACAGTTGAGCGACCTGACGTCATCTGCGGCGGATACCCCTGCCAGCCGTTCAGCCAAGCCGGCAAAAGGCAAGGCGAAAACGACCCGCGCCACCTCTGGCCATGGGTACGAGAAGCCATTAGCGCTTTACGACCCAAATACGCAATCCTGGAAAACGTACGAGGCCACCTCAGCCTCGGGTTCCAAACCGTACTTGGGGAAATGGCCTCCATCGGGTATGACGCTCGATGGGATTGCATACCAGCTGCCGCCCTCGGCGCCCCGCACCTCCGCGACCGCCTATTCATTGTCGCTCGGCCATCAAGGTCCAAACAGCCAGGGATTATGGCCGACGGCGACAACGCAAGATCATGGGACGCGCTATGCACAAGGTGGGATGCCCCTTGGCATGGCAGTGCGTTTGTGGCCAACTCCAACGACTCAAGAAGTGGAGCACCCAAATGCCAAATGGAATCAAAACAATCGGCGAATTGCAGCAAACGGGAACACTCATTCGATGAACCTTGCGGATGCCGTCAAACTGACCAATCCTGGCGCCACTGGGAAACTGAACCCCACGTGGGTCGAGTGGCTAATGGGATTCCCCATCGGGTGGACAGACTGCGAGGACTAGGCAACGCCGTCGTCCCTCAGGTCGCCGAATACATTGGCAGGCTCATTACACAACTGAACTAACCCGTAAGGGCGCAACCCCAGCGTGACACGGGGTGCCGGTGTGAACCCGCCGCGTCTAACAGACGTGAGTTAGGCCGTTAGAGAGCCGGGGTGGTCCCATGCACTGAAACGAGGGTGTGGGCTAGTGTGATTCGAGCGATAATCGGACGGGAGGAGCCCGGGCGCGTTATGCCCATCGAGCACTCACGCATTCACAGTACGAGCAAGGCGCAACGCGCCGCGCTAGTGGGGAGCGCGAGGGGAATCCCCTCGCAACTAACCTAAACCTCATGGCAGCCAAGAAAAAACGGGGGGCGGGTAGAACAGCCGACGCCACCTACAGAAAACACCGGGCCACCCTCCTGAAAGACGGGCCCCTATGCCACTGGTGCAACCGGGCACCAGCAACAGAAGCAGACCACCTCATCCCTTTTGCAGCAGGTGGAGGTAGCGAGCTCGAAAACCTGGTGCCGTCTTGTAAACCGTGCAATGCTCGACGAGGCGCGAACTACAAAGCAGCCAGGGAGCGACGCAACCAACAAAACCCAGGCGGGGTGCCTCGCAAACCCAAGCCACGCAAGCCTGAGCCAAAAGTTTTTTTTGAAACAGGGACCCAATTGCCCCCGCGCCCATCGTTGTCTTTATCCAAAGGGAAAGAAACGCGCAAGAAAGGGAAGGGTCATGATTTGCCGCGATTGGAAACGATCGTGGCGGATGCTGCTGGTTCGTATGGGCCCGAAGTTGCTGAGTGGGCTTCTAAGTACCTAAACATTGAGCTCATGCCTTGGCAGCGCCGGGTGCTTGACGCACAGCTGTCGTATGACGTTGACGGTCGTTTTCTCAATCAAGTTTCGCTCGTTTCGGTTGCTCGACAGAACGGCAAAACCGCAGCCTTGAAGGCTTTGGTCGGTTGGTGGCTGACCAGGTTGTGGGATGAGCCGCAGGTCATCCTCACTACGGCTCACCGTCTCGATTTGGCGTGCGCGCTGTTTCAGGATTTGGCGCCCGTGCTGGAAGCGTCGTTTGGGCTGTCTAAGCACGACATTGTGTGGGCTTATGGCCGCAATCAAATCAAGGTTGGGCCAAACAAGTGGATTGTGCGTGCCGCCAAACCCTCAGCTGGGCACGGCCTTTCCTGCGACCTGATTATCGTTGACGAGCTGTTCGGGGTGGACACCGAAACCCTTGACATTGGACTTAGGCCAACCCAACGCGCCCGTAACAACCCGCTGCTGTCTATGTGGTCAACCGCAGGAACCGAGGAATCGGTGGCAATGTTGAAATGGCGTGAGGAAGCCTTGCGTGCGATCGACACCGGGGACAAGCCGCCGCTGTATTTGGCCGAATACTCACCGCCGCCAGAGCTCGACCCGATGACCCCTGAGGCTTGGGAATACGCCAACCCGGCACTCGGCCACACGCTCAGCATCGACACGCTGGAAGCTGAATCACACGCCCCGAACAGGGCTGGATTCTTGCGTAGCTCAGTGAACCTATGGGTGCAAACGGAAACAGGTTGGCTGTCACCGGGGCTTTGGAAAGAGCGTGCCACCCATTTGCCACCATTACCAGGCGGCGTGCTCGCTGTCGAGGTCAGCGTTGACGACGGCCGCTACTGCGCCGTGCGCTGCAACTACAACGCCGAAAACGTGCTCACCGCAACAGTGGCTTTCATGTGCGACACCATTACGGCAGTATGGGACAATGTCAAACAACAGCGTGCCGCTAATCCGAATCTCACGGTGGCAATTACTCCAACTCTTGACGTGCATTGCCCTAGCGACCTGGCTCGCTCGCGCCTCATTGTGGGCTACCGCGAAATCACAACGTTCACTAGCGCGGTACGTCAAGCCATCGCCGAAAACAAACTCCAACACACAGGAGAAACGATGCTCGCCGAGCACGTGGGCAGAGCTGTCGCCGTGCGAACACCGGGCGCTATCGCGCTTTCCTCGACCAAGTCACCGGGGCCTATTGAACTAGCTCGCTGTCTAGTGTGGGCTGCGGGGCTGATGTCTAAGCCGCGACCCAATGTGACACGGCCCGCGATCGCATTCGTCCGAGCGAACGCCTAGGCTTGACGCATCATGGGCATTTTCTCGGGCCTCCAGACCAGCAAGATTGCACCGCACGCCGCTGTGGGTGCAGCTGTCGGCGCAGCAGGCAACCCCAACGTCGGCAACTTCATGACTTACATGACGGGCTTTGACCGTCTGCAAGCCATCAACATTCCCACCATTAGCCGGGCCCGCGACCTTATCTGCTCGATGGTTGGCGCGCTCACGATCAAACAGTACTCATGGCAATGGGATGCGACCGAGCAAGAGTACGAAAAAATGTATTTGCCTGATGACATTTGGTTTGACCAGCCTGACCCGAACGTCACCCGCAACTTCATCCTTAGCTGGACGACCGACGACCTGATCTTTTACGGCCGCGCGTTTTGGGTTGTGACCAAACGTTTCGGCAACGGTTTCCCTGCCGAGTTCACGTGGATTCCTGCCGCCGACGTACAGACCCGCGACCAGGCAGGCCCGCAATGGTTTGGCCCGTCACGCCAAGTCACGTTTAACGGCCTTGACCTCGACACACGCGACGTTATTCAATTCATCAGCCCAATTCAAGGCTTGCTGTCCATGGGTGCACGCGCCATCCGCACAGCCCGCAACCTTGACGAATCCGCTGAACGTTTTGCCCGCAATCAGATTCCCAGCGGCGTACTGCGCCAGGTTGATGGTGAACCGATGAGCTCAGAGGAACTTGCCAACATGGCTGCCGCTTTTGCTGACGCCCGCGAAGCCAACGCCATTGCCGCGCTGAATCAGTTCGTCACGTTTGAGCCGCAGTACATCGACCCGTCCAAAATGCAGTCGGTGGAATCACGTGAACATCAGGCGCTGGAAATGGCACGCATCGCCAACATCCCGCCGTACCTGGTCGGCATCAACACCAGCTCGATGACCTATGCCAACGCCCAGCAGGCCCGTCAAGACCTGTATCTCTTTGGCGCCAAACCGTTCGTGGACGCGATTGAGCAGACGCTTAGCATGAATAACGTGACGCCCCGCGGGCGCTACATCGAACTAGACGTGAAATCGTACTTGGAGGAAAACGACATGGCCGGGGACGAAGGAAACGCTGCCCCCGAGTCCCCGGCCAGCAGAACTCCCGAAAGGATGGATGACTAATGCTGAAGCTCACCGCCAGCAACACCTTTGTGACCGCCGAGGAAGGCGAAACGCCGCGCTTAATCAGCGGCATCGCCGTACCGTGGAACGTTGAAGCGACCGTCTCGGACGGCACCCGCGTCAAGTTCCTGCCCGGCTCTCTCCCTGTCAAAGGCAAGGCGCCTAAGCTGCTTAAATACCATGACTCAACCCAGCCGGTAGGCGTCGTCACTGGGCGCATGGATTCCGAGGCGGGCATGTTGTTTACGGCCAAGATCAGCAAAACCCGCGACGGCGACGACGTCGTTGAGCTCATCAAGGACGGCGCGATCGACGCCGTTTCGGTTGGGGTAAACCCGATTGACGCCTCGTACGACGAGGACGGCACCCTCGTGGTTGCTAAAGGCGAGTGGATGGAACTATCGTTGGTAACAGCACCAGCGTTCGCCGGGGCACAGATCACCGAGGTTGCAGCGGCCGAGGGCACACAACAGGAGACCGCACAAGTGGAAGCAATCAAGGACGTCCAGATCGAAAGCGCGGCAGCTGTGTCAGCTCAGCCGCAGACCGTGTCGGCACCTATTTGGGCCGAGGCAAAGAAGTCGTTCAAGCTTCCTTCGCCGACCGAGTACATGGCCTCGTTTGTGCGCGGTGGCGCTGACTTCGCTCAGCTCAACGCCAACATCAAGGCTGCCGCTCCCGACATCACGACCGCTGACACGCCCGGCATCCTGCCCGAGCAGATCGTCGGCCCGGTGTACGACGGCCTCAACGCGATTCGCCCGTTCGTTTCGGCGATCGGCGTGCGTGCGATGCCGCAGAGCGGTGCCACGTTCCGTCGCCCCAAGATCACGACCCGTCCGGTCGTGACGCAGCAGCCGACGGGCCAGCTCAACCCGCTTGACCCTTCGACGGTCGGCGTGTCCAACACGGACATCAGCAAGCTCACGTTCGGCACGTACGTCACGCTGTCCGAGCAGGACTTGGACTGGACTGACCCGAACAGCCTCGCGATTGTCCTCGACCAGCTCGCGATTGCCTACGGTCAGGCGACCGACAACTACGCCGTTGACACCATGGTGTCGGGCGTGACCCAGTTTGAGACGCTGAACGCTTTCGACGGCAAGGACATCGTCGAAGCGATCTACGGCGCCGCGTACCAAATCAGCAACAGCTCGAACTACCTGCCGACGCATTACTTCGTGGCGCCGATTGTTTGGGCCAAGCTCGGTATGGCCGTTGACAACGCTGACCGCCCGGTGTTCCCCTTCGTCGGCTCAACGAACTTGATCGGCCAGAACGCCGCAGGTTCGCAGTCGGCCACGTCGTGGAACGGCAACCCGCTCGGCCTGTCGCTTGTCGTTGACAAGAACATGGCCGGTGGCACGGGCTCGGGCAACCTGTTCGGCGTCGTCGGTCACGCAGCTGGCCCCGCCGCTGGCTTCGAGTTCTACGAACAGCAGAAGGGCGCAATCAGCATCGACGTTCCCTCGACGCTTGGACGCACGATCGCCTTCCGTGGCTACGCAGCCGCGTTCATGGCCGATGCGACCAAGTTCGTCAAGGTTCTCGTCGCCTAACTAAGACCTCCTCCAAGGCTGCTAACGATGGCTGCGTTGACCGTCACCCATAAACAGGTGACGCAAAACGTGGCCATCGTTCAGCTTTTACAGGAGCATCAGCTACAGATCGGCCAGTCGTTCACCCTGTCCGGGATGGGGGCGCCTTGGAATGGCACCTTTGTCGTCACTGGACTTCCGAACTATGAGCTCATTGACCTCAGTGACCAGGGTGACCCGATCTACAACATTGACGGCCCGATAATTCTCGGGCAAGTTCAATTTGCGCTGACCACCGCCGACGTCATCCGCCAAGCCACCACCGGGACGCTGACCTACACCATCACGTGCACCTGGGCCAGCTTGGCCAACCTGGAGGACTACCTCGGCATCACATTTACCAACCCGAGCACCGACTACGACCGCGCCACGTTTGCAGTCAACGCAGCCAACGCATTTGCGTACCGTCGCCGTCAAGAGTCGGGCTACTTTGACGCCAGCGTCAGCACCGCGCCCAGCAGCGATGTGCTGCTTGGGACGATCAGCTATGCGGCGGCCTTGTACAGGGAAGCTGGCTCGATCGACCAGTTCGCTTCCTTCGACCCCCTTGCCACAGGCGCCCCCGTTGGTGGCAGCTTCGGTCAAATCCTGCGCCTTCTGGGCTGCAACCGTCCCCAGGTGGCGTAATGCCCCTCGACAACCTTTTCAACGAGGGCTACGACGACCTCGTAGCGGGGCTTAGCCAGGCCACGGGGCTGACAATTGTTGACGACCCGCGCAATATCAATCCGCCGTGCATCCTGCTTCAGGCACCGTCGTTTCGTATGCACAGCAACGTGGTCGCCGAAATGCAGTTCAGCCTGACCGTGATCGGCGTAGGGCCAGGCAACCGCAACGCCTTGGTCAGCTTGCTCAGCCTTGCCGATCAAATCCGTGAAGCACAGCTTGGGCTCATGGAAGGCCGCCCGGTCATTCAAACGGTCGGCGGCGCCGAATACCCTGCATATGAACTGACATTGAGCACCAAGGTTGCACCTTGACGCTTAGACTAGGATTGGCTTGCAGCGGCCGTCACCGATAAGGAGCATTACGCATGGCAACTACGACCTACCTTGCAAACCCGACGATTACGGTCAACACCAAGTCTTTGACGGACCAGTGCAAGTCGGTCGTTCTTACCAAGGCCCAGGAGGCCCTGGAAACGACCGCGTTCGGCTCAACGAACCGCACCTACACCGGCGGCCTCAAGAACCACACGCTCACCGCCACCTTCCTCATGGCGTACGGCACAGACGAAACCTGGGACACGCTGACCAGCCTCGTCGGCTCCGTCACCACGGTCGTCGTCGCCGCAGGCGGCAAGAACTTCAACCTCGGCAACACGTACCTCGAATCGCTCGACGTCGTCAACGCCAACCTCGGCGAACTGTCGGAAGTCGAAGTCACCTTCACCGGTGGCGATCTGACCGAGTCGTGACATGAAACTAAAACTTCAGGTGGCGTACTTGCAGCCCGACGGCAAGCAAGTTGAAGAAACAATCGAAACCACGATCGCAACCGTTGCCGCGTGGGAACGCAAGTTCCGCAAAAAGATCACCGACATTCAGGGCGGCATCGGCATCGACGACCTCATGTTCATGGCTTGGCATCGCCTGACCGCGACCAAGAAAGAAAACCGCGACTACGACACCTGGCTTGAGTCAGTGCAGAACTACCAGGTGCCGGACGTGGAGGCGTCAAACCCTACGGAAGCGGCAGCCTCAGACGCCAGCTAGCGGATTTGCTGCTGGCAACTGGGTACTGGCCGCCAGACGTAGAGTTCGATTGGAATGACCTGGCCACTGTTCACCTGTTAGCAAAGAAAGCGAACAAACGATGACCGTCAATGCGACGATCGAAATTGCGGGCATCAAAGACGCATTGCGAGTATTAAATGGAATTGATAAATCGGCTCGCCGCGATTTGACTAAACGATACAAAAAAGTTGTTGAACATATTGTAAAAGCAATTGGCGCCGCAATACCCAAAGAGGCTCCTTTGTCTGGTTTTGATCGCAAATGGGACCCAAGCAGTAAAAGACCAGTAGCACGCAGCACATTTCGCAGGGATATTGTTACCGGGGTATTGGCTGAACGTCGGCGCCGGGAAGGCGCTAACGCGATTTTGCCTTATCAATTTAATGAAAGACAAGTCGTTGCTGGAGTCAGCGGAAAGCGCCCGCGTCGCCATAGCGCGGGATTTATGACACATTTAGCCACGTTTTACATCCGCACAAACAGTAAATCCGCAGAGTTGTTTGATATGGCAGGTAAAGCTGGCGGCACAACTATTGCTGGTCAGCGCATGATTAGTTCGCTGACCGCGATGTATGGCAAACCGTCGCGTGTTATTTGGCCAACATATGAAAAAAACGCCAACACTGTCGAGGACGCCATTCAAGATATCGTGAATGACTTAATGCGGCGCGTAAATAAAGAAATGAGCTGAAATGGCTGTCACAATCCCTATCGTTAGCGAGTTTGACGGTCAGGGGATCAACCGCGCAATTCAAGAATTCAAGCAACTTGAAACGATGGGCGAAAAGGCTCAATTCGCGCTCAAGAAGTCGTTTGTGCCGGCTGTGGCGGTGCTCGGTGGCTTGACCGCGGCAGCTGTGCCCGCAGTGCAAGCAGCCAGCGACCTCAACGAAACGATTAGCAAAACCAGCGTCATCTTCGGCGATGCCGACGACGCCATCTTCCAGTTTGCCGACAATGCCGCCCAGGCGCTTGGACAGACCCGGCAGCAGGCGCTCGACGCGGCAGCCACCTTCGGCACGTTCGGCAAAGCCGCAGGTTTGACCGGGTCCGAACTAGCCACGTTCAGCACCGACTTTACAAAGCTCGCATCAGACCTCGCATCGTTCAACAACACAAGCCCTGAGGAAGCCGTCGTCGCGCTCGGTGCCGCGTTGCGCGGCGAATCCGAACCCATGCGCCGTTTCGGTGTCCTGCTGTCAGCTGACGCGGTCGCCGCTAAAGCCCTGTCAATGGGTCTGGTCACCGCGACGGTGGACATGGACAAAGTCAACATTGCGACCCAGAAGGCTGACATTGCGTTTCAGAAGCACACGGAAACGGTCAACAAGTTTGGTGAAGGCTCAATCGAGGCCGCCAAGACAGCGCTGGCGCTTGAGCAGGCCGAGAGTCGGCTGGCATCAGCTGTTGAAGGAACAAATGACAAGCTCAGCGCCTCAGCCAAAACGCTTGCCACCCAGGCGCTCATCATGGAAGCCACCAAGGACGCTCAAGGCGACTTCGCGCGCACAAGCGACGGTCTGGCCAACAGTCAGCGCATCCTGACCGCGCAGGTGAAAGATTTGCAGGCTGAGTTGGGCGCGGTGCTGCTGCCAATCGTTGAGGCTGGCGTCAAGCTGCTGTCACAGTTCACCGGGGCAATGTCGGCCAACAAAGACATTGCCATCATTGCGATCAGCGTCATCGGCGGGCTGGCCGCGGCGATCGTCGCCGCTAACGTTGCCATGAAGGTTTACGAGGCAACGCTTGTCGCGGTAAAAGTTGCTCAGACGGTGCTCAATTTTGTGATGAGCGCCAACCCGATCGGCTTGGTCATCATCGCCATTGCCGCGCTGGTTGCCGCGTTTGTGGTGCTGGAAAAGAAGTTTGGCATTGTTTCAGGCGCGGTGCAGTTCCTGGGCGAACAGTTTTACAAGTGGATCATCAACCCGCTGAAAACGATTATTGATCTGGCAGGCAAGGCAGCTAGCGCGGTCGGCAAGATCGCTGGCGGCATCGGTGGCGCCATTAGCGCCGTCATCCCTGGCCTCGCCGAAGGTGGCATTGTGACCAGCCCTACGCTGGCCATGATCGGCGAAGGCGGCGAACCCGAAGCCGTTATACCGCTGTCGCAGCTCAGCCGTTTCGGTGGTGGAGGCACCAACATCACGATCAATAGCACCGTCGCCGACGAGCGACTTGGTGACGTCATCGTGAACGCCTTGCGCCAATACAACCGTCGCAGCGGCCCGATCAACGTCGCGGTGGCCTGATGCCTGCCGCAGTAGTCCAATCAGGCACCTACACCGTTGAGCTCGACACGGGCTGGGATGTAGGCAGCTTCCGATTGGACGACACGCTCAAAGGCGTCCTCGATAACACGACCTACCTGCTTGGCCCAACCACCCAGTACGCCGACATCACGGAATACGTCACCGCGGTGCAATACAAGCGCGGCCGGCAGAAGCCCGACGACCAGTTCGGTGCAGGAACGCTTACGTTTGTGATGCGTGACGAAACAGGCATCCTGGGGCCTTACGACTCCAGCAGCCCCTACTACGACCCCAACAGCAACCAGCCTGGTCTCGCACCAATGCGCCGCGTGCGGTTTAGCCGCGGCAACGAATACCTGTTCATAGGCACCGTAATCGCTTACGACTACAACTTTGAGCTTGCAGGCCCCAACATTGTCACGGTCAACTGCGCCGACGACTTTTACAAGCTCGCCCAGGCATACCTTGACGAATGGAACGTGACTGTTGAGACGACGAGCCAGCGCGTCGCCAGCCTGCTCGCCCTGCCCGAGGTCGATTACACCGGCAGTACATCGATCGAAGCCTCCAGCGTCGCCCTTGGGCATGACAGCGCCTACACCGTCCAGGACGGCACCAACGCACTGCAATACCTTGGCCAGATTCAGGAAGCCGAACAGGGCCGCATATTTATGTCCCGCGACGGCGTTTTGACCTTTCAAAAACGGATTGGCACGACGCTGAGTAATCCGGTCATCACGTTTGACGACAACGGTAATACTCCCTACGACGGGCTGACCGTTGAGTTTGATGCCGACAACGTGGTGAACCGAGCCCAGGTCATTGACCTCACTGGGGCAACAGCGACCGCGAACGACCTGGCATCGCAGGCCAAATATTTTATTCAGACCAAATCAATCCAAGGCAGCCTGCTGGACAGCAGCGAAATACAGGCCCTGGCCGATTATCTGATCGTTGCCGAGCCTGAGCCGCGATTTACCGCGGTACAAACTCGTTTTGCAATGCTGTCCAGCCTTGAGCGTGACGCGGTGGCCACGATCGACATTGGCGACACTATTGCTGTGCAAAAGGTCATTCCCGGGCTAAACACCAGCCAGGCCGAGGAACTCAGTATTGAAGGCATTGAAGCCAATATTGACTTCCAGTCAGGCCACCGGGTCACGCTGTACACCAGCCCGACAACGATCGTCTACCAGCTGATCCTTGACGATCCGACTTACGGAGTGCTTGACGCGCTGAACGTCCTAGGATAGGAGCACCATGGGAGCCAACGCACAAACTACCGTCCCAACATTTAGCACCGGGGCTGTCCTGACGGCCGCCCAGATGAACCAGTCGGCACGTACTGGCGTGCCCGTTTTTGCCAACACCACTGACCGCGATGCAGCGTTCGGCGGCTCGGGCGAAAAAACGCTTGCCGAAGGTCAATTGTGTTATTTGGAATCTACTGACGTGGTGCAATATTACAACGGAAGCACCTGGGCGACGGTCGGGCCGACAAATGCCGCAGGTGTTGTGCGTGTTGGCGGCGGCACGTTGTCTGGCACGGCAACTAATTTCCAGTCAGTTTTCAGCGCTACCTACGCAACATATCAAATCGTGATCAGCGGTATTACTGGTTCCGATGACAACATCAACGTAAAACTGCTTTCAGGGGCGACCGCAATTGTCACTGGCTACGGTGGGGCTCGATACAACGTAAATGACGCAGGCACGGCAACCGTTACTGCGTCGGGATCAACATTGTGGGAACGCGTTGGATACGCCGGGAGCAATCAGGGTGCAGCAGTAATTATTTGGGTTAGCAACCCGTTTTTGGCTTGTCAAACAATGATTCATAGCTGGTTTGCATACGACAACGCGCAAGGCTGGTTTGCTGGCAACAACACAAACGCAACGTCCTACGACGGCATCAGGTTTGAGCACAGCACCTTTAGCGCTGGCACTGTCAACATTTACGGCTATTCATTGAGCTGAGGTATTTATGAGCGATTACACAGTCCGTATTCATGACGGCGACACCGTCAAAGACATTGCAATGCCAGCCGACGAAATCGAACAGTACGAAGCTGACGCCAAGCGAGCGGCCGCCGCAGCCAAAGCCGCGGCCGCCAAAGAAGCCGCAAAAAAGTCAGCTGTCGCCAAGCTTGCTGCGCTCGGTCTAAGCGAAGACGAAGCAAAGGCGTTGCTGGGTGTCTGAGGAAATCAAATGCCTTTTGGGAAGCTGGTTGCGCGCATTCGTCGCAGGCGCCGCCGCGCTCGCTATGAGCGGGAACTGGCAGCTCGACGACGTACTAAAAGCCGGGCTGGCAGCAATGCTCCCCGTGATGTACAACTGGGCTAATCCGAACGATAAGCGGTATGGCCGCAAATAGATTGCCCATTCGCCCCGTGCGAATGCCAGCCGACTTGGCAAATCAAAAGAACGGGCTGCTAGAACCAGGGCTACTGCGCACTGTGCGCCCCTACGGACAGCTGCACAGGCTCGCCGCTGACGCCTACGAAGCTCTCAGAGAAGCCGCGAGGCCGTTTGGCGATCAAGTGCGCCCGATCAAGCCCACGAGCAGCCTGGACACTTACAGGCCCCTGTCGGCGCAAGAACGGGTGTTTTACGCTCGATACACCACCGAGTACCAGCCGAAGCCCAAATCGGTACGAACGTACAAAAGCCAAGTTTGGTATCTGCGCAGCAACAACTTGGCACCCGTCGCCACACCCGGCACGTCGTTCCATGGTTGGGGCCTAGCCGTCGACATTTGGAATGCGTCAGGCAAACGCTTGGAGTGGCTACTCGAACACGCACCGCACTACGGCTTTAGCTGGGAGCTCCAGTCAGAGCCGTGGCACATTCGCTACGTTGTAGGGGACAAAGTACCCCCCGCAGTGCAGCGCTGGAAGGACAGCCATGCCAACGGAAGTGATCGTCGCCCTAATTAGTACCGGGGGAGTCATCACCGCCGCTGTCCTACCGGCTTGGCTGATCCACAAACTGCGCCGCGAGAATTCCACCGATCACGCCACCGTTATGACTATGCTGAGGCGTATCGAGCAAAAGCTCGCTAAACACTTGGAGGATCACGAAAATGGGCATTTTGGACGATTTGGCGCCAAAGCTGACAAAGACTCAAATCATTGAGTCATTCATTGCCAGCCAACCTGACGCCGACGAATGGCGACAGGTAATGGCAGACCCGAAATACCCGCACGCGGCAATCGCCCGTGAGCTGCTGAAGCGCGGATGCCCGCTCGGCACCGTCACGCAAGCCAACAACGCGGTGCACAAACTGCGGGCACAGTCATGAGCCTGCGCGACGACCTAGAGGAACTGGCAACGATTGAGGACCTGCGAGCCGCGCTAAAGCGAGCTCAGCAGCAGGTTCGCAAATACAAAGCCCAGTCAGACGAGATTGTTGAAGCGGTGTATCGTGCTGCGCTTGATGCTGGCAAAGCCACGCCACCCGGCAAACCACTAAACGTCAGCAAAGACAAGCGAAAAGGAAAAGCCGAGGTAGCGCTTATCCACGCAACTGATTGGCAACTTGGCAAGAAATCGGTGTCCTACGACGTCAAGACGTGCGCTCAGCGCATGGAACAGTTCATTGACAAGGTCGTGCAGATCACAGACATCCAGCGGGCTCACCATCCTGTGCGCGAATGCGTGTTGATGCTCGGTGGCGACATGGTAGAGGGCATCGACATTTTCCCTGGCCAAGCTTGGGAGATCGAGGCTCACCTGTTCGAGCAACTGTTTGAGACGTCACGCATCATTGAGCAAATGGTGTTGACGCTTGGGCAAAACTTTGAGAAGGTTCGCGTCGTCTGCGAATACGGCAATCACGGACGCATTGGCCGCTACGGGGTCAGCCCCAAGAGCGACAACATTGACTTGTTTGCATACCGGGTGGCCCGCGACCGTACCCGCGGCGTGTGGGCCGACTGGCAAATGTCCGAGGCCTGGTACCAGGTGTTTAGCATTGGCAAATACCGGGCTCTGCTGGTGCACGGCGACGAAGTCAAGAGCTTCGGCGGCAACACGCCTCTGTTCGGAATCATGCGCAAGGTCAACAGCTGGGCTGCGGGCGTTATTGAGCCGTTCACTGATTGCTACATGGGCCACTGGCATACCCCCCACAGCGCCACATTGGCCAACGGCGGCCGCGTGTTTGTCACAGGCAGCCCCGAATCACACAACGAATACGCCCGGGAATTCGTGGCCGCGACCAGCAAACCCAGCCAACGCCTGCACTTCATCGACCCCGAAAAGGGCCGTGTAGCGTCCGAGTACGTCGTATGGCTCGACTAGACAAACCCGTCCTTGTGATCTGGCATGACGCCTACGCGCGCGTCAACAATGAGTGGCTGGACAAAACGTCCCTTGATGACGAGCCTTGTGTTGTCCAAACCGTAGGCTGGCTGCTGGCCAGTGGGCCTAAGTCCAAGCACCTGACGGTGTACCAATCAGGCAGCCGCGAGGACAACGACGTAGACAATGTCATCAAAATTCCCCGGGGCATGGTCCAAAAGGTCATCCCGCTCCAAATCCCCCACAAGGGGCGCCGCCGCCGCTAAGGTCAACGGCACAACCTATGGAGGTAGGACAATGAACCCGATTGGCATTGTTGCCATGTGTATGGCAGGATTGCTCGGCGCAGCCGGGCTTTGGTCAACG
>Ga0255182_1000982_pt1 | contig 16394 bp, 14 predicted proteins | sample Atl_UVDOM_RepA_8_FD_188420 | JGI IMG/M metagenome (GOLD analysis project Ga0255182, IMG submission 188420) | Freshwater microbial communities from Altamaha River, Georgia, United States - Atl_UVDOM_RepA_8d | ecosystem: Environmental > Aquatic > Freshwater > River | place: USA: Georgia...
AGTTCGGGCGTAGGTTGGGCTGACGCAGGAAGCCCAACAGCGGGCGAAGCCAAAATGCCCTGCCTGCACCGTCACGGGCTCGAGGGTCGAATGGCCGCCGAGACCTCGGACACGGCGTGCCTGCCAGGGTCGCCGGCGTGCGTTGGGCTTCCTGCGTCAGCCCAACCTACTGACTGAAGCGACCCTCATCCGTCCGCGCGGCCGGCCTCGCCCGGAGCGGGGGAGGCGAGGCAGCTCAGAACGTCAACCGCAAGCCCAGCTGCGCGCCTATCCCCGGCGCGGGCACGCTGTCTTTCAGGAAAGACGTGTGCCGGCGCTGTTCCTCGTCGGCGAGATTGTGCCCGCGCGCGAAGAACTGCAGTTCACGCGCCTGCGGCAGGGGCAGCGCGTATTCGGCGTACACGCTGATGTCCGTGTAGCCATCGGTCGCCGTCTCCAGCGCCGAGACCTCGTCCTGCGGGCTGTAGCGCACGGCGGCGAAGCCGGCCGACCAGCGCGCGTGGCGCCAGTCGAGTCCCGTGCCGATGCGCAGGGGCGGGATGCGCGGCACGTTCGCGCCGTCGTCGAGTTCGGCGTCGACGCTGTCGAGCCAGGTGCGCCAGTCGAGCTGACCGTAAGGGCCATTCATCACCTCGAGCACGGATTCCAGCTCGAAGCCCCAGAAGCGCGCGTCGCGTTGCGTCTGCCGCACGAGCAGCAGCGCGTTGTCCTCGTCGACGATGAGCCCCGTGTCGGCGAAATCCACCTCGACGCGGTCGGCGATGCCGTCGCCGTTGGCGTCCTGTTCCTGCGCGAAGATGTAGTCCGACAGGTCGTTGTGGAAGACACCGGCCGACCAGCGCCAGCGGCCCTCCACGCGTTTCACGAACAGCTCGACGTTGGTCGAGACCTCGCTGTCGAGACCGGCGTTGCCGATTTCGAACGTGTTCGTCGCGAGGTGCGGGCCGTTCGCGAACAGCTCCTCGATCGCGGGCGCGCGCTCGGCGTTGGTGATCGTGCCGCCGAATTCATAGGCCGCCCCGAACGCATAGCTGAGGCCGCCGGAGACGGAGTAGACGTCGTGGGTGACTTCGCGCCGCGTGAACTCGTCCCTGGCCTGGTTGCTTTCGTAGCGCAGGCCGACGTCGGCGTGCAGCGGCCCGAAATCACGCTTCTCGACGACGAACAGTGCCCACGACTCCTGGGTCGAGCGCGGCACGAAGGCCTCCTCGCCGCGCGCGTCGAAGTCGCGATCCTGCAACTGCATGCCGATTGCGCCATCGATGCCGAGCCACTGCTCGTGCAGCACTTCGAGGCGTCCTTCCCATTCGTTGTTGATCAGGCGCGTGCCGACCTGGCCGCCGGGCTCGATTTCCTGGTGCGTGTGATCGTTGAAGCCCCAGCGGGTGCGGATTTCACGCACGCCGGGCAGCGGCGAATCGAGTCCGCCCTTGACGTCGAAGCGGGTCTGGGCCTGGTCGATGCGCACGCCCTCGGCGGGCAAGGGCTCGGGTTCACCCGCTTCCCCGTGGTGGTGATGCCCGCCTGGGATGCCGTAGTCCCGGTCCAGCCGGCTGACGGAGAAACCCAGGAAGCCGCGCCCTGTGATGAACGACGCACCGCCGCTGTAATTGCCGTTTTCCATGTCGCTGTTGAACAGCGTGCCGGCGGGTTCGCCCGGGTCGGGTACGCGCTCGGCGTGGCCCGGAATTTCGTAATCGTGGGTGTCGAGGCGCAGGCCGTCGAAGTGCAGCGCGAGGTGGGAACCCACCGCCCCTTCGAGCCTGAAGGCGGCGGTGCGGCCGTCGTTGACGGTGTCGAACTGGCCGACGGCTTCGCCGTTCCAGCGTTCAGGCAGGACCGAGAGTATCCGGTCGTCGACGACGTTGACGAGGCCGCCGCTCGCCCCGCTGCCGTAGAGCAGGGTGGCCGGGCCACGGAAGATCTCGATTTGCCGCGACAGCAGCGGGTCGATGGCCACCGCGTGATCGGGGCTCAGGGACGAGACGTCCATGGTGCCGATGCCGTCCTGGAGCACCCGCACGCGGGCGCCGGAAAGGCCGCGAATGGTGGGGCGGCCGACCGTCGGTCCGAAGTCCGCGTTGTTGACGCCGAGCTGGTTGGAGACCGCCTCGCCGATGTTACGCAGGGACTGGCGCTGCAGCGCCTCCCCGCGCAGGACCGACACCGGCTGCGCGAGATGCGCGTCGGCACGGCCGAGCACGTCGGCGGTCACGATGACTTCTTCGGCAGGATGGGTTGTAGCGACCGGCTCGACGGTCTCCGCCGCGGCCTGGCCGCCGAGCGCCGCGAGCAGCGCGGCGCCTGCATGATGTTTACGCACGTTCGATTTCCTCGTTCCGCACACTGATTCGATGTACCGGCCACCAGGCCGGCTGACGATGAATCAGGCGAGGACGGGCGGGCCGCGTGCGCTGTGCTGCTTGTGCCGGCGAGGAAGGGGTACGCGTATTGCCGCGCACGGTGCGGGCGCCGCTGCGCGCGGCGCCGTCCACGCTGCCTGGGTCGATGCGAGCGCATTGCCGAAGCCGTGGGCCGCGTGGCAGGTGACACAGCTCGTTGCGTCCTGGTCCAGCGCATGCGCCGCCGAGTGCTCGTGCCACAGCGTGGCGGTCGTGACGACCAGCAGGACGACGGCGAGGAAGCCTCGCAGCGCCACGCGCCAGCCGCTGTCGCTCATGCCCCGCTCAGTGCGCATGGAAGACTCCGATCGTCAGCATGCCGGCGACGATCAGCAGCACCTGCGCCAGGGTCTCGCGCGGCTTGACGCCCCGGTGCAGGCTCGGGATCAGATCCGCAACCGCGATGTAGATGAAGCTCGCGGCGGTGAACGCGATCACGTGCGGCAGCCAGGGATTGATGACGTCGAGCTTCCACCAAGCGAGCAGTGCCCCGCCGACCATCGCGAGGCTCGCGATGCCGTTCCACACGAAGGTGCGCAGGCGCGAGAAGCCGCTTCTCAGCATGATCGCGAAGTCGCCCAGTTCCTGCGGGATTTCGTGGGTGACCATCGCAAGCCCGGTGATCACGCCCAGCTCGAAATCGGACACGAACACGACCGTCAGCAGCACACCGTCGAGAAAGTTGTGGAAGGTGTCGCCGAGCAGCACGAGCGGGCCGGCGGTGTGCTCGGCGTGCGTGGCGTGACCGTGGCCGTCGACGTGGTGGGCGTGGCGCCAGATCAGCGCCTTCTCGAGCACGAAGAATACGAAGATGCCGACGAGCACGGTCGTCAGTACCGCTTCGGTGCCACCCTCCCCCTGGTGTTCGAGGGCCTCCGGCAGGAGGTTCATGAACGCGGCGCCGAGCAGCGTACCGGTCGCGAAACTGATGAGATGGGCGACGGTGTGCTCGCGCAGCCGGGCGGGCAGCAACAGGTAGCCGGCGCCCGCGGCGAGGCTCAGGAAGGACCCGAGCAGCGTGAAGCCGAGGATCCAGTACAGTAGTATCGGGTCGGGTGAGGGCATTCGATGGCGTCGCGGTGAGCGTGCTGGGCCGGCTGCGTCCGGGCTGGGTCGTTGCGGCGATTATGTTAGATGATAACATCAAACACCAGTCGTACAGCCGGCGCCCCGCGCGCCGATCGCGAGGAGCAGAACCGCCATGCCAGCCGCCAGCGAAACAGCGAAAGTACTGCGTGGTTTCACCGCGGGCCGCCACGATCACCGGCGTTGCGTCGCCACCGCGCTCGACAAGGCCGACGCGGCCTGCACGGCCTCGGGCCGTCGCCTCACGCCGCTGCGGCGACGCGTGCTGGAGCTCGTCTGGGGCAGCCATACGCCGGTCAAGGCCTACGACCTGCTGGCGATCCTCGGCCGGGAGCGCCACCAGGCGGCGCCGCCCACGGTCTATCGTGCGCTCGATTTCCTGCAGGAGGCCGGCCTCGTGCATCGCATCGCGTCGATGAACGCGTTCGTCGGTTGTGGCGAGCCGGGGCTGGGCCACGCGGGACAGTTCCTGATCTGCTCCCGCTGCGGCACGGTCGCCGAACTCGACGAGCCCCTCCTGTCGCAGACCATCGCCGCGAGCGCCGCGCGGCTCGGCTTCGAAGTGCGGCGCGAGACGATCGAGATCGAAGGCCTGTGCGCGGACTGCCGCGGCGTGAAGCCGCGCGCGTCGCGCGGGGTATCCCGGTGAGTGCCGCGTTGCCGGAGTTCGAATTCCTCGCCCTCACGCTCGACGGCGGCGTGGCCCGCGTCGAGTTCAACCGGCCGGCGCGCGCGAACGCCCTCGGCATGCGGATGTGGCACGAACTCGGCGCCGCGATGCGCTGGGTCGACGCGAACCCGGCGGTGCGGGTGGCCGTCCTCTCCGGCCGCGGGCGGCACTTCACGGCCGGCATCGACCTGGGCTTCCTCGCCGAACTGCAGGGCGCGCTGGGCGCGTCGGGGCCCGGCCGCCGGGAGGAGGCGCTGCACCGGATCATCGTCGAGCTGCAGGCCACGGTGTCCGCGATCGAGCACTGTCGCAAGCCCGTGATCGCGGCGATCCAGGGCGCCTGTCTCGGGGGCGGCGTGGACATCGCCTGCGCCTGTGACCTGCGCTACGCGAGCGCCGACGCGCGCTTCTCGGTCAAGGAACTCGAACTCGCGATCGTCGCGGACCTGGGCACCCTGCAACGCCTGCCGCGCATCGTCGGTGACGGTGTCGCGCGGGAGCTCGTGTTCACCGCGCGCGAGTTCGGCGCGGCGGAAGCACTGCGCCTCGGTTTTCTCAGCGACGTGGCCGACGATGCCGCGGCGCTTGCAACGCGCGTGGATGCCGTCGCGCGCGGCATCGCCGCCCGCTCGCCGCTGGCCGTGCGCGGCGTAAAGGCGACGCTCAACTACGGTCGTGACCACGCCGTCGCCGAGGGGCTGGCGCAGGTCGCCGCGCTCAACGCCAGCCTCCTGCTCGCGCCGGACGTCACCGAAGCGGTCGCGGCCGCGCGCGACCAGCGGCCCGCGCAGTTTGACGACTGAAGCGCCCGCGTCGCCGCCTGTCCCGGTGATGGCGCCGCGCACGCTGCTGTGGCTGGTGGCGGCGTTCCTGAGCCTCCAGCCGCTGTCGACCGATCTTTACCTCGGTTCGCTGCCGCATCTCGCCCGCCATTTCGGCGTCCATGCGCCTGTCGCGCAGCTGACGCTGACTTTCTTCGTGACCGGGATCGGTTGCGCGCAACTGCTCGCGGGCCCTCTGTCCGACCGCTATGGCCGCCGTCCCGTGGCGCTCGGCGGCTGCGCCGTCTACCTGCTCGCCAGCCTGCTGTGCGCCGTGGCGCCGTCGATCGTGGTGCTGGTGATCTGCCGCCTGCTGCAGGCGGTGGGTTGCTGCTGCGTGCTGGTCGCCGCGCGCACGATCGTCCGCGACAGCCATGACCCCGCGGCCGGCGCCGCCGTGCTCGCGCGGGCCAGCAGCATCCTCGCGCTGGTGCCGCTGTTCGGTCCCGTGCTCGGCGGCTACCTGCAGGTCTGGTTCGGCTGGCGCGCCGCGTTCGTCATCCATGCCCTGTTCGCGCTCGTGCTGCTCGTGGTCAGCACGCGCGCCCTGCGCGAGACCCTGCACCGTCCCGACCGCCACGCCCTGCACCCGCTGCGGATGCTGGCTACCTATGCGGGTGTCGGTCGCTGTGCCGCGTTCTGGGTCTACGCGCTGCCGGGCGCGCTGACCTATGCCGCGATCTTCGTCTTCATCGCCGGTTCCTCGTTCGCGTTCATCGACGTGCTCGGCGTGCCGACCGAGCGCTACGGCCTGTGCTTCGCGGCCGGCGTCGGGGGTTACCTGTGCGGCACGCTGGCCTGCCGGCACCTGATCGCCCGCTTCGGGCTGCGCGGGGTGCTGAAGGTCGGCACCACGCTGACCGCGCTCGGCGGGGTGGGCCTGTGGGTGGGCGTGCACGCCGGCCATGCGCACTGGGCGCTGCTGCTGGGCGCGCAGTTCACGGTGATGGGTGCGCACGGGCTGAACCAGCCGTGCGCGCAGGCGGGTGTCGTCGCGCCTTTTGCCGACCGCGCGGGCGCCGCGGCCGGGCTGTTCGGCTTCCTGACCATGCTGACCGCGCTCGCGGTCGGCGGCGCGTTCGGCCTGCTGCACGAGGCGAGCCTCGTGCCGATCGCCACCATTGCCGCCGCGGTCGGGGTCCTCGCCCTGGCGAGCGCCTGGCTGCCGTGGGGCAGGGCAGTCGCCTGAGAGAAACGAAGCAAACGCTCAAGTCGGTTATACCGGGGCCGCTACTGCCGACATGGTCAGACTTCTCCCGGAGACCCCCATGAACGTGTTCGGCAGCTTGCGGGTGGGCACCAAGCTCGGTTTCAGTTTCGCGGTGCTCTGCTCCCTGATCGTGCTGAGCGGCGTGACCGGCTGGTACGGCACCCAGCGCCTCGGCACCGCGCTCGATTTCGTGACGGGGCCCGCGTGGGAGACCGCCGACGGCGCGATGGAAAGCCAGATCAACCTGCAGCGCGAAGTCCTCGCCGTGTACGCGTTGCTGAATCCCGGCAGCGACGAAGCGGCGGTGCGCGCGGAACTCGACGCGGCGCGCGCGGCCGCGGAGCGCGCGGTGGTCCGGGTGCAGGCCTCGCGCATCATCCCGGCCGACAAGCTCGCCGGCCTCGCACGCACGCTGGCTGCCTACCACCAGGCGCGGGATGGCCTGCTTGCGGCCTATGCCGACCTGACGACCACCCCGGCGCGATTCGGCCAGCTGCGCGACGGGTTCGATGCGGCGGCGAATCGCCTGATCGCGTCCCTGACGGAAGTGGAAGCGGCCGGTGACAGCCAGATCGAGGACAACGCGGCGCCGCTCAAGGCCCTGCAGAAGAGCGTCGTCAGCACGCTGTTCGTCGCGACGGCGGTCGGGCTGCTGATAGGCGTGCTGATGACCGTGCTTTCGATCAACACGCTGGCACGGCCGATCGCTGCGATCACCGCCCACCTGCAGAGGATCGCGTCTGCCGAGGCCGGGCTCGAGGCGCGCCTGCCGGAACTCACCGGCGACGAGATAGGCGAGCTTGCGCAGGCCTTCAACAGCTTCGTCGGGCGTATCCGCGCGCTGGTCGTCGAGGTTGCCGACCTGAGTGCCGAGGTCGCCGCCGCGAGCAACCAGCTGTCGGGCGCAACCGACACCGTCAATGCGCACGTCGGCACCCAGCAGCAGCAGGCGGACCACATCGCGGCCGCGCTGAGCCAGCTGGCGACGAGCGCGCAGTCCGTCGCCAGCAACACACACAGTGCGAACGAGGCCTCCACCCGTTCCCAGGGCTGCGCCGCCCGCGGACAGGACGTGATGGGCTCGGTGATGCGCTCGATCTCGACCCTGGCCGACGACGTCCAGCTTGCGAGCAGCGCCATCCTCGACCTCGAGCGCAACAGCGCCGACATCGGCCGCGTGCTGGACGTGATCCGCGCGATTGCCGACCAGACCAACCTGCTTGCGCTGAATGCCGCGATCGAGGCGGCGCGCGCCGGGGAGCAGGGGCGCGGCTTCGCCGTCGTCGCCGACGAGGTACGGACCCTCGCGCAGCGGACCGGCGAGTCCACTGCCGAGATCCACCAGATGATCGACGGTCTGCAGACCGCCATCCGCCGCGTCTCGAGCTCGATGGAGCAGAGCCGCGAGCAGGCGGTGTCGATGGCGAGCAAGGCGCACGAGGCCGAGGACGCCCTCTCGGCCATCGGCCAGGCCGTGCAGCAGAGCCAGCGCCTGAACCTCGAAATCGTCGGTGCCACCGACGAGCAGCGCAACGTCGCGTCGAACGTGCAGCAGACGGTGATGACGATGCACGGTCACCTGCGCGAAACCGCGGCCGCGGCCGACGAGTCCGTGCGCTCGGCGGCGCGACTGCGCGAGCTCGCGCACCGTCTGCGCGGCAGCCTCGGCGCGTTCCGGGTCGCCTGAGCAAACGGCGGCGGCCGCCGATTGACCGCGCGGACGCCACGCCCGAGACTAGCGTTGCCGGCGCTTTGGCCGGTCACTCCCCGAGGTCTCCCGGCTGCTCCATGCGTAAGGCACTGGTCGGCGCGTTGCTATTGCTCGTGACGGGCGGCGCGCAGGCGAACTTTCTCGACGGTTACGAATTGCGCGCGCGCTGCGAATCACGGCGCATCGATTTCATCAACACCTGCCTGGGCTACCTGAGCGGCATTGCCGACAGCGACGACGCGGCACCGTCGTGGCGGCTCGCGAAGAACATGTTCTGCATCCCGCGCGGCGTGACGGCGAATGAGCTGCGCGCGACGCTGCTCCGCTACGTGGGCGACCACCCGGAGGAGGAGGATCTGAACGCGGCCATCCTCGTTGGCAACGCGTTCATCGAGACCTATCCTTGTGAATGAGCGCGCCGTGTCGCCAGTGCCGGAGCGAGCCGCCAGCCGCGCCGGCGCCCCGGGTGCGAAGCGGCGATGACGGACGGCTTCCGCGACCTGTTCGGGCGGGTCGCCGGCGACTATGCGCGCTTCCGGCCACGCTATCCCGCGGCCGTGTTCGAGTGGCTGGCCGCCCGGTGCTCGCGCACCGATCTTGCCTGGGACTGCGCCTGCGGCAGCGGGCAGGCAACGCTGCCGCTGGCCGCGCATTTCGCGCGCGTCGTCGGCACGGATGCGAGCGCGTCGCAGCTCGCGCACGCGCCGCGGCTCCCGAACGTCGAGTGGCGCTGCGCGCCGGCCGAGCACAGTGGCCTGGCCGACGCGACGGTGGATCTCGTCACGGTCGCCCAGGCCCTGCACTGGCTGCCGCTCGAGGCCTTCCACGCGGAAGTGGCGCGGGTGCTGAAGCCGGGCGGCATGTTCGCGACCGTTTCCTACGGCAGAATGTGCGTCGACCTGCCGGCGCTCGATGCGCTCGTCCAGCACTACCACGACGTCGTCGTCGGACCGTGGTGGCCGCCGGAACGCCGCCACGTCGTCGACGGCTACCGCGAATTGCCGTTTCCGTACGTCCAGTTGCCGGTGCCGGCCTTCGCGATGACGGTGCGCTGGTTGCCGGCAGAACTGCTTGGCTACCTGCGCAGCTGGTCCGCAAGCGCGGCGTGCCGGGCGGCCCGTGGAGAGGACCCGGTGGACGCCTTTGCGCGCGAGCTGGCGGCGTGCTGGCCGCGCGGGGAGACGACCCTCGAAGTACGCTGGCCGATGCGCATCCGCGTCGGCTGCAAACCACACTGATGACAGAAGCAGGAGGCCCGGACATGACTCTTTACGACCAGACCGTTCCCGCGTTCACGCGGATGCTCGGCAATCTCGCGACCCTGCTCGAGAAGGCCCAGGCGCATGCCGAAGCCTCTAAGTACGACGCGTCCGCGCTGCTCGCCGCGCGCCTCTTCCCCGACATGTTCACGCTGACCCGCCAGGTGCAGCTCGCGACCGATTTCGCGAAGGGCGCCTGCGCGCGGCTCGCCGGCCAGGAGGTGCCGCGCTGGGAGGACGTCGAAACGACGGTGCCGGAACTGCAGGCGCGCATCCGCAAGGCGCTCGACTACCTGGCGGGCATCCCCCGCGCGGCCTTCGACGACGCGGCGGCCCGCGCCATCGAGCTGAAGACGCCCGCCGGCAATTTCCGTTTCACCGGCGAATCCTTCGTGCAGCAGTGGGCGCTGCCGAACTTCTATTTCCACGTGGCGACCGCCTACAACCTGCTGCGTCACAACGGCGTGCCGATCGGCAAGCTGGATTTTCTCGGCCCGCTCTGAACGGGCCCGACGCCGCGCTTCAGTCCGCCGGGCGCGCGCGCCACACGCTGGCCAGCCAGGGCTGCTGCTCGCGCGGCAGGCCCGGCGGGCGGAAGTAGTGCCGGATTTCGTCGAAGCCGGCCGCCGTGACCAGGGCCTGCCAGCGCTCCAGGTCGTAATAGGCGCCGTAGCGCAGGCCGTTCCAGCCTTCGCGGTTGTCGCCCCGGGGATTCGATGCGAACAGCACGCCGCGCGGCCGCAGACAGGCGTGCAGGCGCGCGAGCACGTCCGGCAGCGCCGCGCTCGGCACGTGGAAGAGGGTGGCATTGGCGAACACCCCGTCGAAACGGCCTGCCGGCAAATCGAGCCCGAGGAAATCCTGCTGCCAGACTTCGCAGCCACTCCAGGCGCGCGCCATCTCCACGAAGGGCGCCGCACCGTCCAGCCCGACGGCGCGGTGGCCGCGCTCGACGAAGCTTTTCAGGTCGCGTCCCGGCCCGCAGCCGAGGTCGAGGATCTCGAACGGCGGCGTGCCTTCGATGGCCTCGAGCAGGGCGTCGATGTTCTGTTCGACGTCGTGGTCCAGCGTGCCGTCGCGATAGCGGACCGCATGAAGTTCATAGTGTCCGATGGTCTGCGCGGACACTGCCGACCAGTCCGCCTCCCGCGTCATCGTCGCAAGCTCCCCCCTCGCTCAGGCCGCATCGACGACGAGCACCGGGCCGCCCCGGCCCAGCCCGAGCATCTCCGCTGCATTGCGCTCGGCAGCCGCAATCTCGAGCACGTCGAAGGAGTTGACCAGCGCCAGCAGTTCCCCCGGCGCGACGTCACGGTAGGTCCGGTGCAGCGCGATGCGGTGGCCGGCTGCCCGCACCTCGGGCCGCGTGAACTGGGCGAGCTCGCCCGCCTCGATGTTGGTGATCAGGTTGCCGAAGTGATCGCTGGTGATCACCACGCCGTGCAGCTCGCGGCCGCGAAGTTCCGGCGGGTCGATCAGCGAGGGCACGTAGTCCTGGGTCGGGAGGCCCAGCGACGCGGGCACGACGCGCCCAGCCGCAAGCTCGGCCGCGAGGGGCGAGAAGAGATCCCGGCCGTGGAAGGTGGCGCTCAGGCGCTCGATGCCGAGACTGCGCAGCCGCGCCTGCTCGAGCTTGTAGACCGTCCCCTGGACGCGCTCGACGACACCGGCGAGCAGCCCGTTGTCCGGTGCGAGGAACGCATGGCCGTCACCCACCACGAGCAGCACGTCGCGATCGGTGCCGACGCCGGGATCGACGACGGCGAGGTGCACGGTGCCGCGCGGGAAGTAGTGGTAGGAGCGCTCCAGCCAGAAGCCCGCCTCGGCCGGCCAGTGCACGTAGGCTTCGTGGGTCAGGTCGATGATCTGGGCGTGGGGCAGGCGCCTGACCATGACGCCCTTCATGGTGCCGACGAAGGGCCCCCGGTGACCGAAGTCGGTGGTGATCGTAATGACGCCTGATGGTTCGAAGACTGGGTTCACGGTGCCTCCTCGGCGTTCGTCGAAACTGGCGACGCGGCGCCCGTCACTTGCCGGCCAGGCGCTCGAAGCCGGCGGCGAGGAACGGGATCATGCGGGCGTAGATCTTGTCGAGCGCGCCGGATTTGCAGCGCCCGCGCGAAAGCGTGTCGATCCGGCCGGTCTCCGCGAAAGTCATCGTCATCGCGCCGAGCATGAAATGGAAGCCCCAATAGATGTTGCGGACGTCCGCGCCCGGCAGGGCGCGCTTGACGCCCTTGATGAAGGCCTCGGCGACCGGGTCGAACTGGGTGTGCATCACCGCCTGGGTCCAGCGCTCCGAGTTGGCGATCTGCGCGATCAGGCGCGCATAGCTCTTCCAGCCGGGACCGCCGCGCAGGCTCTTCTCCATGAAGGGCCTCGCGAAGGCGTCGATCAGCCCCTCCAGCGTGGGCGGATCCGGCAGGGCGGCGAACAGGGCCATGCGTTCGCGGTTTAGTTCGTCGGCGCGGCGCTGGACCACGGCGAGGAACAAATCGCTCTTCGGGCCGAAGTGATAATTGGCGAGCGCCAGCTCCACCCCTGCAGCGCGCGTGATCTGGCGCAGCGACACGCCGTCGTAGCCGGCGTCGGCAAACAGCTTCTCGGCCGCATCGAGGATGCGCTCCTTCGTCGAGACGGGCGTTGGCCTGGCTTTCATCGCGGCGCCGGTGTTGAACGTTCGTTGAAATTCTAAAGCAAAGCGGGACGCGCCGCCGCCCGAAAGATCTTCGCCTCTCCCGCCCGGGGAGAGGCCGAGCGCAGCGCGGGTGAGGGTCATTTCAGAATGGCGCAGCGCCAGCCGACGCGCCCCTCACCCGCCGCCTTCGGCAGGGATATCTCGTGGATCGGAAGAGGTGAGACTGGCGGATGGTGCGGCGCGATAAATCGCGCCCGGCTTGCAGCCGAATTGAACGATCGTCTAAATTCGGAAGCCGGTGCCCAAGCGCACCGGGCATCTTTTTCAACGAAGCAACGACAAAGCGAATCCTATGTCCTCCTATCTCTGCGGCCTGGATATCGGCGGCACCTTCACGGACTGCGTGCTCATCGACGACAGCGGGCGACTGACGATTTCCAAGGCGCCGTCGACTCCCGGCAATTTCGCGGACGGCGTGCTCGAAGCCCTCAAGCGCGCCGGTGAGCGCGTCGGGCTCGAACTGCCGGCCCTGCTGCAATCGATCACGATGCTCGCCCACGGCACGACCGCCGGCACCAACGCGATCATCCAGCGCCGCGGCGCGAAGGTCGGCCTGCTGACGACGCGCGGCCACAACGACGTCATCCACATCATGCGCGGCTCGCGCGGGCTGTCGGGCCAGGACATCAAGCTGATCGTGCACATTCCGGAGAGCAGCAAGCCGGAGCCCATCATTCCGAAGCGCCTGATCCGCGGCGTGTCGGAACGGGTCGACTGCTTCGGCAAGGTCGTCGTGGAACTCAACGAGGACGAAGCGCGGCAGGCCATCCGCGAACTGGTCGACCAGGGCTGCGAGGCGCTGGCCGTGTGCTTCCTGTGGTCCTTCCTCGAGCCGAAACACGAGAAGCGCGTCAAGGAAATCGCGGCCGAAATCGCGCCGCAGCTCTACGTGACCTGCTCGCACGAGCTGGCACCGAAGTGGGGTGAATACGAGCGCACCACGGCCGTCGCGCTGAACGCCTACATCGGGCCGCTGACCGTCAACTACGTGACCAACCTCGACCAGCGCCTGAAGGACATGGGCTACAAGCCTCCGCTGCAGATAACGCAGTGCGCCGGCGGCACCATCTCCGTGCGCAAGGCGCGCGAGGCCCCGCTGCTGACGCTGGACTCGGGCCCGGTGTCGGGTGTGACGGGCTCGCAATACCTCGGCAAGGTGATGAACGAGAAGAACATCATCACCACCGACATGGGCGGCACGTCCTTCGACGTCGGCGTCATCCACGACGGTCAGGCAGTGGTGTCCTACAAGAGTCTCGTCCACCAGTACGAATACTTCCTGCCCAAGGTCGACGTGCAGACCATGGGCACCGGCGGCGGCAGCAAGGTGTGGATCGACAAGACCACGCGCACCCTGCGCGTCGGCCCGCAGAGCGCGGGTGCCGTGCCGGGTCCTATCTGCTACCGCCGCGGCGGCGAGGTGCCGACGACGACGGACGCGGACGTCGTGCTCGGCTATCTCGACGCCGACAACTTCGCCGGCGGCACGATGAGCCTCGACAAGGAAGGCGCGACGCGCGGCCTGCAGGCCCTCGCCGACGAACTCGGCATGGGGCTCTACGAGCTGGCGAGCGGCGTCGCGCAGATCGCCGAGTTCCAGATGGCCGACCTCGTGCGCAAGGCGACCATCCAGAAGGGCCTCGACCCGCGCGAGTTCGTGCTGTTCGCGTTCGGCGGCGCGGGCCCGGTGCACATGGCGGTGACCGCGCGCGAAGCGGGCATCAAGCGCGTCGTCGTGCCGCAGGGCGACACCGCCTCGACCTGGTGCGCGTTCGGCGCGGCGTCGGCCGACACGCTGCACGTCAACGAGCAGGTGCGCATCATGTCCTCGCCCTTCGACGTCGAGAAGATCAACGCCGTGCTCGCCGAGCTCGCGGCAAAGGGCCGGGCTCAGCTCGAGGAAGACGGCATTCCCGCCGGGGCCCAGGCCTTCCGCTACTCGATCGACATGCGTCATCGCGGCCAGATAAACGAGGTCGAAGTCGATCTCGACAAACCGGCGCTCGGTGCGGGCGACCTCGACGATCTGCGTGCGCGCTTCGTGCGGCGCTACGAGCAGCTCTACGGTCACGGCGCGTCGCTGCCCGGCGCGCGGCTCGAATGCGTGACCTTCCGCGTGCGGGCGAGCGCGCAGTCGCGCAAGCCGAGCCTCGTCGCCGCGCAGTCACTCACGCGCGAAGTGCCGGCGGACGCAAAGACCGGTGAGCGCATGATCTACTGGGCCGAGTGGAAGAAGCAGGCGTCGAGCCCGATCTACGACGGCTACAGGCTCCTGCCCGGCAACGTCATCGAAGGCCCCTGCGTCATCGAGACGACCACCACCTCCATCGTGGTCCATCCGGGCCAGCGCGTCGAGGTCGACGCGCTGCGCAATTTCGTCATCGACACCGACGCCCAGACTGTCTGAAAGGTATCCGCATGCCACGCATCAGTGAAATCACCGGCGTCGACTTCGACGGCGTCAACAATCCCTACGTGCCCCCGAAGCAGCTGCGCATCTCGCCGAAGCTGAAATTGCACAGCGAATGGGACCGCGACGTCGATCCGATCACCTACGAGGTGGTGCGCCACAACCTGTGGCAGATCAACGAGGAGCACGGCGCGACCATCCAGCGCCTGTCGGGCTCGCCGGTCGCGATGTACGCGCTCGATCTCAATCCCTCGCTGCTGACCGAGGACGCGGAATTCGTCTATTTCGGCCCCTACATGCAGTACATGTCCGGCGTGACCGACACCCAGGTCAAGTGGACGCTTGAGAACCGCAGCGACAATCCCGGCATCCGTGACGGCGACATGTTCCTCGCCAACGATCCCTGGGTCGGCGCGGCGCACCAGCAGGACGTCATGCTGCTGTGCCCGGTGTTCTGGGAAGGCGAGCTCTTCTGCTGGTCACGAACTGCCTGCACCAGTACGACATCGGCGGCATCACGCCCGGCAGCTTCTGCCCGTCGGCGGAGACCGCCTACGACGAAGGCATCATGCTGCCGCCGATCAAGATCATCGAAGGCGGCGAGATCCGGCGCGACATCGAGGCGGTCTACCTGCGCGCGTCACGCAAGCCGCAGCTCGTCGCGCTCGACTTCCGTGCGCAGATGGCCGGCAACACCACCGCCCGCAACCGCGTGCTGGAACTCATCCGCCGCTATGGGCCGGGCACGGTCAAGGGCGTGATGAAGAAGATCATCGACAACTCCGAGAAGTCCTTCCTCGAGAAGATGGCGCGCCTCCCCGACGGCGTCTGGCAGGACCGCACCTACATCGAGGCCTGCCGGCCGGGCGACCGTCGCACCCATCGGGTGCAGCTGCAGCTGCGCAAGGAAGGCGACAGGCTGGTCTTCACGAACGACGGCACGGCCGACCAGGAAGGCGCGATGAACGCGACCTACTCCGGCTGGCGCGGCGCGATCATGGTCGCCGTGACGGAGCTGCTGTGCTGGGACCAGTACTTCGCCGTCGGTGGCGCACTGCGTCACATCGACTTTGACCCCGTGCCCGGCACGCTGAACTGCGCGAATTTTCCCGCGTCCGTCTCGACGGCGCCGATCCAGTCGATGGAGATCTCGCTGTACCCCGCGTACAACGTGCTGTCGAAGATGATTTATCCCGACCCGGAGATGCGCAAGGACATCATGTGCATCGGCGGCACCAGCCAATGGCCGGCCACGCTGTTCCGCGGCACCGACCAATGGGGCGAACGCTACGGCTACCTGCTGATCGACCCGATCGGCGGCGCGATCGGCGCGTTCTCGCATGCGGACGGCATCAACACCGGCGGCCAGTCGCGCACGCCGATTTGCCAGCTGCCGAACATCGAGCACACCGAGCAGAGCTTCCCGATCCTGTTCCTCTACCGCAAGGAACTGCCGGACTCGGGCGGCGCCGGCAAGTACCGCGGTGGCCTGTCCGCGGAAAGCTGCTTCATTCCGCACAACACCGACCACATCGTGCAGGACACGCTGTCCTCGGGTAATTCGACACCGACCTCCACCGGCATGATGGGTGGCTATCCGTCGACGACCAATGCGTACATGTTCAAGCGCGACAGCGACATCCTCGCGCGCAACGCCCGGTCGGCGATGATCGAGGACATCAGCGAAGTCCAGGGGCGGGACGAGCTGCTGCAGCTCCGGCAGGAGAACTTCGTCCAGAACGGGGCTGACGTGTATGCCGTCCGCTGGACCGGCGGTGGCGGCTTCGGCGATCCGCTGGATCGTGCGCCGGAAGACATCGACGAGGATCTCGAGGCCTACGCGATCACCCCCGAGGCGGCGCGCGACATCTACGGCGCGGTGCTGGATGCGAACGGCCGCGTGGACGCCGCGGCCACTGCCGCCTGCCGCGCCGAACGCCGAGCCGCGCTGGTCGCGAGGCACGGCCGCAAGTCCGTCGTACGCGAGGGCGCGCTGCTGTGCGAAGCAAGCGTGAACCTGCACGTGAAGCGGGACGGGCACGGCAGCTTCTGGGCCTGCGCGAAGTGTTCGACGGATCTCGGTCCGACCACCGCGAACTACAAGGACAGCTGCATACGCGAGGACCT
>Ga0255182_1000983_pt1 | contig 16376 bp, 19 predicted proteins | sample Atl_UVDOM_RepA_8_FD_188420 | JGI IMG/M metagenome (GOLD analysis project Ga0255182, IMG submission 188420) | Freshwater microbial communities from Altamaha River, Georgia, United States - Atl_UVDOM_RepA_8d | ecosystem: Environmental > Aquatic > Freshwater > River | place: USA: Georgia...
GAACCATCGATGTGGAGGCCGCCGGCAAACGTGATGTCTCCGACAACCTGTGTCTGATGTCCGATGACCGAGTCGACCTTGGTCGGGGGACGCTTCTTGTTTCCGAACATAGCCGTATGCCTGTGAGTGGATGCGGGTTCGATCCCCGGCCGGCGGGCGCGGGAGGGCGGACCGGCGCGGCCCGAACGAGGTGCGACGATATCATTTCCGCCCATGGCCGTTAATAGCCGCCCGCTCGCCGTCCCGCGCCCAGCACGCTGCGGGAGCGCCCGCGCACGAGCGTACGCAGGCGATGGAACGAGGGGGAGACGACGGGCTGCTCTCGCCCGGCAAATGTCCTTAGAATCCGGCTCCGGCCCGTCGATTGCGACAGCCCGGACCAGCCCCCCGAGGAGCACCCCGATGACTTATCTCTGGTTCAAGGCCTTCCACCTCATTTTCGTGGTGACCTGGTTTGCCGGCTTGTTCTACCTGCCGCGGCTTTTCGTCTACCACGCGGTGACGGACGACGCGCCCGGGAATGCGCGCTTCAAAACCATGGAACGCAAGTTGTATTGGGGAATCATGACGCCCAGCGTCGTGTTGCTCCTGGCGATGGGCGTCGGGTTGCTCTGGGAGCTGGGCCTGACGTGGCTGCTCCAGACGAGCTGGTTTCACCTCAAATTGGTGCTGGTCGCGATACTCGTCGCCTATCACGTCTACCTGGGCCGCCTGGTGAGGCTGTTCCGTGACGACGCGAACAGTCACGGCCACGTGTTCTACCGGCTGATCAACGAGTTTCCCGTGCTGATACTGGTGGCCGTGGTGCTGCTGGCCGTGTTGAAACCGTGGGTCAGTCAGTGAGGGCTTCGAAATCGTCCTTGCGGGCACCGCAGTCGGGGCAGGACCAGTTGGGCGGCAGGTCTTCGAAAGCGGTGCCAGCCGGAATGCCTTCTTCTGGAATACCGAGGGCAGGGTCGTAGATATACCCACAAATCACACAGAGGTAACGCTTGGCCATGCTTGGTCCTGGATCGAATAAGACATGGATTCACCGCACGACGCCGCACCACCAGGGATGAGCACGACACCTCGCCTCGTCCACCCGCCGCTAGTCCTTGCGCTCGGCGGACACGATCCCAGCGGCGCCGGAATACAGGCGGACATCGAGGCCACGGCACGATTCGGGTGTCATGCCCTGACCCTCGTCACATGCCTGACTGCGCAGAATACCGGACGCGTGGAGGAAGTCATCCCCGTCCAGCCGTATCTCCTGCGGCGACAGTTCGACCTCATCGTCACGGACACCCGACCCATTGCAGCCTGCAAGATTGGCCTGCTCCCATCCGTCGACGTCTTGATGATGGTCTGCGATCTGGTTCGGGAACTGCCGCCCGGGGTGCCCGTGGTGGTCGATCCCGTGATTGCGGCCGGTTCCGGCGCCTCGCTGACGAGCGACGGCGTGCGTCGGGCGATGTTGGAGCACTTGTGGCCACTGGCGACGCTGCGCACGCCCAACGCGCGCGAGGCCCGCCTCCTCGCCGCAGCCTCTGGACTGCGCTCCCTCGACGACGTACTGGATCGCGGGGCCGGTTGGACGCTCGTCAAAGGCGCGGACGAACCAACAGTGGACGTGGACCATCGCCTGTTCCGGGGAGGACGGCTCTACGCAAGTTATCGATGGCCGCGCCTGATCGGCAGCTTCCACGGATCCGGATGCACACTGGGCAGTGCGATCGCGGCGCTGATGGCCAGGGGAGAGACGCTTCCGCTTGCCGTCGCGCAGGCGCTCGACTTCACATGGCATTCCGTCGCCGATGCGCTCGACATCGGTGGCATCCAATATCTCCCGAATCGGCACACGAGGCAGGCATAACGATGCGCAAACCATCCATTACGGACGGCGGCCTTTACGCAATCACAGCTGACGTCGAGCAATCAATCGAATCCCTGGCGGCACAGATCACCGCCGCAATCCGCGGTGGGGCGACGGTCGTGCAATATCGACGAAAGTCGGTCAGCACGGCGCTCGCCCGCGAGGAATTGCGCGCGCTGCGCAAAGTGTGCACGGACAATCCCGCACTGCTGATCGTCAACGATGACGTGGAGCTCGCGCTGGCCGCTGGCGCGGACGGGGTCCACCTCGGCCGGGACGACGGCGACTGGGAGTCTCTCGCCACGCAAGCCGGGCGCCGCCTGCTGCTGGGCGTGTCCTGCTACGACGACATCGCGCGCGCCAGGCACGCCGCGTCGCTGGGCGTGGACTACGTGGCATTCGGCAGCTTTTTCGCCTCCGGGACCAAGCCCGAGGCCAGGCCGTGCAGCCTCGAAACCCTGCGTGCAGCTCGCGCCTCGCTCGAAATCCCCATCGTTGCGATAGGTGGCATAACACCTGAAAATGGCGCGGAACTGGTGCTTGCTGGCGCCAATTTTCTTGCAGTCATTTCCGGCCTCTTTGCGCAGCCGTCCGTCGAAACAGCGGCCCGGCGCTATGCGAGCCTGTTTGGAGAACATCATGTTTGAGCGCTCAGCGGCGTTATTCGCCGACGCACAGTCGGTCATTCCAGGTGGCGTCAATTCGCCCGTACGCGCCTTCAACGGTGTCGGCGGCACGCCCGTATTCATCGAAAGCGGGGCCGGCTCGCACATCGTCGACGCGGACGGCAACCGCTATGTCGACTACGTCGGCAGCTGGGGGCCGATGATCGTCGGACACGCGCACCCGGCGGTGATGGCCGCCGTGCGCAAGCAGCTGGAGTGCGGGATCGGCTTCGGCACGCCAACCGCGATTGAGACCGCCCTGGCCCGCAAAGTGCGCGAGCTCATGCCTGGGCTCGAGAAAGTCCGCATGGTCAGCTCAGGGACGGAGGCTGCGATGAGCGCCATCAGGCTTGCCCGCGGCATCACGGGCCGTGATCGCATCGTTAAATTCGAAGGGTGCTACCACGGTCATGCGGATTCGCTGCTGGTGAAGGCTGGCTCGGGTGCCCTGACCCTTGGCATCCCGACATCGCCGGGCGTGCCGGCCGCGCTGGCGCAACTCACCGTCACGCTGAACTACAACGACGCCGACCAGGTTCGAGCCGTGATGGCCGAAATCGGCCACGAAGTCGCTGCGATCATCGTCGAGCCGGTTGCCGGCAACATGAACTGCATTCCCCCGGTGCCCGGCTTCCTGGAATGCTTGCGCGAAGTGACTGCCGCGCATGGGTCGCTGCTGATCTTCGACGAGGTGATGACCGGATTCCGGGTACACCGGGGCGGCGCGCAGGCGCTCTACGGCATCGAGCCGGACCTCACGGTGCTTGGCAAAGTCATCGGGGGTGGTCTCCCGGTCGGGGCATTCGCCGGCCCGGCGAAATACCTCGACCAGATTGCGCCCGCCGGGGCCGTCTACCAGGCGGGAACGCTGTCGGGCAATCCGGTGGCGATGGCCTGCGGTCTCGCAACGCTGGAACTCATCTCGGCGCCGGGCTTCCACGCGGGCCTGGAGCGCGTCACCGCCCGACTGGTCAACGAGATGCGCGTACTGGGAGAACGCAAGGGCGTGGCAATCACAGTCAATCACGTGCCCGGCATGTTCGGCCTGTTCTTCACGGGACAGTCAGCCGTCACCTCGTTCAAGGAGGTCATGAACTGCGATGTCACCCGCTTCAAGCGCTTCTTCCACGCGATGCTCGAGGCGGGGGTGTACCTCGCGCCGTCAGCGTTCGAGGCCGGTTTCGTGTCCGCTGCCCACACGGACGCGGACGTGGACCTGACGCTGGAAGCCGCGGAGCGAGCGTTTGCGAGGATTTGAGGATATCGCGCCGCGCCACTGACCAGGCGCGGCGCGAATTCAGATTTCGGTGAACAGGCCGACGCGCAGGTTCGAACCGGTGTAGATCTGCTCGCCGTCGACGGTCATGGTGGCATCGGCGATTCCCATGACGAGGCCACGTTGCACGACACGCTTGATGTCGATCTGATAGCTGACCAGCTTGCGGTCAGGCGTCACCTGCCCGCTGAACGCGATCTCGCTCCCGCCCAGCGCCCGGCCGCGTCCCAGGCCTCCCTTCCATGCGAGGAAGAATCCGACCAGCTGCCACATCGCGTCCAGGCCGAGGCAGCCCGGCATCACCGGGTCTCCCTCGAAATGGCATTTGAAAAACCAGAGATCGGGATGGATGTCGAGTTCCGCCTTGATCTCACCCTTGCCGTAGCGCCCGCCCACATCCGAAATCTTGAGGATACGGTCGAACATCAGCATCGGCGGCAGGGGAAGCTGCGCGTTGCCCGGCCCGAACAGCTCGCCCCGCCCGCAGCCGATGAGCTCGTCGTAGGAATAGGATTCCTTGCGACGACCGGATGTGATGATCGGCGCTTCTGAATTGATTGGCGAAGATTCTTGCATGTGGACCTACTCTGAAGGCCTTGGATTATAGCAGCACCGGCAAGCCATGCCGCAGTCCGGCTCAGTCGAACTCGAACACGGCTTTCACCGTCGTGCCGGAGGGCGCGGCCTCGATGCTGAGAATGCCGCCATAGCCGGTTTCAATGACGTCGCGCACCACTGACAGTCCGATGCCGTGCCCTTCGGCCGACTCGTCGAGGCGCCCCCCGCGCCGGAGCGCTGTTTCCACGAGATGCTCCGGCATGCCAGGGCCGTCGTCTTCGACAGTCACTTCGAGCGCCGGCCTGCGCTGGCCGGGTCGCAGCGGCAACACCTGCGCGCTGATCCCGACCCGATGGCGTGCCCACTTGCAGGCGTTGTCCGCAAGATTGCCGACGACTTCCATCAGGTCTCCCTGGTCACCGTAGAAACGGCTGGCGCGGTCGACCTGGACGTCGAGCACGAGGTTTCGCGCGTGGTAGACCTTGCGCAGCGAGCCGGCAATACGCTCGATCATCGGCGCCACTTCCACCGGCGGGGCGAACGCCGACCTGCCGACGGTTGCCGCGCGTTGCAGCTGGTAACGAACGGTGTCGTCAATCTGCGCGACCTGCTCGTGCATGCCCCGCACCGACTCGGCATCGAACCGGCCTGCTTCCAGGGCTGAACGCAGCACCGCGAGCGGCGTCTTCAGGCTGTGCGCGAGATCGCCCAGGGCATTGCGATAGCGCTGGACGTGCGTGTCGCGCGCTGCAATCAGCGCGTTCAGGTTGCGCGTCAATGCTCGCAGCTCGCGCGGATATTCCCCGGTGATCGCGGCCTGGCGGCCCGATTCGATCGCTCGCACCTCGAGCGCGACCGCACGCAGGGGGCGCAGGCCCCAGCGAAGAATCGCCGTCTGTATCATCAGCAACAGCGCGGCCATGATGGAAAACCAAGCCCAAAGGCTGCGCTGGAAGCCCCGCACCTGCAAGGTGTAGGACTGGCGCCCTTCACAGGCCTGCAGCGTGTAGATGCTGGGCGCCGCGCGTCCCCGGGTTTCCCATTCGACCCCGTAGCTGGTGCAGAACAGCGCTTCGTCGGTGGAAGACACCAATTCGTCGAAGAAGAATTCCCCGGGCACTCGGCTGGCTGGCGGTTGCACCGCGAAGCCGAGCATGGAGCGGGAGCGCCAGAGCAAGTCTCCCTCGCCGTCGAAAACCTGCGCATAGTGGCCCGAGTCCGGTACCGACAGGGACGGGTCCGGCAGGACCTCCGGCATCGGCGCCGCGCCGGGCGCGTCGAAATTCGCGAGCCCCAGCAGCATGAATATCTGGGCTTTCAGACGCTCGTGCACGGCGGTCAGCGCGGTTGCACGGAAGCTGCGATCGATGGCGAAGCTTGCCGTGCCAAGAAAGGCAACCAGCACGACGCCTGCCGCCACGAGAATCCGGGAATTGAGAGAGAGCGGCATCGGGCGGTGGCAGCGGCCGCCGCGCGGCTCAGTCGGCCGGCCGCGCTTGCGCGCGCTCGAAGCGGAAGCGGTAGCCCTGGCCGCGCGCGGTTTCCACCGGGTTGAGGTTGCGCTCGGGATCCATCTTGCGGCGCAGGCGGCCGACAATCACCTCGAGCACGTTGCTGTCACGATCGACGTCTTCTTCGTAGAGGTGCTCGGTCAGTTCGCTTTTAGACACGACCCTGCCGGCATGCAGCATCAGGTACTCGAGCACCTTGTATTCGAAAGCCGTGAGTTCGACCGGCTTGTCCTCGACGGTGAAGGTCTTGGCCGAAGTGTCCAGCACAAAAGGGCCGCAACGCAGCTTGGGGTCCGACCATCCTGCCGCCCGCCGCAGCAGCGCGCGGACCCGCGCGAGGAGTTCCTCGGTATGGAAGGGTTTGACGAGGTAATCGTCGGCGCCGAGTTCGAGGCCCGCGACCTTGTCTTCCCAACTGCCCCTCGCGGTCAGGATGAGAATCGGAAACGCGTGCCCGGCCGCGCGCCAGCGCTTGATGAGTTCGGTGCCCGGGATATCCGGCAGCCCGAGGTCGACGATGCCGAGATCGACGGGATATTCGCTGCCGAGATGCAGGCCGTCGCGTCCGTTGGCGGCCAAATCCACCGCATAACCCTCCTCGCGGAGTCGCGTGGCGAGTGTGTCGAGCAGCTTGGGCTCGTCTTCGACCAGCAGTATTCGCATCGTTCGCAGCCCGCCTCAGCGTAGTTGGCCTGATTGGCCATCGATGACGACGGTCCTCACCCGGCCAGCGTCGAGCAAGAGTCGCACCGCGTAGGATTGGCGCCCTCCATTCGGCACGGGCCGGACATCCAGCACGCGCCCGCCGGTCCGGGCGCGCGCTATCGCGGCGGCTCGATCGGGGTCGATCGGGGCGGACAGTGGAGGCGGCGGCGGTGCCATTCCATGGCGGTCGACGAAGCCCTGGCCTAGTGCGCAGAAATTCATCAGCCCCAACAGGAGTCCGGCGAGCAACAGTGTCAGACGCATGGTTTCATCTTATCCGAAGCGTTCAGACCCAGACACACGTGCCCAGGCTGGAACCGACGTCCGCGACTTGCTTGTATTGCCGGGCCGGGTTGCCGGGGAAGGGCGCTCAGCCGTTCGAGATGCTGGTGGGGGCACATTTCGCCGGAGCCTCCTTGCCGCCGATTCGGTCGAGGCGATACTTTGCCCCGTCCCCCGTTAATCCCCGCTGAACCCGGTCCGGTCAGTTCAAAGGCCGGTCGTGCCGCAGCGACGGGATCATCGCCCGCGCCTCGGCAACCTTGGCCGGATCCACCCTCGCCAACACGTAACCGGGCTCGCTCCCGGCGTCCGCAAGCACGGCCCCCCACGGGTCGACTATCAACGAGTGTCCGTAGGTGCGACGCCCCCAGCGCCGACGACCGCACTGTCCGGGGGCAAACACGTAGCAACCCGTCTCGATCGCACGCGCCCGCAGCAGAACGTGCCAGTGCGCCTCGCCGGTGGTCGCGGTGAAGGCGGCGGGCACTGCAAGGAAGTCAGCCCCCTGCTGGGCGAGCGTCCGATAGAGATAGGGAAAGCGCACGTCGTAGCACACCGTCATGCCGAGCCGCCCCCAGGGCAGAGCGGCCAGCGTGCAATGTTTCCCGGGTTCGACCGTCGCTGACTCGCGATACATCTCGCCCTCCTTCAGCTGAACGTCGAACAAGTGGATCTTGTTGTACGTCGCGAGGATCTCACCGTCGCTGCCAAGGAGATAACTGCGGTTGTTCACCTTGCCGTTATCGAGGCGTATGGTCAGTGAGCCGAGCAGGAGATGAACACCCAGCTCGCGCGCGAGTTCGGGAAACACCGTCAGCGCCGGATGTTCCTCTTCGCGGCAGGCTCGAACGGTGTAGAGCTCGTCGCGCTCTTCCAGGCAGGTAAAGTTCTCCGGGAGACAGATGAGCTGCGCGCCGTCCGCGGCGGCCTGCCGCACCAGCCGACTGCTTGTCTCCAGGTTGAGGGCGACATCATCCTCGGCGCAGTTCTGGATACAGGCAACCGTGAATGCGTTCGACATGTCAGCAACTACCCCAGTCGCTCTTCGGCGACGACGATGCCATCGCGGTCCGCGTAGAGGTATTGGCCCGGCTTGACGACGAGCTCCGCAAAACGCAGCACGACGTCACGCGCGCCCTCGCCCTTTTTCACGCTCTTGCGCGGGTTGGTGCCGAGCGCCTTGATACCGATGGTCATATGCGACAGCTGCGCTGCATCCCGCACGCCGCCGTAAACGACGATCCCGGCCCAGCCATTCTCGCGTCCGAGTTCCGCGAGCATGTCACCGACCAGCGCGCAACGCATCGAACCGCCGCCGTCGACGACCAGCACCCGACCGTTCCCGGGCTCCTCGAGCGCGGCGCGCACGAGGCTGTTGTCTTCGAAGACTTTCAGCGTGACGACCGGCCCCTCGAAGGCGACGTTGCCGCCGAAATCGTGAAATATGGGGCTTGCAATCTGCAGTGCTTCGCCGTGTTCGTCGTAGAGATCGGCTGTCGCGTGGCTCATTTCGGGATGCTCCTGTGGAAGGTGATGACTAGCGCGCACCATAGAGTCAGCGCCGGGCGTGCGCCAGCGCTTCCTCAGGTTCGGCGGCGTTGCGGCGGACAACGCAGAGCCTGCGAACCAGGATCCTGTTGAAACCGCAATCCGGGCGACAGCGCGACGCGACGTCGTCAGGGCTTGGCTTTGCGCGGCCGCTTCCAGCCGGCGATCGACTTCTGGCGGACCCGGCTTATGACCAGCCTCTCGGCATCGACGTCCTCGGTCACGGTGGTGCCGGCGCCGATCGTCGCTCCCCGACCGATGCGCACGGGCGCCACCAGCTGCGTATCCGAGCCGATGAAGACGTCGTCTTCGATGACGGTCCTGTGCTTGAGCGCACCGTCGTAATTGCAGGTGATCGTGCCGGCGCCCACGTTGACGTTGCGTCCGATTTCGCTGTCGCCGACATAGGCCAGATGATTCGCCTTGGAGCCGGCGGCGATGCGCGACTTCTTCACTTCGACGAAGTTGCCGATGTGCACGTCGGGCCCGAGTTCAGTTTCAGGTCGGAGGCGGGCAAACGGCCCGATGCGGGCATTGGCGCCGACACTCGCGCCCTCGATGATCGAGTTCGGGAGGATTTCGGCGCCGTCGGCGAGTTCGCTGTCGGTGATCACGCAGTTCGCACCTATCGTGCAGTTACGGCCGATGCGGACCCGGCCGGCAAGAATCACATTGATGTCGATGCTCGTGTCCTGCCCGCATTCGACGTCGCCCCGAATGTCGATACGCGCGGGGTCCAGCAGCGTGACACCCTGCTCCATCAGTGCGGCTGCGCAGCGCTGCTGGAACGCACGTTCGAGCTCGGCGAGCTGAAGCCGGTTGTTGACTCCCGCGACCTCCGTCGCATCGCGCGCTGACACGCCCGCCACGCGAATCCCTTCCGCAACGGCCGCGGCGACACAGTCGGTCAGGTAATACTCGCCTTGCGCGTTGTCGTTGCCCAGCGCGGGCAGCCACCGATGCAGATACTCACCCCGGATGGCCATGATTCCGGTGTTGATCTCGGCGATCTCGAGTTCGGACGGGCTGGCATCTTTCTGTTCTACGATGCGGACAATCTCGCCACTGCGATCGCGCACGATTCGCCCGTACCCACTCGGATCCGCCAATTCCACCGTCAACAGCGAGAAGCCACTGTCCCGCGCGGCATCGAGCAGTCGTCGCAGGGTCTCGGTGGTCAGCAGTGGAACATCACCGTAAAGGATGAGGACGAGATCGGCCGGAGAAAGATGCCGCAGTGCCTGGGCGACTGCATGGCCGGTTCCCAGTTGCTCGCGTTGTTCGACCCACTGGATATCGCGTTCCCGGTACGCGGCCAGGAGTTGATCGCCCCCGTGCCCGTGCACCACGACCGGCCTGCCTGCTCCGCACGCGGCGGCGGCGTCGAGCACGTGTCCCACCAGCGGCTTTCCGGCAATGCGGTGCAACACCTTCGGCAACGTGGAAACCATGCGTTTTCCCTTGCCGGCGGCAAGGATGCAGACAGCGACGCTCATGCGGCAAATTTCCGTTTGTCAGATGGGTCGAATGGTAGGCTGGTCCCGGCGCGAGCTCCAGAAGATCGCAGCTGCGGGAAGGTCGCCACCCGGTGGTTCACGGGTGGCTTATCGGCAGGGTGCGGGACGGACTGAACCGGTCGATTCAGCCCGCTTATCTTCAGCCCGCAGTGCGGCGTTCAGCCGCCTCGACGACGTAGACGCTGAATGGTCTGCAGCTGGGCGGCCAGCTCGGCGAGCTCGGCCTGCGCCTTTGCAAGATCGATTTTTCCGCTGCGGTCCTTGATGGCGTCTTCGGCTTCCTGCTTCGCCTTCAGCACCGCGGCCTCGTCGAGGTCGTGCGCACGCAGCGCAGTGTCCGACAGCACGGTCACCATCCTCGGCTGCACTTCGAGCATGCCACCCGAGACATAAAACGCCTGCTGCTCTCCACTCTTCAGCTGCACCCGGACTTCGCCCGGGCGCAGTTGCGTCAGCATCGGGGCATGCCCCGGCAGGATGCCTACTTCGCCGAGCACAGCAGGCGCGAACACCATCTCGGCGTCGCCAGCGAATATCTCGCGCTCCGCGCTGACTATATCGACGTGTATCGTTGACATCGTGTGCCTCGCTTAGAGCGACTTCGCCTTCTCGACGGCATCCTCGATGGTGCCGACCATGTAGAAAGCCTGCTCCGGCAGATGGTCGTATTCGCCGGCGACGATCGCCTTGAACGCGCGGATCGTGTCCTTCAGCGGCACGTAGCGACCCTTCGCACCGGTGAAGACTTCCGCGACGAAGTACGGCTGCGACAGGAAGCGCTGGATCTTGCGGGCCCGGGCCACCGTGAGGCGGTCTTCTTCGGACAGTTCGTCCATGCCCAGAATCGCGATGATGTCGCGCAGTTCCTTGTAGCGCTGCAGTGTGCCCTGCACCGCGCGCGCGGTATCGTAGTGTTCCTGCCCGACGACCAGCGGATCGAGCTGGCGGCTGGTCGAGTCAAGCGGATCCACCGCCGGGTAGATACCCAGCTCGGCGATCTGGCGCGAGAGCACGACCGTCGCGTCAAGGTGGGCGAAGGTCGTCGCCGGCGACGGGTCGGTCAAGTCGTCCGCGGGAACGTACACCGCCTGGATCGAGGTGATCGACCCGGTGCGCGTCGAGGTGATGCGCTCCTGAAGCCGGCCCATTTCCTCGGCCAGCGTCGGCTGGTAACCCACCGCCGACGGCATGCGGCCGAGCAGCGCGGACACCTCGGTACCGGCCAGAGTGAAGCGGTAGATGTTGTCGACGAAGAGCAGCACGTCGCGGCCCTCGTCGCGGAACTTCTCGGCGAGGGTCAGACCGGTCAGTGCGACGCGCAGACGGTTGCCCGGCGGCTCGTTCATCTGGCCGTACACCAGCGACACCTTGTCGAGAACGTTCGAGTCCTTCATCTCATGATAGAAGTCGTTGCCTTCGCGGGTGCGCTCACCGACGCCGGCGAACACCGAGAAGCCGCTGTGCTCGATCGCGATGTTGCGGATGAGCTCCATCATGTTCACGGTCTTGCCCACGCCAGCGCCACCGAACAGGCCGACTTTGCCGCCCTTCGCGAACGGGCAGATGAGGTCGATGACCTTGATGCCCGTTTCGAGCAGCTCGGTCGCCGGCGACAGGTCGGTGAACTTCGGCGCTTCACGGTGAATCGACATCGTTTCGTCGGTGTCGATCGGGCCGGCTTCGTCGATTGGCTCACCGAGCACGTTCATGATGCGGCCAAGCGTCTTCTGGCCGACCGGGACGGAAATCGGCGCCCCGGTGTTGTTCACGGTCATGCCGCGGCGGAGTCCGTCGGTGCTGCCCAGCGCGATTGTCCGTACGACGCCGTCGCCCAGCTGCTGCTGGACTTCGAGGGTCGTCGATCCGTCCTGGAGTTTCAACGCGTCATAGATTTTCGGCACCTCGTTCGTCGGGAACTTGACGTCGATAACCGCGCCGATGATTTGCGAGATGCTGCCGCTCATGCTTCGGTTCCTCTGGGAAGTCTTACGCTAATTCGTGTCAGGCTCAAACCGCCGCCGCACCGCCGACGATCTCGGCGAGTTCCTGCGTGATGGCGGCCTGGCGGGCCTTGTTGTAGATCAGTTGCAGCTCTTTGATGAGCTTGCCCGCGTTGTCGGATGCGCTCTTCATCGCGACCATGCGCGCCGCCTGCTCGCAGGCGATGTTCTCGACGACTTTCTGGTAGACCAGGGACTCGACGTAGCGTCCGAGCAGCTGGTCGACGACGGGCTGCGCTTCCGGCTCGTAGATGTAGTCCCAATGGTGCGCGGACGTCGCCTCGCCGCTCGCCTGCAAGGGAAGCAGCTGCTCGAGGTGCGCCTTCTGGGTCATGGAATTGACGAAGTCGTTCGACGCGATTAGCAACTGGTCGATGCGGCCATCCATGTAGGCATCGAGCATGATCTTCACGGTGCCGATCAGCTGCTCGACGTGGGGCTGGTCACCGACCTTGCTGACCTGCCCCAGGACGTTGCCGCCGACGCGCTGGAAGAACTGCAGACCCTTGCGCCCGATCGTGCAGACGTCGAACTCGGTGCCTTCGGCCTGCCACTTCTTCATCTGCTGGACGAGCAACCGGAACATGTTGGAGTTCAAGCCGCCGCAGAGGCCGCGGTCCGTCGACACCACGATGATGCCGACCCGCTTGACTTCCCGCTTGACCAGGAAGGGGTGGCGGTATTCCGAGTGCGCTTGCGCGACGTGCGAAATCACGTTGCGCATCTTGTCGGCGTAGGGACGCGCCGCTCGCATGCGGTCCTGCGCCTTGCGCATCTTGCTGGTCGCGACCATCTCCATCGCACGCGTGATCTTCTGCGTGTTCTGGACGCTGGCGATCTTGACCCGGATTTCTTTACCGACGGCCATGCGGATGTTTCCTTAGCGCTTACCAGGTCTGCGTCTGCTTGAACTTGGCGATTGCCCCGTTCAGCTCGGCTTCGATGGCGTCGTTGAAGTCGCCCGTGTCGTTGATTTTCTTGATCAGATCGGCATGGGCCGAGCGCATGAAACCGTGGAGCGCAGCCTCGAAGGCGCCGACTTTCTTCACCTCGACGTCGTCGATATAGCCCTTGTCGACAGCGAACAGGGACACCGCCATGTCGGCAACGGACAGCGGCGCGTATTGCTTCTGCTTCATGAGCTCCATGACGCGCTGGCCGCGATCGAGCTGCTTGCGAGTGGCCTCGTCGAGGTCGGACGCGAACTGCGCGAAGGCCGCGAGCTCGCGATACTGCGCGAGCGCGAGACGGACACCGCCGCCGAGCTTCTTGATGATCTTCGTCTGCGCGGCGCCACCGACTCGGGACACCGACAGGCCGGCGTTGATCGCGGGGCGGAAGCCGGAGTTGAAGAGGTTCGTCTCGAGGTAGATCTGGCCGTCGGTGATCGAGATAACGTTGGTCGGCACGAACGCGGACACGTCGCCGGCTTGGGTTTCGATGATCGGCAGCGCCGTCAGCGAACCGGTCTTGCCCTTCACGCGGCCGCCGGTTTCCTTTTCGACGTATTCCTCGTTGACGCGCGCGGCGCGCTCGAGCAGACGCGAGTGCAGGTAGAAAACGTCACCCGGGTACGCTTCGCGGCCCGGCGGGCGGCGGAGCAGCAGCGACACCTGGCGGTAGGCCCAGGCTTGCTTGGTCAGGTCGTCATAGATAATCAGCGCGTCTTCGCCGTTGTCGCGGAAATATTCGCCCATTGCGCATCCGGAGTACGGGGCGATGAACTGCAGCGCAGCGGATTCCGAGGCGGTGGCGGCAACGATGATGGTGTGGTCCATCGCGCCGTGCTCTTCGAGCTTGCGGATGACGGTGTTGATCGACGACGCCTTCTGGCCGATGGCGACGTAGATGCACTTAATGCCGGTGCCCTTCTGGTTGATGATCGTGTCGACGGCGACGGCGGTCTTGCCGGTTTGACGGTCACCGATGATCAATTCGCGCTGGCCGCGACCGACCGGGACCATCGCGTCCACCGACTTCAGGCCGGTCTGCACCGGCTGCGACACCGACTTGCGCCAGATGACGCCGGGCGCGATTTTTTCGATGGGGGAGCTGTGCGGCGTATCGATAGGGCCCTTGCCGTCGATCGGCTGACCCAGCGCGTTGACAACGCGGCCAAGCAGCGCTTCGCCCACCGGGACTTCAAGGATGCGCTTGGTGCAGCGAACGGTGTCGCCTTCCTTGATGTGCTGGTACTCGCCCATGATGACCGCGCCCACGGAGTCCTGCTCGAGGTTGAGCGCGAGGCCGTAGGTGTTGCCCGGGAATTCGATCATTTCGCCGGACATGACGTCGGACAGGCCGTGGATGCGGGCAATGCCGTCGGTGAGGCTCACCACCGTACCTTCGGTGCGTGCCTCCGTGGCGAGGTCGAACTCCTGGATCTTTTTCTTGATGAGTTCGCTGATTTCAGTCGCGCTGATTTGCATGGGTCATCCTCGTCTGTTCAGGCGTTGCCTGCCCCGTCTGCGCGGGACATGCACCGAGGTCACTTCAAGTTGAATGCGTTTGCCAGCTGGCTCAAGCCACCCTTGAGCGAAGCGTCGTAGACCACGTCACCCACCTTCACGCGCGCACCGCCGATGAGCGTGGGGTCGATGGTCTGGGTAATCCTTATTTCCTTGCCGAGCCGCTGCTGCATCGCCTGCGCGATGCGCTGCTCCATCGCCGCGTCCAGCGGGAATGCGGACTGCACCTCGATGTTCGCGATGTTGTCCCGCGTCGCTCGCCGCTCGGCGAATACGCTGGCGATCTCGGGCGCGATGTCCAGGCGTCGCGCCGCGGCCAGCACCTTGACGAAGTTGCGGAAGGTGCCGGAGAAGTGGTTGCCGCCGACGTCGACCAGCAGCTCGACAAGCCGCTGGCGACCGAGTGCAGGGTCGGTCAACAGCTGTTGCACCTGCGGGTCGTCGACGATTGCGCCCAGCAAGCGCAGAGCGTCGTCCCACTGCGCGACCTCGCCCGCCTCGCAGGCGGTTTCGAACGCTGCCTGGGCGTAAGGGCGGGCTATCGTGAGGTTCTCTTGCATGTCTTATCGCCGTGTGACTAGAGGCGGGCGCTGAGCTGGTCGAGCACGTCTTTGTGCTTCGCGGCGTCGATTTCCCGCATCAGCACCTGCTCGGCACCCGACAGCGCGAGCTGCGCCACCTGCGTGCGCAGCTGTTCGCGCGCCTGCTGGATCTCCTGCTCGATGCTGGCTCGGGCTGCGGCGATCTGCCGTTCGCCCTCGACCCGCGCCGTGGCCTTGGCTTCCTCGACCATCTCGTCGGCCCGCTTCTGGGCGCCGGCGACGATGTCCTGGCTCTGCTGCTTGGCAGAGCGCAGCAAGTCGTCCACCCGCCCCTGGGCGCTGACCAGATCCTGCTGACCTCTTTCCGCAGCGGCGAGGCCGTCAGCAATCTTCTGCTGGCGCTCGTCGATCGCACGCATGAGCGGCGGCCAGACGAAACGCGCGGTGAACCAGACGAAGGCGAAGAACCACGCCATCTGGGACACGAGCGTGAAATTGATATTCATGGTTCGGTTTCCGGGGGCTGGGGAAGGACGTCGGTTCCGTGCTTAGCCGGCAGCAGTCTGGATGGCGGCGAGCAGCGGGTTGCCGAAGGCGAAGAGCATCGCGATACCGACGCCGATGATGAAGGACGCGTCGATCAGGCCGAGCAGCAGGAACACTTTCGCCTGCAGCTGGGGCATCAGTTCGGGCTGGCGGGCGGCGCCCTCGAGGAAGCTGGCGCACATGATCGCGACACCGACGCACGCGCCGAGCGCGCCCAGGCCGATGATGAGACCGATGCCGATGCCGGTGAAGGCCTGGACTTGGGCAAGGTGCTGGAGGATTTCCATGTCAATTTCCTTTCGTATAGGAGAGGTGGAAGTCAGGATTCAATCTGGACTCAGTGGCTTTCATGGGCCATCGCCATGTAGACGATGGTCAGCATCATGAAAATGTAGGCCTGCAGGGTGACGATCAGAATGTGGAAGATCGCCCATCCGGTGGACAGCAGGGCCCCGAAGAAGGTGCCGGCCACCCCGGTTGCGGCCCACAGGCCCAACAGCAGGAAAATGATTTCGCCCGCGTACATGTTGCCGTACAGTCGAAGGCTGTGGGACAGCGGCTTCGAGATGTACTCGACCAGGTTGAACAGCAGGTTCGGGATCCACATCAGGGGGTTGCCGCCGAACGGCGAGCAGAACAGCTCATGCATCCAGCCGCCGAGGCCCTTGGCCTTGACGCTGTAGAACAGCATCAGGAACCAGACCGACAGCGACAGGGCGAACGTCGTGTTGATGTCTGCGGTCGGCACCTGGCGCCAGTTCTCGAGACCGAACACGGTCTTGTAGACCCAGGCCATGAGGTCGACGGGCAGGAAATCCATCGAGTTCATGAGGAAGACCCACACGAATACGGTCAGGGCCAGCGGTGCGACGAACTTGATGTTGCCGTGGAAGATGCTGCGGA